>ERZ651776.1292-NODE-1292-length-30351-cov-7.008720_pt1 | contig 30351 bp, 33 predicted proteins | sample MGYA00514761_ERZ651776 | MGnify/ENA metagenome assembly ERZ651776
GCCTGGGTTGGGGTGCGAGGGAAGCCGTCGAGCAACACTCCCCGCTCAACTATGTCTGGTTGTGCCAGGCGTTCTCCGACGATACCTATCATTGTTTCGTCGTCGACCAAGCCACCGGCGTCCATGATGCTTTGCGCTGCGAGACCAAGTTCGGTCTCGTCTGCGATGGCAGCGCGGAGCATATCTCCAGTGGAAATATGCACCACTCCATACGCATCGACGATGCGCTGGCTCTGAGTGCCCTTACCTGCGCCTTGGCGCCCGAATATTGCGAGATGTAGTACCACAGCCTGTTCCCCGCCCTGAATTACTTCAGGAATCCTTCGTAGTTACGCATCATCAGTTGGCTATCGATCTGCTTCATAGTCTCAAGACCAACACCTACGGCGATCAGAATCGAGATGCCAGAGAAACCGAAGAAGCCAGTGCTGCCCGCAGGAAGAACCAAACCAAGTGCTACGGCAGGAAGAAGAGCAACCACCGCAATAAAGAGCGCACCAGGGAACGTGATTCTGCTCAGGATCTTCGACAGATGTCGCTCAGTCTCAGGGCCTGGACGCAACGGGGCAATGTGACCACCTTGACGGCGGAGCTCGTCGGCCTTTTTCACCGGATCGAACGTAATCGCCGTGTAGAAGTAGGCGAAGCCAATGATGAGGAGGCCAAAGATGATCAGATAGACCGGGTCGGCTGGATTGACAAGCCGTTCGTCTACGAACGTACGAACCGAGTCACCCCAGCCCGAGGGAAGAACAACTGCGATCAGCTGAGGCAGGTACAGCACTGACGAAGCGAAGATAATCGGGATAACACCGCTCTGGTTGACCTTGAGCGGGATGTAGGTAGAAGTGCCACCGTATTGTTTACGACCCACGACTCGTTTGGAGAACGTGACGGGGATGCGGCGCTGACCGTTCTCGATGAAGACAATGGCTACCAGCATCACGATGTACAACGCCAAGATGATGGCGATCCAGCCCCAGCCACCGTTGTTGAAGACGTCAACAAACTGGTTGGGGATGGTTGTCATGACCGAAGCGAAGATGATGATGGAGATGCCGTTACCGACACCCTTCTGAGTGATGAGCTCGCCCATCCACATCAACAATGCAGTGCCGGCAGTAAGCGTGAGAACCACGAGACCGACTCGGGGTGCGGTAAAGCTTGGAAGCAGATCGAGACCGTTGCCGGACTCACCCGACGATCCCGTACCGAAACCGTTGCCCTGGCGGTTGAACAAGAAGGCGAAGCCTGTCGACTGCACGACCGCAATGGCGATCGTGAGGTAACGGGTCCACTGGGTGATCTTTCGCTGACCAACTGCGCCTTGGTTTTGCCATTGCTCGATGCGAGGAATCACGATGCCAAGAATCTGCATAATGATCGAGGCAGTGATGTACGGGAAGACGCCGAGAGCGAAAATCGCCATCTGCGTCAACGCGCCACCCGAGAAGAGCGCCAAGAAGTCGAGCACGCCGCCACCTTCTTGCTCGGTACGAGCTCGAATTGCCGCGACAGCATCGAAGTTGATGCCCGGCGACGGGATGAACGCGCCGATGCGGTAGATGACGACCATCGCCAAGGTAAAGAGAACCTTGTTGCGAAGGTCAGGAATGCGGCCAATATTGGCGATATTCCGTAGGGTGCTGAGCATTGGGTGCTTACTCCGATCGAGGCCAGCCGGAGCTGGCTAGCGGTTCTGGTGTGCGCTGCCGTTGGCGGCAGGACGAACCCGGTAAGGCGAAGGAAGCTCAATGGCTGTGCCACCCGCTGCCTCGATCGCGCTCTTGGCCGAAGCCGAGAACGCGTGCGCTGTTACCGTCACTGCACCGCTAATGGTGCCGCGTCCGAGGACCTTTACCAGCGCGCCTTTGCCGATGAGGCCATTGGCGTACAGGGTTTCAGGAGAGACGTCGCTCAAACCTGACTCTGTGATTGTGTCCAGGTTAATCGCCTGGTACTCAACACGAAATGGGTTGTTGAAGCCTCGCAGCTTAGGAACACGCTGCAAGAGTGGCATCTGGCCACCTTCGAAGCCGACACGCACGTTGTTACGTGCACGCTGGCCCTTGCTACCGCGGCCAGCGGTCTTGCCACCGTTGGCACCAATACCTCGGCCGACACGCTTGCGGCGTTTGTTTGAGCCCTCTGCAGGCTTCAGATCATGAATCTTCATGTGGCGTCCTCTCAGACTCTCTAGTCGGAGATCTCTTCGACGCTAACCAGGTGGGGAACCTTGGCCAGCATGCCGCGGATTTCAGGGCGGTCGGGCAAGTCATTCGACTGGCCAAGTTTGCGCAACCCGAGCGCACGTAGTGTGCCTCGTTGCTTTGGCTTCGTGCCGATTGATGACCGGGTTTGGGTGACGCGAAGTGTTGCTTCAGTTTGGGCCATGATGATCAGCCTTCGCTGGACCCAGCCGAGACTGAGCCCTTCTTCTTGGTGTCTAGGTACGCAGCCCACAGACCACCGGGAACGAATTCCTCTGGATCAAGTCCACGGAGAATCGCGATCTCATCTGGACGTTTCAGGCCAGCGAGCCCAGCAATGGTTGCACGGGCGACATTGATGTGGTTTGCGGAACCGAGTGACTTGCAGAGCACATCGTGCACGCCAGCTTCTTCGAGAATCACGCGAGCGGCACCACCAGCGATAACACCGGTACCAGGGGCAGCAGGCTTGAGGAGCACACGACCGGCGCCGAGGCGACCGGTAATGGTGTGGGTGATCGTCGTTCCCGCAAGTGGCACATGGATCAGCGAGTTCTTCGCTTCTTCCGTGCCCTTTTGGATAGCCAAGGGAACTTCCTTGGCCTTGCCGTACCCGAGTCCGACTCGTCCGTTGCCATCGCCAATCACGACAAGCGCAGTGAACGAGAAACGTCGACCACCCTTGACGACCTTGGCTACACGGTTGATGTTGATGACACGTGAGTCACGTAGACCATCGTTATCGCGATCGTTGCGACCACCACGGTCATTGCGATCATTTCGGTCGTTGTTGCGACCTCTATCGTCGGCCATCAGAACTCCAGTCCGGCTTCACGAGCAGCGTCGGCGAGGGCAGCGATGCGGCCGTGGTAGCGGTTGCCACCACGATCGAATACGACTGTGGACACGCCAGCAGCTTTGGCTCGTTCTGCGATGAGCGTTCCAACTTGTGCGGCAGCCGATGCATTCCCGGTTGCGCCGCCACGAAGGTCAGCTTCGAGCGATGATGCGGAGGCAATAGTGGTGCCTTCGGCATCGTTGATCAGTTGCACAGCGATGTGCTTGTTTGAACGGAACACCGACAGACGGGGTCGTTCTGCAGTGCCAACGACCTTGCGGCGCAGGCGTGCGTGGCGGCGGTGCCGGGCAGCCCGGCGGCTCTTGGTTGCCATCGTTTTCTTCCCTACTTGGCTTGCTTGCCGGCTTTGCGAATGACATGTTCGCCGACGTAACGGATGCCCTTGCCCTTGTAAGGCTCTGGCTTGCGGAAGGCTCGGATTTCTGCAGCAACTTGGCCGACAACTTGTTTGTCGATACCGCTGATGGAAATCTTCTGCTGATCGGGCACCTCGAATTGGATGCCGTCAGGTGCTTGATAGTTCACCGGATGGCTGAAGCCGAGCTGCAACTCGAGGGCATTTGAGCCCTTGGCTGCGCAGCGGTAACCAACGCCGATGATCTCGAGGTCCTTACGGAACCCCTCGCTTACACCAGTGATCATGTTGTTTACGAGTGAACGAGCAAGACCATGCAACGCCTTGGACTGCTGATCGTCGTTCGGACGTTCGACCACGAGGTCGTCACCGTCTTGGCGAGCGGTGATCCCCTCAGGCAAGTCCATGTTCAGTTCGCCCTTGGGGCCTTGAACAGTGAGGGCAGTGCCGGCAATCGCGACAGCTACACCGGAAGGGAGCGGGATGGGATTATTTCCAATACGAGACATCTCGACCTACCAGACGTAGCAGAGCACTTCGCCACCAAGACGGCGGCGTCGTGCTTCGCGATCGCTCATAAGGCCCTTGCTGGTGGAGACCACGGCAACGCCGAGACCACCTACAACACGGGGAATGTCTTTCGAACCGGAGTACACCCGAAGGCCAGGCTTCGAGACTCGCTTGAGTCCCGAAATGACCCGCTCACGCTTTGGTGAGTACTTCATTCGGATGGTCAGGCTCTGACCAGGCTTGTCGGCGTTGTCAGCTACATCGAAACCACCGATGTAACCCTCTGCCTTAAGCATGTCGGCCAGAGCGACCTTAAGTTTTGAACTTGGCATGATGACCTCATCGTGCATCGCCGTGTTGGCGTTACGGATGCGGGTCAGCATGTCAGCAACTGGATCAGTCATCATCGCTACATCACCTACCGTGAGCTCTTGGTTACGCCAGGGACTTCGCCCGCGTGCACCATGTGTCGGAGACAGATACGGCAAAGCCCGAATTTGCGGTAGACCGAACGTGGTCGGCCGCATCGACGGCATCGGGTATAGCCACGGACCTTAAACTTGGGCGTCTTCTGCTGCTTTTCGCGAAGCGCTTTCTTTGCCATGTCAGCTGTCCTTCTTGAACGGGAAGCCGAAGGCGTCGAGCAGGGCACGACCCTGCTCATCGGTCTTCGCCGTATTGACGATCGTGATATCCATGCCCCGGGTGCGGTCAACGTCGTCGTACGAGACCTCAGGGAAGATGAGTTGTTCGGTTACACCGAACGTGTAGTTGCCATGGCCGTCGAACGACTTGGTAGGCAGGCCGCGGAAGTCACGGATGCGAGGAATCGCAAGCGTGACCAGGCGGTCGAAGAATTCCCACATCCGGTCGTTGCGAAGGGTGGCCTTCACGCCGATGGGGTTGCCTTCACGAAGCTTGAATCCCGCGATGGACTTCTTGGCTCGTGTGGTGATGGGACGTTGACCAGTGATGGTCGTCATATCGCGGATCGCTCCTTCGAGGAGCTTGGCCTGGGAAACGGCATCGCCGACCCCCATGTTGACAACGATCTTGGACATGCGAGGCACTTCCATGATGTTGCCGAGTCCAAGCTGCTCTTTGAGAGCAGCGCGAATCTCAGTGTCATACATGACCTTCATGCGAGGCGCATCCATCGCTACCGCAGTGGAGACAGGAGTTTCTGTTGTGTCAGTCACTTGATCTCTGCTCCCGTGCGCTTGCAGACCCGAATCTTGGTCCCGTCAGCTTCGACCTTGAAACCCACGCGGGTTGCTTTGCCGTCTTTCGGGCTGATGACCGCAAGCTTTGACAAGCGGATCGGCATGTTGACATCAATGATGCCACCGGTCTGCATTTCGTCAACCGGGCGTTGGCTCTTGCGAGCGATGTTCACGCCTTCGACGATCGCACGATCGGTCTTTGGATGCACTTCGACGACGTTGCCCTCTTTGCCCTTGTCCTTGCCGGACAGAACGATGACGCGGTCACCCTTACGAATCTTTGCCATTAGAGCACCTCTGGTGCGAGCGATACGATGCGCATGAAGCGCTTCTCGCGAAGTTCGCGGCCGACAGGACCGAAGATGCGGGTCCCGCGTGGCTCGCGGTTGTCATTGATGATCACAGCAGCGTTCTCATCAAACTTGATGTAGCTGCCATCGGCACGGCGGCGTTCTTTCTTGGTGCGTACAACCACACACTTGACCACTTCGCCCTTCTTGACACCAGCCGCTGGGATGGCATCTTTGACGGTTGCGACGATGATGTCACCGACGCCGGCGTAACGGATCTTGGAGCCACCGAGCACCTTGATGCACAGGACTTCTTTTGCACCGCTGTTGTCAGCGATCTTGAGCCGAGACTCTTGTTGAATCATGTTGTTCTCCTGCCCGATCTAGCGCGAACGCTCGAGGATCTCGACCAGGCGCCAGCGCTTGGTCTTGGACAACGGACGAGTCTCTGCCACTCGGACACGGTCGCCAACGTTGGCGTCGTTATTCTCGTCGTGGACATAGAGACGCTTGTCGCGCTGGACGGTCTTGTTGTACCGACGGTGACGAACTCGGTCAGTGGCAACAACCACAACCGTTTTGTCCATCGACTTCGATGCAACAACGCCTTCGCGAACCTTGCGAGGATTCTCGCGCGCTTCCTCGGTGTTGCTGTCACTTTCAGTGCTCATGAGTTGGCCTCAGCTTCGGCAGCGTTGATCTCACGCATGCGCAATTCAGTCTTGATACGAGCAACCTGCTTACGAACAGTGCCGATCCGCTTGAAGTTGTCAAGCTGGCCGGTCACGTGCTGAAAGCGCAGGTTGAGTGATTCGTCCTTGGTTTCATCGAGCAGGTTGATCAGATCTGTGTCTGACAACTCGGTGAGATTCTGATTCTTCGCCATTAGAAGCCGTCCTTACGTACGACAAATTTGCACTTCATTGGAAGCTTCTGTATCGCACGTTCGATAGCTTCTCGAGCGACCTGCTCGTCGTGATAGGCGAGTTCAAACATGACTCGACCAGGCTTCACGACAGCAACCCAGCTTTCGGGGTTGCCTTTACCGGAACCCATGCGAGTTTCGGCTGGTTTCTGGGTAATCGGCTTATCAGGGAAGACGTTGATCCACACCTTGCCACCACGCTTGATATGACGGGTCATGGCAATACGGGCAGCCTCGATCTGGCGGGCGGTAACCCACGCAGGCTCAAGCGCCTGGATTCCATATTCACCCTGAACGACTTTGTTGCCGCCTTTGGACTGACCACGGGTACGGCCACGCTGTTGCTTGCGGTGTTTAACCTTCTTAGGCATCAACATGGTTAGTCCCCCTGTCCTGGACGGAAGCGCTCGGTTTCGCTGCTCTCGCGAGAGAGGCGATCGATCTCTTCTTCAGCGTCGAGCAGTTTCTCGAACTCTGGGTCGGCTTCACCAAGCAAGGGCTTTGGCTTTTCTTCGGCCGCAGGTTCAGGAGCCACAGGTTCGACCTCGGCCCGGCCACCGGAGCTGATGACGCGCTTCGGGCGATCCGGATCGGCAGGTTCACCAACAGCCATTGCGGCTTCACGGGTGATTTGGTCGTCGGCCTTGACCTTGTAGGGCAGAATCTGACCCTTGTAGATCCAGACCTTTACGCCAATGCGGCCGTAAGTAGTAATCGATTCGCGGAAGCCGTAGTCGATGTCGGCACGCAGCGTGTGCAACGGCACTTGACCTTCGCGGTACCACTCGGTACGTGACATTTCAGCGCCACCGAGACGGCCTGAACACTGGACTCGAACGCCGAGTGCGCCGGCCTTCATAGCGTTCTGCACCGCACGTTTCATGGCACGACGAAAGGCAACACGTCCAGCAAGCTGGTCGGCAATGCCCTGGGCCAAGATTGCAGCGTCGATATCTGGCTGCTTGATCTCTTGGATGTTGAGCTGCACCTTGTTGTTACCCGTGATCTTGGCCAAACCAGCACGAAGGCGGTCGGCTTCGGTACCACGGCGACCAATCACGATGCCCGGGCGTGCGGTATGCACATCGATCTTGAGGCGATCGCGGGTGCGTTCAACTTCGACCCGGCTGATCGCAGCATGCGGCAGTTCGGTCATGAGATAGTTGCGAATGGTCCAGTCTTCGATCAGAAGATCTTGATATTCCTGACGGGTTGCGAACCAGCGGCTCTTCCACTCGGTGGTGATACCGAGGCGGAAGCCGTACGGGTTTACTTTCTGGCCCATTCTTATTCTTCCTCGGTCGTTGCGGTGGTGTCGTCGGTGCTTTGCGTGTCAGCCATGTCTTCAGCGTTGTCATCGGCTGCAACGCCTTGTGACTGCTGCACCCGGCGGCGTCGAGCTTCTGCCTGGGCGGCGCTAGTGCTGCCCTGGGTTGCGGCCTTTTCACGACGGGCGTCGAGGTCGTCGGCGCCATAACGAGCCACGATGATGGTGACGTGCGACGTGCGTTTGTTGATGCGACTTGCACGACCACGAGCACGTGGCCGGAAGCGCTTCATGGTTGCGCCTTCGTCGGCGTAACACGCAGCGACGTAGAGCTCATCGTCGCTGATGCCGTCGTTGTGGCTGGCATTGGCGACCGCTGACTCGAGGATCTTAGAGATCACTTCGGAGACACCGGTTTCAGAGAATTGCAGGATCGTGCGTGCGTCTTCGACTGACTCGTTACGAATCAGGTTGAGCACACGGCGGGCCTTGCTGGCCGAACCCTTGAGATAGCGGCCCTGAGCACGAGTGCCCGGACGTTCGTTGGTCTTAGGGCCCGACATTAGCGACGTGCTCCTCGTTCTTGACCAGCGTGGAAACGGAAGGTACGAGTTGGCGCAAATTCGCCCAGCTTGTGACCGACCATCGACTCGTTAATGTAGACCGGGATATGTTTGCGACCGTCGTGCACAGCGACCGTGTGGCCAACCATGTCTGGAATGATCGTTGAGCGGCGTGACCAGGTCCGAATGACCTTCTTCTCGCCGCTCTCGTTCAAAGCATCGATCTTCTTGAGCAGGTGCCCATCGACAAATGGACCCTTTTTGAGGCTTCTCGGCATTACTAGCTCCTAGCGTCGCTTGCCGCGAGTACGGCGGCGACGGACGATCATCTGCTCGGATGGCTTGTTGCGATTGCGAGTACGTGCCTCGGGCTTACCCCAAGGAGATACCGGGTGACGGCCACCTGAAGTCTTACCTTCACCACCACCGTGTGGGTGGTCGACCGGGTTCATGGCAACACCACGAGTCTGGGGGCGAACACCCATCCAGCGGTGACGACCAGCTTTACCGATCTTGATCAGCTCATGATCGCTGTTGCCGATGACACCGACAGTTGCACGGCAGTCGATTGGGACTCGGCGCATTTCAGTGCTGGGCAAACGTAACGTGGCAAACTTGCCCTCTTTTGCGACGAGCTGAACACTCGTGCCGGCGCTGCGGGCGAGCTTGCCGCCGCCGCCAGGTGCAAGTTCCACGTTGTGGATAACGGTACCGACCGGGATGTAACGGATGGGAAGTGCGCAACCTGAACGAATTTCGGCGGCCGGGCCATTGCTGACCTTGTCGCCGACGTTCAAGCCGCTGGGAGCCAGGATGTAACGCTTCTCGCCATCGTGGAAATGCAACAGGGCAATTCGGCACGTGCGGTTCGGGTCGTATTCGATCGATGCAACGGTGGCGGGGACGCCATCCTTGTTGCGCTTGAAGTCGATCTGGCGGTAGCGCTGCTTGTGACCGCCACCGCGGTGACGGCTGGTCTTGCGACCGTGGTTGTTACGACCACCGGTCTTATGTTTCGGTGCGAGCAGTGACTTCTCGGGTGACGTCGTGGTGATTTCAGAGAAATCGTGCGATGTCTGGAAGCGACGGCCCGGGCTGGTCGGCTTACGGCGACGAATAGCCATGATCAGACCTCGAACAGTTCGATCGAGTCGCCCTCGGCGAGGGTGACGATTGCACGTTTACGCGAAGGCCGCTGGCCCCACGTGTTGGTGCGGCGGTTCTTCTTTCGTTTGCCCTTACGGATCAAGGTGTTGACCTTGAGCACGTCGACATCGAAGATCGACTCAACAGCGTCTTTTATTTCGGGCTTCGAGCTACTGGGGTGGACTTCGAACGTGTAGACGTTGTCCTCGAGTAGCGTGTAGCTCTTTTCGCTCACTACGGGGCGAATGATGACGTCGCGTGGATCCTTCATTCTTCTTCCTCGCTGGCTGCTGCAGGAGCAGCGTCTTCGGCGTGATCATCGGCAGCCACTGCATGTGCTGCGGAGCCGGTGGCCAGCATGCGCTCGGTGCGAGCGACCTTGCGAGCTTCGGGCGCGGGGCGTGACGCACATGCGGCTTCGAAACTGTCCTTGGTAAAGACGATGAAGTCGTTCACCAGCACGTCGTAGGTGTTGAGCTGATCTTGCGTGATCGTCTGCACACCAACCAGGTTGGCGAAGCTCTTTGCTGCAGCACTGTCCTCGTGACCGACAACAATGAGGATTTTGCCCCATACGTCGATCTTGCTGAGTACAGCGATGGCGTCCTTTGTCTTCGGTGCGGCGATGCCAAAGTCGTCGAGAACCCGGACTTTGCCGTCGGATGCCCGATCAGACAGGGCTGAGGCCAGCGCCAGCCGGATCATCTTCTTTGGCGTGCGTTGGGCGTAGGAACGAGGCTTTGGCCCCATCGCAACGCCACCACCACGCCAATGCGGGGCATTTAGCGAGCCGGCACGAGCACGGCCGGTGCCCTTCTGGCGCCACGGCTTTGCAGCACCACCACGGACCTCGGCCCGGGTCTTGGTGCTGTGGGTGCCGCTACGGCGGTTCGCCAGCTGTGCGGTAACGACCTGGTGCATGACCGGGACGTTGGGCTCGACACCGAAAAGGTGGTCGGGGCCCGACACGCTTCCGGCGGCGGAGCCGCCGTTGTTCAGTACGTTAAAATCAGGCATCGTTTGCCTCCGGGGCCACAAATGCCGGCTTCTTGACGGCATTGCGGATCACGACGGTTGCGCCTCGAGGGCCAGGAACCGAACCACGCACGAGCAGAAGCTCGCGCTCGGGATCGGCCTGAACGACCTGGAGGTTTTGGGTTGTCACTTTTTCGGCACCCATGCGACCAGGCATTTTCTTGCCTCTGAATACTCGCGATGGGGTTGCACACTGGCCAATTGCGCCGGGTTTGCGATGATTTCGATGGGCGCCGTGGGAGGCACCCATACCTTTGAAGTTGTGGCGTTTCATCACACCGGCGAAACCTTTGCCTTTGCTGACGGCGGTCACGTCGACAAGTTCGCCAGCGGCGAGTTGTTCAACAGTGAGCTCGTCGCCAACGGCAATATCGCCAACGTCGTCGAGGCGTAGCTCGACCAGCTTGGGACCAGGTGCGACTCCGCCTTTAGCGAAGTGACCGGCCTCTGGGCTGGTAAGGCGTTGCGGTTTCTGTTCACCCCATGTGACCTGCACGGCGGAGTAGCCGTCGATCTCGGGCGACTTCACCTGCACCACACGACATGGGCGAACAGCTAGCGCAGTGACCGCGATGAGACGATTTTCGTCGTCCCACACTTGGGTCATGCCGATTTTTGTTCCAACAATCGCTTTGGTAGCCATTGGTTCTTCCGGAATCTTCTGCGGGCGGTTGTTCACGCAAACGCTCCGCACAGATCAGGCCGGTGAGGGCCATGCTGGCGGAGCGATGCTTCGGTTGTGCGATGCGGTTCCTGGTGAGGCCTACATCGACGTCGATTCTTGCGAAGGCTGAGAACCCTGTTTTACCAAGGCAAACGGTCTTCAAACAGACCTGCTGAGGCTAGCGCGCTCCATAGGGGTTTCCCACCCGGAAACGCGAATAGCCCGGTCAAACCGCACGGGTGGTGACCTCATAGCTCTAGCTGGGAGATAACAGTGAAGCGCTAGTCAACCAGATGGAGTCCCCCCTTGCCGCTGATGCGCAACTGTGGTGGCGTAGCTTCGAGCCACAGGGTCGCCTCGAGTCCATCAAGCACTCCTGGTTTTGTTGGCGCGTGGTGACTCGCCACTGCTCGTCAAGCTGCTATCCAATTCGTGTCACGCATCAGGACTCGGACCTGAATGAGGTTGTTCAGAGGATGAAGCCTACGGCAGCCATGTTTCGTGGACTCGGCGCCATTGGAGGCCATTCGGCGCTGTGGCATGGTTGGTGAAGACCACCGTGCTGAGCCGGTGGTGGGTTCGGTCAATAAGTTGGTGGTTTTCGATGTACCGAGCAACCAGGCTGTCGCTGGTCTCCGCCACCAACGCTGCGTCCGTCACCGTAATCCTGAGCGAGCTCGTGTGGCCGTGCGCTGCCCGAAGAGCTTGCATGGTCATCGCCCTTGATGACTCGATGCCATCGGGTCCCACAATCGTGAAGTCATCCGCCAAAACCTGCTCGACCCGTTCAAGGGTGTCGATAGTTCCTAAGAAGTAGGCCTCGAAGACGTCGTGTAGTTCTTCGATCTCGTTTTGCCATCTCATCATCGCCACAGCACGGTAGGCCACAGCTCTGTCGGGCCGTAAGTCACATGGCTTACGCGAATTGGCAAGCCGCGACCACATACCCAATGCTGTCTACGCTTCGGAGGTGGATATCGCCCTGGTTGCCGACGGACTTGTGAAACGTTTTGGTGAAAAGACGGCAGTCAACCATTTGCATTTGGCCGTCCCTCGAGGCAGCTGGTTTGGTGTGGTGGGCCCGAACGGCGCGGGGAAGACGACGTCGATTCGAATGATGGTCGGCCTGCTGCGTCCCGACGAGGGCACGGTGTTGGTGAACGGCGCCGCGGTATGGCCTGACCCCACTGAGGTCAAGCGTATGGTCGGCGTTTTGCCCGACGATCTCCGATTGTTCGAGCGACTTACCGGCGAAGAACTCCTGGTTTATGTTGGCCTACTGCGTCGGCTGGACCGAGCGTTGGTGCTGAGCCGGAGCGAACAACTCCTCGAGGTGCTCGGTCTGACCGGTGCCGCACATGATCTGGTTGCGGACTATTCAACCGGCATGAGAAAGAAAGTCGCTCTGGCCGCAGCGTTGCTCCACTCTCCTTCAGTACTGATTCTCGATGAACCGTTCGAATCTGTCGATCCTGTGTCGAGCAAGGTGATTGTCGAAGTACTCCAGCACTATCGATCATCGGGCGGCACCATCCTTTTCTCGAGCCATGTCATGGACACCGTCGAACGATTGTGCGACCACGTGGCAATTATTTCGAGTGGAGAAGTCGTTCGGTCAGGTTCTGTCCAGGATCTGACGCAATCGTCCACGATCCGACTCGAGGACATCTTCATTGGCGCCATCGGGGGATCCGCCTCACCCGTCAGCGAGTCACTTGAGTGGCTTGGCCAGTCGTGAGTTCACTGGTTGCACTTGCCCGTATAGGCATCTCGCTGCGGTGGCGATTGTCGAGCAACCGTCTGCGTCGACGTGGGAAACGCACCCGACGATTCATGATTGTGGTAGCTGGTGGCTAGACACTAGCTACTGCTGTGGTGCTCGGAAGCGCTCGCTTTGCCACCGAGGACGCTGCTGCCGAAACCTTGACGTTACTGATGGCATCGATGGCTCTTGGCTGGGTGTTCGGCCCGGTGCTGATCGGTGGGGTCGACGAGACGATTGACCCAACGAAGCTTGCGCTTCTGCCGATGTCGTCGACCGAGCGTTATGTCGTGCAGTTGGCCGCGGCCATGACCGGCACCGGACCACTCGCTGCTGCCACCGGCTTATGCGTTGGACTAACTATCGGACATACACGCCTTGGTATCTCCCTATTCGTTGTGCCCCTGGCTGCGATTTGTGCCGTCTTCCTTATGGTCGGTGCCGCCAGATCGCTAGCTGCACTGCTTGCCATTGCTCAGCGCAGTCGCGTAGGCCGCGACTTCGCCGTTCTTGCCGCCGCTATTGCTGGCGGTTCACTCTTCACCATGGCCCAATTAGCCCGCGACGTGGGTGCACGAGCCGATGCCTTCATCGAAGCCCTCGGTTGGCTTCCCCTTGCTTGGCCTGCCCGGGCAATCAATGCTGCCCGCCGGGGTGACGAGGTGCCGGCCCTTGCGTGGCTGGTGGCCAGCGCAATGTTGACCATCGCTCTCCACGCTGCCTGGATCTGGCTTTCGAATTTCCTGCTGCTCAACGGCGAGCGGAGCGCACAAGGACGCCGACGCTCCAACCGGTCTATCTTGAGCGGTGCGTCCACTCGATTTGGTGCCGCCTTCGCCCGACAGTGGATCTATCTCCGGCGGTCTCCGAACAACCGGGTTGGGTTCGTCTACGGAACAGTCTTCGGGATCGCCTTCGCAATGGTGCAGATCGTCCAGCAGGGCGACGGCAACGGCGCCGCCGCTGCGTTCGGCATCTTGCTCGCGATGTTGGCCAATCTGGGGGCGGCCACAAACGTGCTCGGCTTCGATGCTGGTTCATTATGGATAGAAGTGCTGGCCGACGGGCCCGGACGGCCCCATATGATGGCCCGGCAACTTATCGCCCTGCCCAATCTCCTCTTGCCCACGTGGTTGTCTGGCATCGTTGTCGGCATCTGGACAGGCGAATGGACACTGGTGCTGTTGGTTTCGATGCTTGCGATACCGATCGCCCTCAATGTGTTGACGTTCGGGATGGTCGCTTCCGCTTTGGCGCCTGCCCCACTTCCTGATTGGGACAACCCGTTTGGCAATCGCCAGTCGAACGAGGGCCGCGGGCTTCGACTTGTCATCATTGCGCTTGTCGGCATGGTCTCGGTGACCGTCCTATCAACACCGATCTTTATCCTGATCTTTCGTTCGTTTGGCAACTGGTGGTTGTGGCTGCTTCCCTTGGCTGCACTTGTGTATGCATCTGTGCCGTTCGGTCTGGTCTCTCTGTGGGTCGGCCGCTATCTGCGTGGCCAGGAGCCCGACCTCATCGAGATCCTGGCTCCCCGAGCAATGAACTAACCACGTCTGGACCCACAACGGCATCGGCACCCGCACGCACATCTGCCGATTGTCGACTCAAAGAAAACGACAAAGACCCCGGAACTCTGAGAGCTCCGGGGTCTTTCAGGTCGTTCGGGTCAAGCGATGCTTGCCCTGATCAACGGGCTAAGCCTGTTGGATCTTGATCTCGATGTCGACACCTGCAGGCAGGTCGAGACGCTGAAGCGAATCAACCGTCTTTGGTGACGGATCGTGGATGTCGAGCAGACGCTTATGCACTCGCATTTCAAAGTGCTCGCGGCTGTCCTTGTACTTATGCGGGGACCGAATCACGGTGAACCGGTGCTTCCGAGTGGGAAGCGGGATCGGACCACGAACCTCGGCCTGCGTGCGCTTGACCGTTTCGACGATCTTTTTGGTCGATTGATCGATTACCTCGTGGTCGTAGGCCTTGAGGCGAATACGGATTTTTTGTGCAGCAGCCATGAGAGGGTTCCTACTCGAGGATCTTTGTTACGGCGCCAGCACCAACGGTGCGGCCACCTTCGCGGATAGCGAAGCGAAGACCTTCGTCCATTGCAATCGGGTTGATCAGCTCAACCGTCATCTGGGTGTTGTCACCAGGCATGCACATCTCGGTGCCGTCTGGAAGCATGATTTCACCGGTGATGTCGGTGGTGCGGAAGTAGAACTGAGGGCGGTAGTTCGAGAAGAATGGCTTGTGACGGCCGCCTTCACCCTGGGTCAGTACGTAGACCTCGGCCTCAAACTTGGTGTGTGGGGTGATGCTGCCGGGCTTGGCAAGCACCTGGCCACGCTGGACCTGGTCCTTGTCGATACCACGGAGCAAAGCGCCGATGTTGTCGCCAGCTTGACCGGTGTCGAGCAGCTTGCGGAACATTTCCACACCCGTACAGGTGGTGGTCTGCGTGTCGCGGATACCAATGATTTCGATGGAGTCACCGGTGTTAACGATGCCCTGCTCAACCTTGCCGGTTACCACGGTGCCACGACCGGTGATCGAGAACACGTCTTCGATCGGCATCAGGAATGGCTTGTCGAGGTCACGCTCTGGCGTTGGGATGTAGTCATCGACCTGCGCCATGAGGTCAAGGATGGCTGCGGCAGCCGCTTCGTCGCCTTCGAGAGCCTTGAGTGCGCTCACCGGAACGATTGGTGTGTCGTCGCCAGGGAAGTCGTACTCGTCGAGAAGTTCGCGAACTTCCATTTCGACGAGCTCGATCAGCTCTTCGTCGTCGACCATGTCAACCTTGTTGAGTGCCACGATGATCTTTGGCACGCCAACCTGGCGAGCGAGCAATACGTGCTCACGGGTCTGGGGCATAGGACCATCGGCTGCTGATACAACCAAGATGGCACCGTCGACCTGAGCCGCACCAGTGATCATGTTCTTGATGTAGTCAGCGTGACCTGGCATGTCCACGTGGGCGTAGTGGCGGTTCTCGGTTTCGTACTCAACGTGTGAAACATTGATCGTGATACCGCGCTCACGCTCTTCTGGCGCCTTGTCGATGTTTGCGAAGTCGGTGAATTCCGAACCTTCGACATTGTCTGCAAGCACCTTGGTGATTGCAGCGGTCAGGGTCGTCTTGCCATGGTCGATATGACCCATGGTTCCGACGTTTACGTGCGGCTTATTGCGCTCGAAGTTGGCCTTCGACATCTCTAGTTTCTCCTCAGACGGGACTGGTGGTGGGTGGTTTGGGGGATTTGTACGTCAGCCATGTTCACTCACCGCGAATCCGCTTGACGATTTCTTCTTGCACTGATGCTGGCGTCTCTTTGTAAGAGTCGAACAGCATCGAGTAACTCGCTCGGCCCTGGGTGCGTGAACGAAGATCGTTAGCGTAGCCAAACATCTCCGACAGTGGAACCAGTGCGTTAACGATCTTGTTGAGGCCGCGGGACTCGGTGCCTTGCACCTGGCCGCGGCGGGCGTTGACATCGCCGACGACGTCACCGAGGAAATCGTCGGGGGTGACAACTTCGACAGCCATCATTGGCTCAAGCAGCTTTGGCTTGGCCTGGCGGGCGGCTTCACGGAACCAGGCGTTGCCTGCGATCTTGAATGCCATCTCCGACGAGTCAACGTCGTGCGTTTTGCCGTCTTCGAGCGTGACCTTGATATCAACGGTCTGGAAGCCGGTAAGGACGCCATTGCTCATGGCTTCCTTGATGCCTTGTTCCACCGGAGCGATGTATTCCTTAGGAATGGAACCACCGCTGATCTTTGACTCGAACTCGAAACCGTTTCCGGGGTTCGGCTCAAGGGTGCAGCTGATAACCGCAAACTGACCGGAACCACCTGATTGTTTCTTGTGGGTGTAGGTGTAGTTCGGGAGCGTCTTGGAGATGGTCTCGCGGTAGGCCACCTGGGGGCGGCCAACGGTCGCTTCGACCTTGAACTCACGCATCATGCGGTCGACGAGAACTTCGAGGTGAAGCTCACCCATGCCGCTGATGATGGTCTGGCCGGTTTCAATGTTGGTTTCAACCCGGAACGTGGGGTCTTCAGCCGACAGCGTGGCCAGAGCGTTGCCCAGCTTGTCTTGGTCTGCTTTCGAGTTTGGCTCGATCGAAACGTCGACCACCGGTTCAGGGAAGGTCAGGTTTTCAAGAACGATTTGTTCTTTTTCGTCGGTGAGGGTGTCACCGGTACGCATGTCCTTGAGGCCAAGGAAGGCCACGATGTCGCCGGCATAGGCGATGTCGAGGTCCTGCTTTGCCGCAGAGTTCATTTCGAGGAGACGCCCGATGCGCTCCTTGCGACCGCTACGGGTGTTCATCACGAACGAACCCTTTTCCAACGTGCCGCTGTAGATACGGGCGAAGGTCAAACGGCCTTCACGTTGATCGATCGTCATCAGCTTGAACGCCAGCGCCGAGAACGGCTCGCTGTCATCAGGGTGACGGATCAGTACTTCTTCTTCGTTGCGAGGATTCGTGCCCTTGATCTCAGGGATATCGAGCGGCGATGGCATGTAGTCGACAACGGCGTCGAGCAGAGGTTGCACGCCCTTGTTCTTGAATGCGGTACCCATGAGGACGGGGACGATTTCGCCGGTGATGGCGCCATGGCGGATTGAAGCTTTGAGTTCATCGAGGCCGATGTCTTCGCCCTCGAGGTACTTCTCCATGATGGCTTCGTCGTAACCAGAAACTGCATCCATGAGCAGTTCGCGGTACTCCTGGGCCTGATCTTGGAGATCGTCAGGGATATCAACGATGTCGTAGGTTGCTCCAAGGTCGGTTTCGTCGGTGCCGGTAGGCCAGACGAGCGCCTTCATTCGCACCAAGTCAACAACACCAGAGAAGCCGCCCTCGGAGCCGATAGGAAGCTGCAGAACTGCAACATCTTGGGTTAGGCGTTCCTTGATGGTGTCAAGGCAGTAGAAGAAGTCGGCACCGGTGCGGTCAAGCTTGTTGACGAAACACATACGAGGTACGCCGTACTTGTCGGCCTGACGCCACACGGTTTCGGACTGTGGCTCCACTCCAGCAACGCCGTCGAACACAGCAACGGCACCGTCGAGAACACGCAGTGAGCGTTCTACCTCAACGGTGAAGTCAACGTGGCCAGGGGTGTCGATGATGTTGATCTTGTGCTTGGCGTCGCCTTCGCCCCAGTAGCAGGTGGTTGCAGCAGATGTGATCGTGATGCCACGTTCCTGTTCCTGCTCCATCCAGTCCATGGTGGCGCCGCCATCGTGAACTTCACCGATCTTGTAGTTCACGCCGGTGTAGTACAAAATGCGCTCGGTCGTGGTCGTCTTACCAGCATCGATATGCGCCATGATGCCGATGTTGCGAACTTTGTTGAGGGGATGTCGTGCCATTGGCTTGCCTTGTGTGTAAAGCGGTGGTTGGGGGGAGGAAACGTTGGAAGTCGACCAGCGGAGTCGCTGGCTCGTGCCCAGGTAGATCTAGACGGCAGGCAGGGTCGACACCCCGCCGGGATCAGCTACCAGCGGTAGTGGGCGAAGGCCTTGTTGCTGTCAGCCATCTTTTGAAGATCGTCGCGCTTCTTGACTGCTGCGCCGATGCCGTTGCCGGCATCCATGATCTCATTGGCCAGACGTTCGGCCATCGTGCGTTCGCGACGGGAGCGAGCGAAGTCAACAACCCACCGGATAGCCAGAGTGTTTGCACGCTTGGGGCGAACTTCAACGGGCACCTGGTAGGTGGCGCCCCCAACACGGCGGCTTCGGACCTCGAGAGGCGGCTTCACGTTTTCGACAGCGCGCTTGAGCGTCGCTACTGGATCTTCGCTGGTCTTTTCAGCAACGGTCGCGAGTGCGGTGTACACGATGCGCTCAGCAGTCGAACGTTTGCCGTCCTGCAAGACCTTGTTGATGATCTGGGTTACAAGAACCGAGTCGTACAACGGGTCGGCGGGAACATCGCGGCGAGGTGCAGCATTCTTACGCATTACTGAGCCTTCTTTGCGCCATAGCGGCTACGTGCCTGGCGACGCTTGTCGACACCACTGGAGTCAAGCGTGCCTCGGACAATCTTGTAACGCACACCAGGGAGGTCTTTTACACGACCGCCACGCACGAGCACGATTGAGTGCTCTTGCAGGTTGTGGCCTTCGCCAGGAATGTACGCGGTGACTTCAATGCCAGAAGTCAGTCGCACACGGGCGACCTTACGCAGTGCTGAGTTCGGCTTCTTAGGAGTAGCGGTATACACGCGTGTGCATACACCACGACGCTGAGGAGCACCTTTGAGTGCTGGCGTCTTTTCCTTGCGGAACTTCGCATCGCGTCCCTTGCGGACAAGCTGTTGAATGGTGGGCACAGTGATTCCTGAATTTCGGTGGCGTTACGTTTCGAATTTGCAACTGGGTGCTGAGCGAGGCGTGAAAGCCTCGTGAGACAGCGTTAGCGCAGCGGACAGCAACAGGCCGCTGGGCCAGCAGACAAGCCTACGAAGCCGTCAACAACTGCACAACCCGCGCGAAAACAATTGCGAGTTCCTTCCCAGGGCACTTTGCACTGCATGTCCGCATTCTTAGCGCTGACACAACCAGGTGACGCCAGGATTCGTCTCAGCTTGAAGGCGAAAGGGAGTCAATGACGTGCTTCTCAGCAACGTCTGATAACGACGCCGAATCTCTCCGTTCGCTGAAGGAAAGGAGCCAGATCGTGTTGATTCGCATGGCCCTGTTTTCTGGTCGCGTCTTCCTGGCACGGGGCTGGACCCGTGTTGGCGTCGAGAAACCGACCGCTCCCTCATGGTTGGACGGTGAAGAACTTCGCAAATTCGACTTCGCGCTTGTTCGGCCACCGGTCGACCATCATCCGCGGTGCTCGCCGTGGCGCAAGTTTGGTGCACGCGGCCCTGAAAGGCCGCCAGCGAGACATCGTGGGTATCGTAAAGGTGATGTCTGTGCCACTCCCCTTGCGGTTCTTGCGATCTGCAAGCGCCCACAACCAACTGCCCGAGTCGGTCAATGAGATCGCCATTGTCGGCCGGTCGAACGTTGGCAAGTCGTCGCTCATCAATGCGATTGCGAACCGAAACAAGCTTGCGAAGACTTCGAAGACTCCCGGCGCAACCCAACTGCTCAACATCTATGAGTTCGGCGACGAAGATTCGGGTCGATGGCTTGTCGACCTGCCGGGTTATGGATTTGCCAAGCTTTCAAAGAACCGACAGCGCGCCATGGCCACCATGATCAACGACTATGTGCTTGAACGGGAACCACTCACGCACGCAGTGGTGCTCATCGATGCAAACGTCGGGCCTACTGCACTCGATCTCCAGACGATCGATTGGTTACGTGAAATCGATCTGGCGTTTGTTGTGGTCGGGACCAAGGTCGACAAGATCAAGTCAGGTGACAGATCCAAAAAGCAGAAGAAAGCTGCGGAGAAACTTCAGATGACTTCGGGCGATATCCGCTGGGTTAGTGCAGAGAAGGGCACCGGCATCCCGGAATTGCGATCCGTATTAGCCAACCTACTGAACAGCTAACACGTTCGCATTCGATGCCGCCGAAGCTACGAATGCGCACCACTGCAACGTTGCAGGCCGCACAACACGGCTGACTAAGCTTCCCACCTCGGGCAGGTCACCGCCACCAATTCGCACGTACTCGGAGGGAGTCCGCCGCGATGGCGAGGGGCTTGGGATCGACGAAGTCAGTCACTACTAGGCGGAAGTGTCCAGTCGACGGGGTCTCGCCCTGCGGTAACAAGCGCATCGTTGGCGCTACTAAACGGCTTCGTGCCGAAGAAGCCACGAGAAGCAGACAGCGGCGACGGATGCGGAGACTCGATGATGTGATGACGGTCCGCAATCAACGCTGCTTTTGATCGCGCGAAGTTCCCCCACAGCATGAACACAACCGGCTCGGGTTTATCGGAGACGAGTTGGATAATGCGGTCGGTGAAGGTCTCCCAGCCTTGTTTGCGATGACTGCCAGCATCATGAGCCCGGACGGTGAGCACCGAGTTCAAGAGGAGCACGCCGTTGCGAGCCCAGGCCTCGAGATTGCCATGCTCGGGACGTTCGACACCGAGATCGTCCTCAAGCTCTTTGTAGATGTTGCGGAGCGATGGTGGCACAGCAACGCCGTGACGCACCGAGAAACTCAAGCCGTGGGCCTGGCCGGGCCCGTGATAAGGGTCTTGCCCGAGAATCACGACCCGAACGTTCGCATAAGGCGTGAGGTCAAGCGCGTTGTATACGTCCTCGTCATCGGGAAACACCTGATGCTGCACCCGTTCGCCGTGCACAAAGGCCTGCAGAGCGACCCAGTACTCCTGGTCGAACTGGTCGCCGAGCAAGAGGTCCCAGTCGTTCGTCACCGGCCGATCCTCGCACCTCATCGGTACAACAAGGAAACTGTCAGCACTCCACCCACCCCCTCCCATTACTGCAGCATCGATGGCAGCGAATGTCCCTCCACTCGACGGGGAACTTCACACTACTGAACTCCTGCCATTCGCCGGCGACAACCCACCCGCATGGTTCCAGAGTTCCTGTCGACCGTGGGGACAGGTGCGGAGATGCCACAGAGGCCCCAAGTCCCACTAGGGGCAAGAACGCCGGGGTACCAACGCCGAGACGTTGCCCACGTAGTCCCGACGACGCCACGAGCACTGCCATCGGACTCCCTGCGGGCGCGAAAGAACCGGCCCCCCACTTTCCGACGTGAAGGTGAGAAGGCCGGCCTGAGCATGCCACTACTGAGGGGTGACGGGATCGTGCAGGATCCCGAGAGTGGCAGCGAATGCTGCGCAAGCAACACCGATCTTGATCGGCGCCGACGTGCTTGCGCAGTTGTGGCAGCTATGCGCTATGTGGTGGGTCGAGAGTGTGTTTGGTGAGTGCCTTCCATTAGACACCCGCTCCAGAACAGAACAGAACAGAACAGAACAGAACAGAACAGGCCTGCTGAGCCCTGCTCACCAACCACTTTGTCACCATCAGCAACAGTTGTCCACCCTTCGGTGAGCGTTGTAACACAACCGCAAAACGACAAAACGCAAACGGTCCGGCTGCAAAAGCAGCCGGACCGAAGCGAATCTCTACCTCTTTCTGAACCAAGCGAGCGAATACGGCGCCCGACGGGTTCAGAAACGCACGTGGTGCGGGTTACTTACGACCCATGTCGATGACGTCGGCGAGGCGTGAACCTCCACCGCTGCCACCACCAGCGAGCCATTCGCTTGGATCAATATCGGAGTCTTCTGACGAGTAGAAGTCCATCGGGGTGTAATCCGGAGCGTCGGTAACAACGTCGCGGTAACGCTCGATACCCGTACCAGCCGGGATCAACTTACCGATGATGATGTTCTCCTTGAGACCACGAAGGCCATCGTTCTTGCCTTCGATAGCAGCCTCGGTGAGCACACGGGTCGTTTCCTGGAAAGAAGCGGCCGAGAGCCACGAGTCGGTAGCAAGAGATGCCTTGGTAATACCCATGAGGACAGGGCGACCGTCTGCAGGGCGTTTGCCCTCCTGGACCAGCGCCATGTTGGTGTCACGGAAGACCTTGGCGTCGATGCTCTCGCCGGGCAAGAACTCACTGTCGTTGGCTTCACCAATCGCGATACGACGGGTCATCTGACGAACAATGAGCTCGATGTGCTTGTCGTGAATCGATACACCCTGATCTCGGTAGACCGACTGCACTTCCTCGACGAGGTAGCGCTGTGTTTCACGGATACCGCGGATCTCAAGGAGCTCCTTGGGGTCACGAGGGCCTTCAACGATCGGATCACCAGCGGTGATCTCGTCGCCGTCTTCGACCTCGAGGCGTTGCTGACCAGGAATGAGGTAGACCTCTTCTTCGCCATCGTCGCCGATCACGTTGATCGCACGACCGCGACCTTCGTCTTCGCCGATACGCACGGTGCCAGAGATACGAGCAAGTGTTGCCTTGCCCTTGGGGCTACGAGCTTCGAAGAGCTCAACAACACGAGGGAGACCACCAGCGATGTCCTTGCCCTTGGAGGCAACACCACCGGTGTGGAACGTACGCATGGTCAGCTGGGTACCGGGCTCGCCAATCGACTGAGCAGCGATAACACCAACCGCCTCGCCGACTTCGATGTTGCCACCGGTTGCCAGCGACATGCCGTAGCTGGCCCGGCTGATGCCATGGTCAGAGTTGTCGGTCAGTGGCGACAAACACTTGACGTCGGTGACACCTGGATCGTCACGCATGTCGGCCATCATGAACTCGTCGATGATGGTGCCGGCTGCGAAGACACGTCCGTCTTGCAACGTGATGTCTTCGCCGAGCGTGCGGCTGTACAGGCGAGTCTCAAGGTAGTAACGAGCGTTGGCCTCATCGGGCTTCACGTCTTCGATGACCACCACTGGCGGCTTTGCGCCATCAGCGAATGGATCGTCGTCGTTGATGATGACCTCTTGGGCAACGTCGACCAGACGACGGGTTAGGTAACCCGAGTCAGCGGTACGAAGCGCCGTATCGACCAGACCCTTACGGGCACCAGGCGTCGCGATGTAGTACTCAAGCATCTTGAGACCTTCGCGATAGTTGCTCTTAATCGGACGAGGAATCAAGTCACCACGAGGGTTGGCTACCAACCCGCGCATACCGGCGATCTGTCGCACCTGCATCCAGTTACCACGAGCACCGGAACCAACCATCATCTGGACAGGGTTGAACTCCATCGCCTTGAGGCTCTTCTCCATCTCAGCAGCGATAACCGCAGTGGCGTCGGTCCAGATTTCCACTTCCTGCTGGCGTCGCTCACCATCGGTGATGATGCCGCGGCGGAAGTGCTGCTCGACCTTGTCAGCTTCGATCTCGTACTCGTCGAGGATCTCTTGCTTATTCGTCGGTGTGCGCACATCGTCGATCGAAACCGTCACACCAGAACGCATGGCGTACAAGAAACAAATGTCCTTGAGGCCATCGAGGCTGGTGGAAACTTCGCTCTTGATGAACTTACGAGCCAATGTGTCGACGATGACGCCCATAAGGCGCTTGTCGACAGGTTCATTGATGAACTCGAAGCCGTCAGGCAGCACCGAGTTGAAGAACACACGACCAGGAGTGGTCGGGGTGTACGTGGCCGCAACGCCGTTGGCTGGGGTTGCCACCAGGCCCGGGGTGCGGAACTCGATGGTGTCGTGCAGTCCGACGTGGCCGTCTTCGTAGGCACGCTCGAGGTCAAGCAGATCGCGGTAGACCTGCAATTTGTCGGGCACATCGCCACGGGGATGATCGGTCAAGTAGTAGGCACCGATGATCATGTCCTGCGTTGGCGTGACGAGCGGACGACCATGGGCGGGGCTCAGCACGTTGTTGGCAGACAACATCAGGATGCGAGCCTCGGCCTGCGCCTCGGCAGACAGTGGCAAGTGAACAGCCATCTGGTCGCCGTCGAAGTCGGCGTTGAACGCGGTGCATACCAGAGGGTGAATCTGGATGGCTTTGCCTTCGACCAACACTGGCTCGAACGCCTGGATACCAAGACGGTGCAACGTAGGTGCACGGTTCAGCATGACCGGGTGTTCCTGGATGACCTCGGCGAGGACATCCCACACTTCGCTCTTGCGACGTTCAACCATGCGCTTGGCTGACTTAATGTTCTGGGCAATGCCCTCGTCGACAAGCTTCTTCATGACGAAGGGCTTGAACAGCTCGAGAGCCATCAGCTTGGGAAGACCACACTGGTGGAACTTCAGGGTTGGACCAACCACGATCACAGAACGACCGGAGTAGTCGACGCGCTTACCCAGAAGGTTCTGGCGGAAACGACCCTGCTTGCCCTTGAGCATGTCAGAGAGTGACTTGAGCGGACGGTTGCCAGGACCGGTAACCGGACGGCCACGACGACCGTTGTCGAAGAGTGCATCGACCGCTTCCTGGAGCATGCGCTTTTCGTTGTTCACGATGATCTCGGGAGCACCGAGGTCGAGCAGACGCTTCAGGCGGTTGTTGCGGTTGATGACTCGGCGATAGAGGTCGTTGAGGTCAGAAGTTGCGAACCGGCCACCGTCGAGCTGCACCATCGGGCGCAATTCAGGTGGGATCACGGGAACAACATCGAGCACCATGGCGCCCGGATCGTTGGCCCGGTTGCCGCGTTCGTTACGACGGTTGAATGCCGTAACAATCTTGAGTCGTTTGATGGCCTTCTGTTTGCGCTGAGCCGACAGAGGACGCATGCCCTCTGGTGGATCAATGGCGATACGAAGTTTGACTTCTTCTTCGTCGAAGTCGATGCGTTCGATCAGTGACTTGATCGCATCGGCACCCATGCCGCCTTCGAAGTAGTCGGTGTAGCGGTCAGCAAGTTCACGCCACAACATTTCATCTTCGATGATCTGGCGGCTGAACATGGTCTTGAACTGGTCGAACGCAAGCTCGATGAGCTCGAGTTCAGCATCGTATTCTTCGCGAATGGCTTCGAGATCCTTATCGCCCGCCTTGCGGCGCTGCTTGATCTCGTTGTCCTTGGCGCCGTCTTTTTCGAGTTGTGCAAGCTCGTCCTCGAGCTCCTTGGTGCGATCCTCGAGGGCGACATCGCGCTCTTTGGCGATCTCTTCCTTTTCCAGAAGCATTTCTTTTTCGAGCTCGGGCAGGTCCTCGTCACGCTTTTCTTCGTCGACCCAGGTGACCAGGTTGGCGGCGAAATAGATGACCTTTTCGAGTTGCTTAGCCTTGAGCTCTTCTTTGGGTTCGGTACCCATGAGCAGGTAAGCAAGCCATGAACGGGTACCACGTAGGTACCAGATGTGCACGGCGGGAGCAGCCAGTTCGATGTGGCCCATGCGCTCGCGGCGGACCTTGGAACGGGTCACTTCAACCCGGCAACGCTCACAAATGATGCCCTTGAAACGAATCCGCTTGTACTTACCGCAAGCGCATTCCCAGTCCTTGGTAGGACCAAAGATGGTCTCGCAGAAGAGGCCATCCTTCTCGGGCTTAAGTGTGCGGTAGTTGATGGTCTCTGGCTTCTTTACTTCACCGTTTGACCAGGTACGGATGGAGTCTGCGGTCGCAAGACCAATACGCAAGTGTGCGAAATCATTTACATCTAGCATCAAACGCCACTCCTTTCGGCTCGTTCTCGGGCTCTGCGAGCGTCTTCCTCATCGGAACCACGCTCAGGACGTGACAGGTCGATGCCGAGTTCTTCGGTTGCCCGGAAGACTTCGTCGTCGAGTTCACGCATTTCAATGTGAGACCCGTCGTGGTTGAGAACCTCGACGTTCAGGCAAAGAGCCTGCATTTCCTTGATAAGCACCTTGAAGGATTCAGGGATGCCAGGCTCAGGGATGTTGTCGCCCTTAACAATGGCTTCATAGACCTTGACTCGGCCAAGCACATCGTCGGACTTGATCGTGAGTAGCTCCTGCAAGCAGTAAGCAGCTCCGTATGCCTCGAGTGCCCACACTTCCATCTCACCAAAGCGCTGGCCACCGAACTGGGCCTTACCCCCGAGTGGCTGCTGGGTAATCATGGAGTATGGACCGGTTGAACGGGCGTGGATCTTGTCGTCGACCAGGTGGGCCAGTTTCAAGATGTACATGAAACCAACAGTGGTCTTGTTGTCGAACTTCTCGCCGGTACGACCATCGATCAGCTGCACCTTGCCGTCGTCGCCGATGAGGCGAACGCCATCTTCGGTTTCAGGGTTGATGTTGCGCAGGATCTCTTGGATCGTGGGGTGTTTACCGGCCAACCCGACTTCGTCCCACTTGGCACCATCGAACACCGGCGTCGCTACGAGCGTCGATGGTTTGGTAACCGGGCGGGTCTTGGTTTCGGTGCCATAGATAGGATCGTCGCCGACCTTCTTGCCGTCGACATCCCAGCCCCAGCGAGCGGCGTAACCGAGGTGCGATTCGAGCACCTGGCCTACGTTCATTCGGCTTGGAACACCAAGCGGGTTCAAGATCACGTCGACGTGCGTGCCGTCTTCGAGATAGGGCATGTCTTCGATAGGAAGGATTCGGGAGATAACGCCCTTGTTGCCATGTCGACCAGCAAGCTTGTCGCCAACGCTGATCTTGCGCTTCTGCGCTACATAGACACGAACCAACTGGTTCACACCAGGAGGAAGTTCGTCGCCATCGTCGCGACTAAAGACACGAACATTGGTGACCTTGCCCTGCTCGCCGTGAGGAACCTTGAGGCTCGTGTCACGGACTTCGCGGGCCTTCTCACCGAAGATTGCACGAAGCAGTCGTTCTTCAGGGGTGAGCTCGGTTTCGCCCTTGGGCGTAACCTTGCCGACCAGCACATCGCCAGGCTTCACTTCGGCGCCCACACGGATGATGCCGCGCTCGTCGAGGTCAGCCAGGATTTCGTCGCTCAGGTTCGGGATATCACGAGTGATTTCTTCCGGACCAAGCTTGGTATCACGGGCATCAATTTCGTGCTCGTGAATGTGGATCGAAGTCAGCACGTCGTCCTTGACAAGGCGCTCGCTCAGGATGATCGCATCTTCAAAGTTGTAACCGCGCCATGGCATGAACGCCACCAGCAGGTTCTTACCAAGAGCGAGTTCACCCCAGTCAGTGGATGGGCCGTCGCAAATGAGCTGGCCCTTCTTGACTTCGTCGCCGAGCATGACCCGGGTCTTGTGGTTGATGCAGGTGTCCTGGTTCGAACGGTTGAACTTTGCCAGCACGTGGGTGTGGCGACCGAGTTCGGCGTAGTCGACCACGATTGAGTTGCCGTTGACTTCGGCAATGGTGCCGTCGTCGAGCGCAAGGATCATGTTGGCAGCGTCGTTTGCGGCGCGAGCCTCGACACCAGTACCGATGTACGGCGCTTCTGCTCGTAGCAACGGCACAGCCTGGCGCTGCATGTTCGCACCCATCAGGGCCCGGTTTGCATCGTCGTGCTCAAGGAACGGGATGAGTGCGGTAGCGATCGAAATGATCTGCTTTGGCGAAACGTCCATCATCTGGACTTCTTTGCCGGGCACGTACGAGATCTCGGTGGTAGCACCGAAGAAGACATCCTGTTCAAGCTGCAGTCGCAGCCCTTCGAGGGTTGCTGCCTGTGGTGAACGACGAACAAGAACCTTGTCGGTGGCGAAGGTGCCATCGGGGTTCAGTTCGGCGTTGGCCTGGGCAACAACGTATTCCTCTTCCTCATCAGCGGCGAGGTAACGGATGATGTCGTGCTGGACGACACCGTCGTGAACCTCTCGGTAAGGAGACTCAATGAAACCGAAGGCGTTGACGCGAGCGAAGCTGGCGAGGCCACCAATAAGGCCGATGTTCGGGCCTTCTGGTGTTTCGATCGGGCACATACGGCCGTAGTGGCTGAAGTGCACATCTCGTACTTCGAAGCCGGCTCGTTCACGGCTGAGACCACCTGGGCCGAGCGCTGACAGGCGACGACGGTGAGTCAGACCAGAAAGCGGGTTGACCTGGTCCATAAACTGCGACAGCTGGGAGGTTCCGAAGAACTCCTTGACCGCTGCAACCACGGGACGGATGTTGATGAGCGTCTGCGGCGTAATTGCTTCGACGTCCTGGGTGGTCATGCGCTCGCGCACGACACGTTCCATACGGCTAAGACCAATGCGAACCTGGTTCTGAATCAGTTCCCCCACGGAACGGATACGACGGTTGGCGAAGTGGTCCTGGTCATCGAGGCGGTAGCCAGGTTCTGCCCGCACGAGGTGCAGCAGGTAGGTACAGCTGGCGAGAACCTCGGCCGGCGTGAGTACGGGATGATCCTCATCTGGACCTTCGAGGTCGATACCGAAGGTTTCTTCGATGCGCTTGATTTCTGGACCAAGCTTGCGGTTCAGCTTGTAACGACCAACCCGGCTCAGGTCGTAACGACGGCTCTCGAAGAACGCGCTGCGGAAGTAGTTACGAGCAGATTCAACTGATGGTGGCTCGCCTGGGCGAACACGCTTGTAGATCTCAAGCAGTGCTTCGTCTTGGGTCTGCGCCAGCAGCTTGGTCTGGTCTTCTTCCCACTGGCCTTCGAGGAAGTCGAAGTGGCGAACAAACGCTGGCAAGAAACCAGGTGCGTTCTCTTCGTCGAAGCCGAGGGCACGGATAAGCGTGAACATCGACAAGCGGCGCTTGCGAGCAACGCGGGTACCAGCGGTGACGTCCTTGCCAGGCTTTTGCTCGACATCGAACTCGATCCATTCACCGCGGTAAGGGTGGATGGTGCCGGTAACAAGCTGATGCTTGCTGAGGTTACGCAGGCGGTAACGCTCGCCAGGCTGGAAGATCACGCCTGGGCTGCGAACCAACTGTGATACGACAACACGTTCGGTGCCGTTGATGATGAACGTGCCGGTCTCGGTCATCATGGGGAAGTCACCCATGAACACGGTCTGCTCTTTAATTTCACCGGTTTCGGCGTTCATGAAACGCGCCCGCACAAAGATCGGGGCGCTAAACGTCATGTCTTGACGTTTACATTCTGACTCGGTGAACTTCGGTGGTGGCCGAAGGTCTTCGTCGGTTGCATCGAACTCGAGTTCAAGCTGCAGGTTTTCCGAGAAGTCCGTGATCGGACTGATGTCGCGAAAGATCTGCTGCAAACCATGGTCCAAGAACCACTGGAACGATTCGGTCTGGATCGCAATGAGGTCAGGAAGTTCGAGAACATCTTCGAGGTTGCCGAACGAGTAACGCACAGGCGCTGTAGCGCGAGTTGCCACGTGTAACTCCTAGTAGTGGGGACGCATCGAGAACGATGCCAGGAAGGAAAAGGAGCTCATGAAGAGACGCGCGAAAGAGAAATAGACACTCTTTGACGCGTCGTAAACAAGGCTCAAACAGTCTAAAGGGCTCCTTGAGGGTTTAACAACGCAGCCGAGCGCCTTTATTTTATTGTGTTTGTTCTGCTTTGGCGTCAGGTTCTCGAGACCGTTCGGATGTCGGCTTCGAAGCCCACATCTGGTTGTGACTCTTTCAGGCCGATGGCACGCAGGGCGACAACAAGATGTCCGTTCCCACCTCCGACGGCGGAAGACAAATTCTTGAGATTGCGCCTGCATCGGTGGATGCCGAGCGTCCGCGGGCAATCCATGCCATCGAGCCGTCGGAAAGTCTCGCAAAGGGCTGGCCTTGGCGCCAAGAACAGACACTGCGCCAGCTGATTTTGGCTGGGGCCATGATCGAAGAACGCGGCGAACCAAGAATCGTGATCGACGGGGTACCCGAGAACCGACGGGGCAACTCAGGCAAACCGCTGTGACATCACACTGGCTTGTCTGCTATTTCGACTTCGCGACTTCGTTGAGGAAGTCGGCGTTCGTCCTAAAGTTCGTGAGCCGGTCGAGCAGCAGGTCGAGCGACGCGACGGTCTTGGACTTGCCTTCGTCACCGACGGCGTCGAGCACTCGACGCATCTTGGTCGTTGCGCCGACGTTCTTGGAGCTCATCAGCAGCTCGTCATGACGGGTTGAGCTCGCAGAAATGTCGACCGCGGGCCACATGCGCTTCTCAGCAGCATCGCGAGAGAGTCGTAGCTCCATATTGCCGGTGCCCTTAAACTCTTCGAAGAT
>ERZ651776.1295-NODE-1295-length-30307-cov-4.781078_pt1 | contig 30307 bp, 15 predicted proteins | sample MGYA00514761_ERZ651776 | MGnify/ENA metagenome assembly ERZ651776
TTCACCTCCCCCGTAGTCACCAACACTCTCTGCCAGAGCAGGCGGAGTGTCCCCTCCCTTGCTGACCAGGCAGAGTTCGTACTCCATAAACTTTTCGAGCTCGTCAGCGATTTCATTGATTTCTTCCAAGATTGGATACAGGGAGAAAATTTCGTGGGTAAGACACGTCACGTGTCGCGCCTTGCTCTCCTCAATACTCATAATGGCCTCCTCGTATTGTCTGAGCAACTCCGCTAGGTTCTCTGGGTTCGTCGGGTCGAAGCTTGTGTCACTATAGTCGCTCAAATTATCATCTCCCTCGTCCCCATCTTCCCCTCCCCCAAAATCGCCCTTCTTCTCTTCACCTCCCGCGACGACCGGGACCGCGACCGTGCCTGACTCTTTCTTGCTATTCAGACTGTTCACCATGGCGGTAACTCTATCTATCTCTGCTTTGAGCACCCTAACGGTATCATCGGCAACTTTCCAGTGGCGCTGTTCCTTCCTGACAAGTTTCGTGACGAATTTTTCTACTTCTCCCATTGCTAAATTTTCGAATACGGGGTAACCATTCACCCCCCCTTTAGTGACGGCACTCACTGTCGTCGTCAGCGAGTCGTCATCATCATCGTCCCCATCATCCCCACCTCCCCCCTTCTTGTAGTCCCAAACGCAAAACAAGTGGCAGCCAATTTTTATAACATCACCGTGATTCAATTGCTTGTCGTACTCTTGCACTCCATTCACGTACACCTTCCCCTCAGACTTGAGAAATATAACGTCACCATCATTATGAAACGTCGCGTGAAAAGGTAGCACTCCGCCTCCCCCCAGCTTTAGATGAATGATCGTTGTCGCGTCTCTCCTCCCCACGCTGTAGGTTTGGCCATTCTCCAAGTGATGCTTCAGTCTGCAGTGCATGAAACTATCTTCATTTAAGGCGACCAGACAGACCCCTTTAATTTTGTTTTCTTTCACCAAATATACGAAGCGGCGTTTCATAAAACCAACGCGCTCTTCCGCATTCAACTTGGTGCCGTTCATGACTTTCTTTAGCGAGGAAGTGTAAAAATCTCGCAACTTCTTCAACCCTTCTATCTTCTTCACCACCTCGACTCGAAAGTTTTCGTGGTAGAGCCCCTCTTCTTCTTGCTCGGCTTTCAATTTTGTGACCTTCGCGGCCTTCGACTTTTCCTTGCGAGCAAGCATCTCTTGTTCTTTCCTATTCATCTTTTTCCCCCCTTTTCCTTCCTTTCCCTTCTCTTTCTCTCCCTCCCCCTCCCCCCCCTCTCCCTTCTTGTTCGCTTCAGCGGCGGCTTGCTCCTCCTCTACAATTCTAGTGTATTCCTTCTCCTCGACTTTCTCAATCTCCAAGCTTAGTTGCGTGATGAGATTTCTACTGCGATCATATTCAATTCCTTTTTTTCCTGTTTTCTTGTCGCCGTCGTTTCCCTCCATTTCACCAGCGGAACTATCAACAACAGTCACTGGAGAAGTCATACTACTTCTTCTTTTCCCCTTTTGCTTCAACAATCGTTTCTCCAAAACAGCCTTTAATTCAACGTTGCTGCTGTTGAAATTGCGCGCCTTATCCATGCTCTTAAGACTGTTCACCATGCTGTTGAAATGTTGGCTGGTGGCCCCGATGCAGCAGACGAAGAAAGTCAGGCAGTCGTTCTGGGGGATCATTATTTCCTCATCCCCGACTCCTGACGCTTTGACTATTGCACTCCCTCGTTTCTGTTTCAGCTTGTGCGCCTCTTTTTTCCTCTTTCTCTCCTCCTCCTCGTCGAGCTGCTCCGGATTCGGCTCGCCTGCAAGCTCATTTCGAAGCAAGTAGGTTAGACATGCTTTCTTATATTTTGGACGTGAAATAACTCCACTCCCGCTCAAAGCATTACTTGTGCTCTCAGCAAGGCTACTTAGCACCTTCCTCAAGTTCTCCAAGCCGTGTCCGACTAAGCTCTTCCTATTCAGCCGATCGCCAAAGTCTGTTTCTGGGGGAGTCTTCTCGAAACTCCCGACCTCAACCACCCTGATCAGCCCGCACTCAACGAAAGGGCACACAACTCCTACTTTGCCCGACTCAACATCTCTCTCGTATGCCAGTGTCAAGTCCACTATCAAGCTGCCCCCTCTCTGAAAGGTCTTCTTCTCTTCCGACATCTGCCATGTAAAGATGGCCAATCCTTGTTCGTAAAGTTCCATGCAGTTCTTGTAGCTTTTGCACGCGTGACGGGTCTGACTTCCGACAAAAGTTTTCTTCAAGCTATCGCTATAGAATAGTTGCAGGCTCTCGCCCCCGCTCACGCTTGCGCTGGCCCTGGTGACAGCAGGATTCAACAAATCGCTAATCTTCTCGTCATACACACAGCTCATTGAAAGGAAGACAACTGGGTGTTTAAGATTTTTTTGACGCGACTCGCTAAATAGGTCATTTACAACCCGAGGAATGAGCCCTGCTCGCCTTTTATCGAGTTCGCCATTCGAGAGAAAGAACGTCGAGAAATTCTTCTGGAAGGGTTGTCCTTCCACCTCGCTGATGTCGGTTGCTCCGTGGGTTGTGTAGGATTTACCAGATTTTTTTGAGCCGTGCACAATAATCGACGTGTCTTGTCCAATTATTGCCCTTCGAATGTGCCTGCCCTCAAGCTGGTCGTACAGTGCGTCTTGATTTCCCTCTATGGCTTCATTGGATGTATCTCTGTGATCGAGCAGTTTGTCGACCTTAAACGAACGGCTAGAGGACGAAGAAGGCGGGTTAGGACCATTTAAGGTTTTTGTAGACAGCAGCGAGAGCTGGCTGTCATTATGGTTGTTATCAACATTGCCACTGTTTGTTGCATTGGATAAGGCAGATGAAGGAGTTAAAGTGATATTCTGAGTAGCAGAATCTAATTTTACGGAGAGCAGGCTATTGCCGCTCGCAAGTTCAGCCTTTAGGGGCGGTCGGCACCTTGCAATGACCTCCATGCAGAAGTGGGGGGGGTGCACTGATGGTAAGGTGCCCTCCGTTTCCTTTTTGTTTTTTGTTTTTTGTTTTTTGTTTGTTGTTGTTGTTGTTGTTGTGTGGAGAAGGAAAGGCTGAAGGATCTGAGCGAAAAATTGCTTATCGTTTGCAGCAGACAGAGAAATCACTGATAATGCTTCGGTAATGATATAAAATCGAAATACAGTTATTTTGGGAACATCCCCTTTAATTTTTTCTCTTGTGTGTTGTGTGTTGTCTGAGATTTTGCCAGCCAACTCAAAAGGAAAAACTTTCATTTCATCTTCATTTACTTCTTCATTGATAAATCCACCCCGACCCTCAGCAGAACATGACGATCCACTCATAATCATTGTCCCCTATTCTCACAAAAAATACCCCCCTCCTCCATACCCAACCTCCAACCATACTCACGCATCCAACCCAAAACACAACCATTACAACAACTAAGAATGGGAGTGGGCAAGTCAAAACCCCCCGTAGCAGACGAGCGAATACAGAAAGTTACTGAACTTTTGCTGTTGAAGAAACGTGACATTGCTGGATTCTGGAAAATCTTCCGGCAGTTTGATCGTGATAGGGTGGGTATAATACCAATTGAAACATTTTTCTCAGAGATATGTAAGCAAGAGCGCAATCTTTTTGGGGAGGCGATTTTTGATCTGATTGACACGGAAGATACTGCCAACATTGAGTTTGGCGAGTTTGTGCAAGGTGTCTGTACCTTTGCCATGTTTCAAGTTGTAGATGTTCTGCGCTTTTCATTTTTTATTTTTGACAAGGACAAGAATGGCTACATAGATCGGGATGAACTTGAACTATTTGTAAACACATTGCACGCGAATGGAGTGCAGGGAAATGTGATGCATGCGTTACAGAGTGTTGACTTTAACGGTGACGGAAAATTCGATTTTGGAGAATTTTGTGCCCTTCATGAAAAGTTTCCGACAGTTCTTTACCCCGCTTTTCGCCTGCAGACTTCTATGTGTGCCAACATTATGGGATCGGCCTGGTGGACACAAAAAAAAAATGAATTGGCGTTTATCTTAGAGAGCGAGACAAAGAAGCTCGAGGATGCACGAATGAAAGAATATAAAAAGCTGACGAGGGAAAGAAACTCGATGGTAAGGGGCGAGATTGGGTTCATAGCGTATTTACGAGGCTCAAAAAAGAAGGACTACTTAATGCGGATGAACCCTGACCCCGAGGTCTATATCGACGCCAACAAAGAGATACAGGTTAGGTACCCCGATATAATTCACCTCCCAGGTGATGAACAATTCCTGAAAAATGAAGAGGAAGAGGAGGAAGAAGCGAATCCGAACAAAAGGGCCGGAGCATCGGGATTATGAACACAGTGTAAGCATTTTTGTAGCTATAAAATTGCAGCAGTAAAACATTTAAGCTACAGCTTATTTGTACAATTTTTGGGGAGATAAAGTAGTTCCCAGGGAGGACGATGTTGTTGGTGGCAGGACATAGTTTGTATTGTTAAGATCGATCTTCTCATACGTTCCCATTTCTCTCTCCCGGTCAGCTGCTAAATCAGTCACTCGACCGGCCGTCTTCCGATCTTCGACACTGGCTTTTGCCAAGATGTCAACATCGCCAAAGTCACTTCCGTTGATTTCCATTGCCATTTTTTTGCGCTGCAGTGCATGGGATGGCGTTTTCAGAATCAGCCGGTCAAAAGAACCTCCCCCCCCTCCCTCATTATAGTTTCCAGGAGTGGTGCCTGGCCTTCCGGGAATATTTAGTAATCCGTGATTCCCCCCCCTCCTCCCCTCCTTTACCTCTCCTAGTATCCCTCCAAGAGAAGCCCCGAAATTCGCACCCATTGACCTGTATTCATCGTCATTCTTCATTAATTCACCCTCCAAACCGTCGGTCAAACCTATACTCTTGCTATTGACCGCCAACCTTCGCTCGACATCAGAATCATGGACTCTCAAATCGACTCTTGCTTCGTGGAGCTTTGCCCAGTGCACTAGGCCTCGATAGCTTGTATTCTCGAACAATGCTGTCGTTGCCTCGCCGACTCTCTCATACAGATCCTTCAAGATCTTCATGCTCCCATCGTACTCCTCTTTAACGCTTTTGAGCCTGAAATTCAAGTTCTCATGTTCTTTCGCTACCTTTTTCTTCAGCTCCACAAGTTTCTTAACCTGACCCCCCGTGTTGATCTTGCATTTCAACAATCGAATTTCCTCGGTAATACGGTTTAGCTGGTCACCCACTTTCATTTTTTTCACCACAAGACTGTTATGAAGCTTCATCACTGGACTGGTATTTTTCATTAGGTGCTCGAGAGTCTCTAACTTTCCCGCCCCCTCAAGTTCGTCAGATTCCAACCGGAAATTTTCGATCATGTCGCACCTCTTCTTGCTGTCAAACAATTCCTTCTCCAACAATCCTATTCTATCCCTCAAAGCTGAAATGACATCTTCAACATCCTCACTAATATAGTCGCTCCTAAGGGCGTCGTATTGCCTTTTCATCGCTAGCTGAGACTCAACGAGGATCTCGATTTCTCTGGCCTTGAGGCCGCTCTCTTGTTCTTTCTTTTCTTTTTCCGCCTTCTTGTACGATTTGAGCGATTCCAAAGCTTTATCCATGGCGTCCATACCGCCACTAATTTCAATCTTGACATTTTCGGTACTCTCAATCGCCTCTTCAACAAAATTTTTGGGATTCTTAGCGAGAAGTTGCATAGCCTGGGGATCAACAGACATCTTCCGAGCGAAGGTGCGAGTATTCATCAGTCTTTTATTGCTCTTTTCAATAACTTCCTGCGCTTTTTCAAGCTCATCTTCCTCATTTGTACCATCATCCTTCAACCTTTCTGCGACATTATCCATGAAGGCGCCGGGAGATGAGGCCTCAGGGCTAGGAGGTTCGATGAAACGCATGGATTGCCTTGGCGATCCTCCTCCACATCCGATGGCGGTGACGGTCTGCATTGTCCCCCGTCTCGAGGACATTGGGCTACGCAGTACTCGTTTATTATTACCCTCCCCCAATTCTTTAATCCCATTAATTATGCATTCCCTTTTACCGTCTGCATCTGGCATACTCATTTTTAAGATATCATGAGCGAACTGTGCTGTTTTCGCATGAAGCGCAGCGAAGATTTTTCGCTCCTCGTTAAGCTTTTCAATGGAAATACTCCCATCACCGTCCTTCCGTTCCTTTCTCGCTTTCATCATCTGTGCCTTGCTGCTCTTTCTCAGGGCCTTAAGGTCACTTTCAAGTTTTTTCACCTTTTCTTTTTCGCCTTCCCTCTTAATTTCTACGGTATCGAGCGCCTGCGTTTTCTCCGCAACATCTCTTTCGAGGAATGCTCTCACGTCCAAAAGCATTTCAATTTGATCCTTCGGCGGCCAATTATCAATGACACAACGCAAATTGACGTCTCCCGAGTCTAAATAAAGAGCAGCTCTCCACCCCCCAGCCGCCTCGATTGCATCCTTTAGACTAGATAACTGGGGCGGTAGTTCCCACATACTCTTATCATCACTATCATTGTTACTGCCAAGCATACCTTTCCAGGCATTCATGGTCTTTCTCTTTAAGAACGTCTTTTCGAGTTGTGACCTAAGAGCGGCGCAGGGCTCTACTCCAAACTGGGCAAGCTCCAAAATCATTTCATCTTGAATCTGCACGAGAGCTTGCCGAAATTGGTGAAGCTGCGGGTTGCTCTGGTTCACTTTCTTCTCGAGAATACTGTCAAGCTGTTCCAGCTTCAAGACGATTCTCCCACGGCATTCACACACGGAAACCAGCGATGCTTCGTCATAATCCATGTCCAAATCGTCAAGGGTGAATGGGTCAGGTGTTTCCTCCTCATTGGGAACGACGACTGAGCTGCCAATGCTCTCGACGCTTGCATCGATGCTTGCCTCCCCGTCGCTATCGTGGTCATTGTTCTCATTTCCCTTGTTGTTTGCCTTCTCCTTTACAAGCTCCATCTTTAACAAGCCCTCCCTCTCCTTGCTTCTCTCCAGCTTACTCTTAATGCTATCGACCTCACCTTTCAGCTCGTCAATCGTGTCACGGAGTTTCATATTCTTCTTCTTCTCCTTTTCCAAATTCTTCTTAAGCACATGAGACATGTTGGCGGCCAAAGCGGCGTTGCTGTTATTTCCGCTACGTCCGCCATTATCATCGACCTGCACTTCTTCGGTGACTTCCTTGATTACAACCTTCTCAATGATTTTGATATCTTCCTTCCCTGTTTTCACCTCATCCCCCTCTTCATCTCCCTCAACGGGAAGATGGACGACGGAGCCTCCTTCTACCCCGGCCTCCTCTTCCCCAACCCACCTCTTACTATCCTCCAGCTTCACCTCAAGCTTGTGGATGAGCTCATTTCCTTTTTCGATTGCCCTCCCACGATCCTTTTCTTTGAGGTTCTTGACCTTCTCTAGCGCTCCCAAATCATGCTCCATATTTTTGATCATTTCCTTGTCAAAATCCTCGACCTCAGCCATTTTATCGAGTTCTAATTCGGTTGCGACGAGCTCTTCTGCCTTACCCTTTATGACACTGCTCAGTAAACCAATGTTTTGCTCAATTTCATTTTTGTTCTTCTCGGCCTCGAGCACCTTTTCTTCCAAATTGGCAAGTACAGCAACATTTCCAGCCTCCTTGGCTGTATTAATCTGTTGGTTAAGTTTTTGCGACTCCATGACAGCCCTTTCAAGCTCTGCCTGTTTTTCTTTCGCCTCTCTTTCATGTCTATCAATCTCTTCCTGGGCGGCTGCACGCTGTTGCATCTGTGAAACGAGATTGGCCGCAGAACTGTGCTTTATGGCACCGAAGATCGCGGATTTCTGCTTTTTAAGCCCATGGTACATTAGTCTTTCACCGAAGGTGGTTCCTGCACCTTTTCCAACGGCCGCATTGTCATCATTGCTCCTCTCTGTATCTGCCTCCTTCTTAGCTTCAGCCTCCGCATTAGCCTCCTCAGCAGCCTTTTGCTTCTTTCTGGCATTCATCTTCATAGCAATACTCATGGAGCCCCCGAGTCCGCTGCCCACCCTCTTTATCGCTGATATCGACGACGACTCTTTGCCAGTATCCGCCATGCCATTGTTCCTGTCACCCACGTCGCTTTTGTCTCCTCCACCGTCACCGTTGTCTCCGCCATCGCCGAAGGGTGATAAGCGAGCATCGCCGTCGCCATATCCACCCAACGAAGCTGGACTAGCACTCTGTATAACAATTTCATCAACCAAATCATCCTGTGCGCTGACATTATCTCCATTCACTGACTCAAAAATTCCCGAATCACGGTCTTCTCCTTCTCCTTCTCCTTCTCCTTCTGTTTCTCCTTCCCCCTCTGCAAAGCTCTCCAAGGCATCTCGCCCTCTCGCACCTCCTTGCCTGCCCTCCCATTCTCCCATTTCACCTCCGTCGCCTCCACCTCCAACGCCACTCTGAACGCCGCTACTGACGTTTCTCAGCAAGGTGATTCGGCTCTTCTTATCACCCCCCACAACGCCTCCGGTTGCCTCATCATCACCAAAACTCTCTCGCTTCCTACTCATTTGGGCTGCCTTGAAACTGTTCAGTTTTTTTACTTTCCCAAGACTTTCCATAGCCGTGATACGCCTCCTGTTGCTTATTTCAACCGCTGCCTCGCTGTTTTTATCCATTACAGCGCTTATTCCTTCGCCTAAACTGTCCCTCAAACTCCTCATGGCAGCTTCTCCCCCTCCCTCTTCCCCTCGACCCTCCCCTCGACCCTCCGCTTCCCTCATGAGCGTTTCAATCCCATATTTGCTCTTCTTCAACAAATTCTCAAGTTCTGCAACGGTTCTGCTCAACTCTGCATTCTTGGCAGTCAACTCGTGACCATGAGCCTCCGCGGTGCTCAGCTCCCCTTCACAGTCACTGAGCCGTTTCTGTAGCTCGCGTATTTCGTTGACATTCCCCCCGTCTAATTCTCTGACTTTCTCTTCGAGCATAGCTATATTTCTATCGTATGCAGCCCTATCTTGAGGGACTACTTCTGCGACAGTGTTACGAGCAAGCAAGGCAATTAAGTCCTTTTCAGCTTGAATCCAAACCTGTTCTTCTTCACCCTTAAGAACAACCTCACCCTTTTCCTCGCCTTCTCCGACTTGCTCTACCACCAAATTGCAGAAATAACTCAATTTTTTCATCGTCAATCCTTCCCTCTCGCTTAACTCAGTGCTCCTTCTCTCCAGTTCCTTAGCAAGCTCACCCTGGGCTTGGGCTTCTTTCTCCTTCCTACTAATTTCATCTGCCTCCTTCTGCTTCACGACCTCTTGCAGCTCCACGCTGTCTCTTTTCTCATCGATCATGGTTACAAGCTCCTCCTTTACTTGTCCAATTTCATCCCTTGCACTGCTTAGCTCCATCTTAATTGTGTCACACTCGAATTCTTTCTTTCGAAGTGCCTCTTCGGCAAGTTTAAGCTGTTGTCGCAAAGCATTAGCCTCCAACAACGCCTTCTTGGCCTCTTCGTTCTTCATCCCTCCTCCCTCCAAAGCATGTGTTTCTGCCGCTGTTTTCTCTGCGCTGACTTTTGCTTCTTCCATAGCCTCGACCCTGCTTTCAAGCTTGCTTTTCTTTTCCTCGGCACTCTTTAGCTTTCTCTCGTTCTCCTTAGCTTCCTCCTTTGCCTTCTCTATCTTGCTCTTAAGCTTCTCTATTTCATTGGCCTGATCTTTCAACAACGTGTTTTGCTCTTCGATCTTACCGCTACTCTCGTTCAATGAATTCCTCTCCGACAAACTCGCCTCTTTCTCTTTCTTTCTCTCTCTCTCTTTCTCTTTCATTTTCTCTTTCTCTTTCTCGCTCAATTCCAACAATGTGGTTTTCTCGGCCAATTCGGACTTCAACTTTTTGATCTCGGAGTCTTTCTCGGCTCCGATGCCTTCGAGCTGAGATTTGAGAGAAGCTGCCATTTCTTGTGCCTCCTTTTCTTTATCCTGGCAATCTGTTGACGTCCTTTGACACTCCTCGAGCTGCGCTTCGAGCTTCCTTAAGTTTTCTCCAACAGCTTCCATGCCTTCTTTCTTGGCCTTATTCACAGCAGCTTTGATAAGCATTTGAGTGTTCTGCTGGACGTCGGCCATCTGGTTCTCCAAAGCGCTTAGCCTGAGCTTTTTCTGGGTCAGTTCACTTGCGATTGCTTCTTTGCTGAGATTCGATGCTCGTAGCCTTTCTTCCAGCTCATTTTTCTCCTTTTCCCATTCCCCATTCCCCCCTCCGCCGAACTTGCCCGCCAGCATAGGCTCCCTCACAATTTGTTCGAGGGTCCTCGCTTTTGTGTCAGCTGCATTTTTTTGCGCCTCGAGCATTTCTACCTGCGCAGCTAGCTCGGCAACCATAGTTTCAAGTTTTGCTAGTTGCACACCTGAATGCTTTGACTCGGTGTTTATCTGCGTTTCCCTCTTTTTGCTGGCGTTACGTTCTTGGATTGCACTCTCGTTGACACGCGCGAGCTCCATAGACAGGTCCAAGAGCTCCTTCTCGAAGTTACGAATCTTCAATTCGTAGTCAGTAGATTCAGACTGGTTTGAGTTGTCTGCAATAGTACTTTTCTGTAGACTGTCGTTGTAGAGACGCTTTATGCGATTGAATGTGGACGCGAATTTCTTATGTGTGACCTCATTGGTATCGCCCAACTTTCGAGCTGCCCCGCTAACATCTGCCGTTGCATCGCGTAGCGACGTAATGTACGACCCTTGATAGATATCGTACTTCTCTTCATCGCTTTCACTCTCGTAATAACCATCATCAGGAGGGGCTGAGTTCTCCTGGTACTTATTGTTTTCGAAATAGAACCAATCCCTTAGCGAGTTCAAAAGCTTGCTTTTCTCGACCCCGAGCTTCTCATGGTCAACCATAAGCATCGTAACTTTACCTTTATTGACCTGGTACTCCAAAAATTGCAGATCCGCCTTTGTTTTAGGGATTGGTGGTGCTATCTGAGATGAGGCAGTTGACAACTGCGATTTATTCGATTGCTGTTGTCGGTGTTGAGGATTTTCGAGAGCATCAAGCGGACCAAAATTTACATCTCCACTATCTTGTGAAGACGGTTGTTCCCCTAACATCGTGGCCTCACTGATGATGTTGTTGAAATTTGCTGTGATCTGGGCAACACGTTTCATGATCACCTTGGCTTCCTGCTGCAGCTTCATCTTCTTCTCAAGTGCACTCTCTTCTCCGGGAGCATTAATTGCAGTGCGTCCTCGAAGTGGGGATTTCTTCTTTTGATCTTGTTTTTTGTTTTGCTTCATGGTGGTTGGGGAAGGGGAGTTGTTGTTGCCAAATCGTCCCATGCCGGCCTTCTTGGCTTGCCGAGACGTCATTTTTTTCTGGCTGATTCGCTAGCTAGACGTTTTCCACGACTACCTTGATGCCTTTGAAAATTCAAACAAAGCGTTTTGTGCAGAATTTAGGATTGTAAGCTTTTTTCACCTTCTGAGCTCAACTACCTGGCACCTGGCCTGGCGCCCAAGGTTGTTTCTTTGACTGTAAAGATAGAAATTGACACTGCAATTAAGAATAAAAACCGCGCGCACGCATTACTCATGTAACACTCCACAATTAAGTTTCATTAATTTTACAGCCGCTCTAGAGCCTAGTAATTTTCAGGCCGAGAAACCTTTCAAGCCATCCTAACCCTCCTCTCGTTGTCCCGATACAGCTCTGATGCAAGCATCAGCAAATATCCTGGGCAGTTGCAGCAAGAAACTGACGGTGTATTCCAGAAACTCACTGCCAGAATTCTCCCCATTGTAAATTGCACAGTTATCAAAAGTCAGCAGAAGGTCATTCTGCATGGTGGCGAGTCCATTAGCTTGCTGCGAGTAACTCTTAACCTTGGTAGAGATAACGCTGAAGCTCATGGGATTGGAAACAACATCTCTGTAGTTAGGCGCGACGTCCTCCGTTGGTGTCTCCCAAAATACAAGGTCGTTCTCATCTAGCTTCATTAGCCTTTCAAGAATGGCAGAACATATTTCGTTCCTTTTTGTGACAGCATCGGCCTCAGCGATCTCAAGAGGCATCGTCCAATCGCCAAATTGTGTGCAATACTGTCTGTGGAGATCATAACTGTCTTTCTTGTAGCCTTTATCGCCGACGAGGCGCAGCTTTTCTTCCTGAATAGCACCGAGATCAAAAATTCTTGGAGCTCCTGCAGGTCGTCCAAGAGGCTTCAGCTTGACCGTTTTTGCCTTAACCACAGGAGCAGGATTACTATCGGTGCCATTTCCGTTACCAACGACAGCCGGATGGGTGACGGGACCTCCTGCCCCTCCGGCCTCCGTGCCATTTGCACCGTCAGTCCCACCATTGGAAGCCTCCTTAGCCTCGGCCTTCGCCTTTTTCTTCGCCTCATCCTCTGATGCCTTCCTGGCTTTCTCTTCCATCAACCTCTTGTAGTCGCCGACATGGTTGCCATCCTTCCTCCAGCCTTGTGGCCTGCCCTTCTGCCCTTTCCCTCCCGTGACGTTCGGTTTGGGCTCTTGGCACTTCCTGCCATAGCACTGTTTCTTTCGGCTCCCGTTGCCCCCAAATTTGGGCTTCTCAAGACAGTTGGGGCACATCCCGCAATCAGGCTTCAAACAGCCAGCACAGTCTTTGCAGCGCATAAACCCAACTCCTGCGCTGTTCAAATTCCGATTGCCGTTGCGCTTCCTCCGCTTCTTGGGCTTCTTCTCGCCATAACCCTCAGTGTACTCGTCGCTGTCGCTGTCCTTCTTCAAGTCTTCATCGTCGAAGTCGCTACAGCAGTCGACTGCCACTCCCTCAGCATCGAGAAAGGTGTCGTGGTAAAGAGCAGCTTCGTTCAAGAGAGTCGGCACTCGCTTTAGCTGTGTTAGAGCCTCAAGAGCCACCGGCCCCTGCTCCTTATTGTACTTGATGCAATTAGAGTAAACAAGCAGCAGTTCATTTCTGAAGAGAGCCATATTTTGGGTGTACTTCCCCTCGGAGATGTTCTTGTCCAAAGTGTCAAAGTCCATAGGTGTTTGGATGACCTTGTTGTAGTCCGCCAGGCCCGCTGTGTCAAGTTTGGAGAAAATGTTCATATTTTTTTTGTCCAACCGCCTGCATTTAACCATCATGGACTTCATGATTCGGTCCACGCTGCGCAGAGGTAATTCTGGCCACTGTAACTGCGTAACGTCGGTGTTCTTGTTGACTGCACCCGCCCAGCCAGTCATATTCTTGACCTCGCTCTTGAACAGGCCAGGGTTCCTCCTCTTCTTGGGACCGTCAATGCCGTATCCATCCCACCCGCCTTCGTCGCCGCTGTCGCTGTGATGCAAATACTGGTCATCACTTGTCATCCGCCTATTCTTTCTCCCTCCTCCCCTCCTTCTTCGCCCCCCGCCACCCCCATCATCCCCGTCGAAACCGCCCCCCTTCCTCTTTCTCGTGACGTCACCGCCACCAACATCGGTCCGGCACGTCCTGACCCTCTCGCCCTCCAGACGAACAAGCATTTTGCGACACGTTTCACGCTGCGTCTCGCTGAAAAGCTTCTTATCAACGCTTATTTTGAGCAGGATGTTGCTTGAGTCGGACTTAACCTGCTCTTCCAGCGTGCCCATATCAATAGCCGACCAAACATCTTTCATGACGCTCATAATGTCCGACATGAGGGCGTTAGCTTGCTTCTCGATTGAATCGAAGTCACCGTCGTCCATCTCGGCCTCTTTCTTGCTCTTATAGTTCTTGGAGAACTTTTCGTACTTCGTCAGAACAATCTGAGGGGTCACATAATCGGGCATCACCTTCTCCCAGAATTCAGGGTCATCAATATCCACCTGGCCGGTGCCCACTTTGTCGCTATCCCCATCGCCGGTAAATTTGCTCTTGGTGACTTTGTGACCGCTCTTGTTAAGCCAGCTTGACGTCTTGGCACCCTCCACGATTCGGGTCCTCGTCCGCTTGGCCAGAATGCTGTCAATATCATCCTTAACAAATTCCTCGTCATTATTATCGTCATCTTCCATAAGCGCATAAGCACCCTTCTTGAGCAGCATCTCCAGCTCCTTGTTAGTCGGCTTGCCGTCCTCTTCGTCTTTTTGATACGATCCAAGAACAGCTTGCTCTAATCCCAGCTTCTTACTGGCGCGGTCAAACATTTCTTGTTCGAAACTCCTGCTGGTAATCAAGCGATAAATCATGACATCCTTGGTCTGCCCGATGCGGTGACATCTAGCCTGCGCCTGGACATCATTCTGGGGGTTCCAATCGCTATCAAAAATGATGCAAGTGTCAGCTGAGGTCAGGTTGATACCAACGCCACCAGCTCGAGTAGAAAGGAGGAAGATAAAGCTGTCCTCTTCGGAGTTAAATCGGTCTATAGACTTCTGGCGCTCGTTCCCGGTGATGTTCCCATCAAGCCGCTCGTGATTAAAATCTCTGAGGTCGCAGTATTCCGCAATGATGTTAAGCATTTTCACCATCTGACTGAAAATGAGGACCTTGTGACCTTCCTCCTTGAGCTTGGGGAGGAGTTTGTCCAACAGCACCATTTTGCCGCTGCTGTTGACAAGTGTGTGCTCACTCAGCTGCTTCTCCATCTCTTCAGGGGTAGGCTTGGGTGCACCTTCAGGCAAAGCGGCATTTATCTCGTCAATCCTTTTCTGCCGCTCCCGTTCCTCAGCATTAGAAAGCATGAGGGGGTGGTTGCAGCACTTTCGTAGTTCCATCTGTATGTTGATCAACTTAGGGGCGTCGTTGCCTTGCGACAAGAAGTTATAATTCTTCTCAAAAATTGCCCTATAGTAAGCCTTCTGTATGCGCGTTAGCTCAACATCGATCAGGGTCTCCTCCTTAGCTGGAATGTCTTTCGCGACATCCTCCTTAACCCTCCTAAGCATGAAGGGACCGATCTTCTTCTGCAGCTCCTCAACGTGCTCCTTCGATTGCATATTTCCATACGCCTGCTGGAACGCGTCATAATCGGGGAAGCGCTGCGGTTCGATGTAGTTGAGCAGCACCCATAGCTCCTTGACATTGTTTTGGAGAGGGGTCCCAGTGATTAAAACTTTGAGCTGGAAGCCGTGGACGCTTGTAGCAAGGCGGCTAAGATCCTGCATGCACTCAAGTAATTTCCCGTGCTTATTGCGGAGGCGGTGGGCCTCATCAACGATAGCTGTTCGGAAAGGGATGTCCTGCAACACGTCAAAGTCGGCAATCAAGGTATCGTAGGTGGTGACCAACACATTGAAACGGAGAAATTCGGCAGTGTGAGGTCGATCTGGGAAGTACCATTCGTATTCCCTCATGACGTCTCTCCACTCCCGCTTCGTGTCGTGATATATATTAACACGGAGGTCAGTCCAGCCAGCAAACTCCCTACGCCAGTGCTCGAGCGTCGACAGGGGAACAACGATGAGGTAAGGTTTGTCGATCTTCTCCACGCGGTGCAAGTGCTCAATCAAGGAAACAATCTGGACGGTCTTTCCAAGACCCATCTCGTCCGCCAAAATGCAACTCTGCCTCTTGTACCACTTCTCTGCTAGCCAGTTAAGACCGTCGACTTGGTAGTCGCGGAGAGTATGCTCTCCCTTGTATTTGTTTTGGTTGTCGTAGTCGTACAGTTTGTGTACAAATTCGGCGTTACGCTGTCGGCCGCCCATTTGAGCAACTTCCTTGGTAACTTCCGTGCCAGGCGCAGCGTACCTCCACTTGAAGCCGCCAGCTGTATCTCCTTCGCCATCCCCTCCGGTGACATATTCTTGGGAGAGTGCTTGATTGATCTTACGGGCGGGAATGCCGACAACAGCGGAGGCGGCAGCGATTGAGGCATAAACGCATATCGATTGGAGCGTTTCCTTGTGAAGTTGTTCCACCTTCTTGGCACCGCGCTTCGACCTGTCCGCCTGGTAGGCAAAAGCGTTACTGTCGTCCACTTCCTTCCCGTTTCCTTTGGCTGTTCCGACTTGGGCAGCCAATTCTTTGAATCTCTTGTCGACAGGGAAGGAGCGAAAGTCATTCTTGTTGGCCATAGTTTCGCTAATCATAACGCCAGCGACAACCTTAGATAAAGGTGGAAGCTCGTTAAATTCCTTTCTGTCCAGGGGAGTTTTGATTTCACGATCCATGATAGGTATGTCCGTCAGCTCTCCTTCCAAGTCACCACCATCAACTTTGTCGCCCTTGCCCTTGCTCGCAGCCATGGCAATCTTTTCCTCGATATCGTAAAAGTTATCTTTAAAGTAAGCATCCTCGCAATCTCCATCGTCGCTACTATCTCCAACATCGGCTCCCGAAAAGGCCTTCACAAATTTTCGGTCGCGACCATTTCTGCGGAAGTCCGGTCTCGGGTTGTAATCTTCCCCTTCAACGAGAAAAGACTGACGGGGGAGGTGCACAATCTTGGGGGGCTCAAGAACGGCCTTATTCTGAGAGTTAGAGAGCTCGATCTTGTAGATTGAGGTGGAACTGTTGTAGTCAACGATTCGACCAACTTGACCGCTGGTTTCCAATTTGACATGAGCGGAACTAACGCCCCAGCCCAAAGCTACACCCTTGGCGTTAAGGCTCTCAAATGGGATGGTCCCGTTCTCCACCAGATTTTGCTGGTATAAGACGGTCTTGCGGTGAAACTTGAACTTTTCATTCAAGCTTTCAGGGAGAGAACTACCAAATTCACCCATCGACGTGAATTTGACCTCTACGTGGCTGTAATTTGAGGAAAGGAAACGGAAGTAGATAAAGTTGACTTGAGTCCCCTGCTTGAGAATCTCGGTGACCGCTGCGAAAGGAAGCCCAACGAGCGAAACGCCGTTTAATCCGATAAGAACGTCCCCCGGTTTGACGCAGCCAGATCGTTGCAGGTAGCCCGCTTCGTCCTCAGACGTAGTAAACTCTGAGAAGGTGAACTTGCCCTCGTCGTCAATGAAGCGGCACCCGAGGCCCGCCTCACGGGCTCGAGGGATGACGATATCGTACTCTCCCACAAGGCAGGGGGCAATAGGTTCCAGGCGAGACATTTCCACTCGCCCATCAGAAATGTGCTGGGGAACACTTGACTGGCCAGAGGGCGGGCGCTCTTCGTGGGTCACCAAGTTAATCATGTCGTTGAGGATATCGGCGACCTCCGAGTTCTTCAGAGTCTTACTGTTGAGGCTGTAGCACCCCGCCTGCAAGGAGACCTTAGGCGGGATGGGGTCTCCTCTCTTCGAGAATTGAAGTGCTCTTGCCTGGGCGTAAAGCTCAGCGTGAAGCTGTCCGTGCACATCACCGAGAGTGGTATTGTAAGCAGATTCGGGAGGAGCAACGAAAGGGACCGCGGCGATGGCGCTCTCAACGTCTCGGTTCAGCAAGGTCGGTTCCGTAGGTCTGTTGAAATCCTTGTTCTTGAATACAGCGATGGCATTGCTGTCGCCCACATCCGACTCCGTCTCCCAGGTGCAGTCCGCGTACCCGAGGCCCTTCCATTTGACAAGGTACATGTGCTGGTCAATCCATTTCTTAGGGATCTCCTCCTCGTTGCACTTGTGCTTGCAGCGATCCTCGTCAACGCGAGACAAAAGCCTCTCGGCTTCCATCCCGAGAGTTTGGCAACGGGGGCAGTGCCATACTCCAGCGGGGATCTTTTTAAGCTTGGGAGTGAGGCACGCAATGTTATACTTTGCATTACAGTGGTCGCACTCGACAACTTCCTTCGCCGGGTTGGCTATGGAAGACTCGCACTTGCCATCGCAGCCCCTACAAGTAGGCTCCCAAGGACGGGACGTTTTCAATGCCCACTTGGCAGTACTGTCGTCACGGAATCCAATCACCCAAGCGGAGTAAAGCCGCTCGAACAGCTTGCTCATGTAGTCAGCCACGTGCCATATGGCAGTTCCGTGTTTGTTGTATATCTTGCAGTTCTTCCAGATCTTTCTCATGTCTCTCGCAAAACCGGCACATTCCTGCCCGTACTTTCGCTCGTCGAGACGCTCACGCACGGTCATAAGGTCCATCGGCTCGTTGTTACCTGCTGCTGCCTGGAGTACATCTTCGTAGTCGGTAAAAATGCTAGTATCGACAGGATCCTGAAAGAGCTCAGCGAAATCGTCGCGAGTCAAGTGGTTCAGCAACAACTCGCACCTCCGTACAGGCTGCCAGATTTTGGACGGAATTGTTTGGTCTTCCCACAAAATCATGTGCTCGTTATACTGCTTTTCTTCCCACTATGCGTGAAGAGTAGAACGGAATAGTGGGTGGGGGGAAGTGGAGTGTTGGGGGTCAATTGACAAGTCGAGTGGTCAGGGTTGGCGGGTCTTCGAGACAAACATCTGGGCTAAAATAACACTTACCTCTTCGGCAATCTCATAAGCTTCATGCTTGCTGACCTGCTCGCCATCGGTCATCAAGTCGTCATCCATGTCCTTCCAAGCCTCCTCCAAGACCTTTGTTACATCAGAGTCAGGGAAGCGCTTCTTATACTCGTCTTTCTTATCCCAGACAAAAATTCCGTAGGCGTTCCGGGGTTGGAAGGGTTTCTGGTCCGACAGACCGTCCGCGTACGGGTTCTCAGTGTCCAAGAAGGCCGGATAACGAGGGTTGTCAATCATCTTTTGAATGAGGGTGGCCGCCTCCGAGGAGATGTTGGGGGGTATGCCCGACTTTTTTGTTCGCTTGGCGGTGGCTCGATCCTTTCGAACCTTGAAAGAGTTTGCGATACGATCCTCAATCTCCTTGAAGTAAGCGTCGTCTTCGGGTGACATCTCTCCCCCCTTCTCTTTGTCAGCCCCGGCAATGTCCACATCTCCTTCAGTCGACTTCTCTGACGCGATCGACTCGGACCTCATGCGCCTTTCCTGTTTTTCTTCTTCCTTCATCTGCCTGATCTCTTGCTCAGTCATCTCAACCTCAACCTGTTCGATTTTCTCATCCAAGATCCTCTCAACCTGCACAAATGACTCATCGACCTCACAGTCCTCCAGTTCCTCGACATTCGCATCCGGGTGGTCGAGCTTCTTCAGGTAGCGGCTAAGCATATTCTTTCTTTGTCCAGGGGCACTATTGAGGTCGCCAGCGCGCCGGAACTCCAGGTGCTTGTAGCTCTGTCCCTTGTACTTGATCAAATACTCATACTCAACGCGGCCGTTTGCATCCCTCGAGAAATTACGAGCGGCATTCTTCTTGGCCTGCACACGCATTAGTCTCGCCTCAGTCTTGGACATTTTGCCCTCCTCACGCCTCTCTTCAATCTCTTGAGAGGCAGCCTCAACCTCATCACGCACCGAAGCCAAAAAGGGACGGCGTCCAATGATCTGATCAATTGCATAGTTGCCATCGTCCATGCGCACCTTCTCAAACATGTATTTCAGACGGAGGGTGGGATATTCCTCATCGTTGAAACCCTTCTCATTGTAATAACGAGACAGCCCCTTCAAGCTCAAAAGCTGCGCAGGCAGTTTCGGCGGCACATCATCAAATATCACGGGCTCCTCGACTTCCATTGCGCTTTCCCCACCCACAGGCTTTATTGGCTTGCGCTTATTCTCCCTCCTTTTAGGGATTATCACCTCATCAAACTGGTCTGCATCCTCCTCCCCTTCTTCATAAAAGCTCTCGAATAACTTTTTCACTTTTCGCTGCTTTCGCCCCGAACTACTGAACAACTCACCACCAGCAGGATTTTCAGAGGGGGCATCCAAGGACATTATTCGATCCACACGAATAGCAGGGGACAGACAAAGTGGACAGCTATCAATCTAGGGGTCAGTGTGGAGAGATGGATAACGTGGAGAATGATGTAGCTATCGCTGCGTAAGGTATCAAAAATGAAACAACAATTGGATTTGGGGGCGCAGGAGTGTGACAAAGCGTCGCCGTGGATTTTGAGGCGGTGAAAGGAGTGGGAAACCAAACGTTGATTGATTGGAATGGAGGCGCTAAAATTTCACCAAGTAGCTTTTGACAACCTCTCTCTGCCTGGAAATGGACCTTAATTAAATAATGGAGGTGAAAGGTACACACTTTACTTCCTCTTTGACAAGCCTTGCACATTCTCTTTCAACTCAACCCCACAAGAAGCAGCTGAAGTCAAAGGATTTCCTTCTTTGCATAAGGACAACCTATGGGGAGTACTGTTTCGGTGTTTGCGGCGCAAGTTTGCTTGGACCCGTGGCAATCTATCAGAATGAATATCTTCTGTCCAACTTTGTCAGCCAGCTGAGTGAGTTTACCTTACATGTCAGCAGCATGTCGCTGGGCGAGAGCGAGCGTAAGCCGCTCGGCGTACTATATTTATTAGCGGAGAGGATTTTCACCGACGTTGGGGTGCACTCTGAGTTGTTGGTGGGTGACAACTATGGAAATGAGATGGAGAAATGCAAGAGAGAGGGGCCGGCCCCTCCCCACACGCACACTCATAACAATGGGAATCCAAGCCGCTGCTTGAGCCCAACTTTGGGTTCGTCTTCGCCGGTGAATTTGTCGTCAGGCAAGCATTCATGGGTTCCCTCCACCCTGAAAAACCTGGAAAAAGCACTCGATAACTTCTTTATTGAATACGAGAAGTTGACAGCTAAGAGCAGTGACAAGGAGGAAGAGCGGAAGAGCGCACTATTGCGGTTAATTGGAGCCGGCATTAGGTGCAACAGGAAGTTACGGTTATGGTTGCCCAGCAATTCGCCAAATCCATCGACTCCCTCTCAATTTGGTGCACAATCTCCGACCCCCCCCCCAGTCTCCCGATCCCTTCAACGCTTGGCTAGTCTCCTTGCAACTCCTTTAGCAGAAAACGCGAAGAACAAGGACTTTACATTATCGAAGCTGTCTAAAAGTCAAAAAAAGTCGACAATCAAGTGCGAGAAGATCTGTTTGAATGCTTATGCTGCGCTGGCGTTAGGTCTTCTCACTGAAACTGACGACACCAACAGCCCCTTGATTCTGGGAACATTTCAGCCGGATGTTTTGTTTCAGCAGCTTTTTCTCGGAGGGGTAATGAGTAGTGTCCCTGCAGTGTGCAGGAGTGCGTGCCGCTGTTTGTACCTGCTCACTTGCAATAATTCTGTGGCTAGTGGGAGACGTAATCAGTTTGCTACTCGGTGCTGCACATACTTCAAGAGTGTCAATAAGAATAGCCTCCCCCACTTTGCTGGCGATGACATTTCTGCCCTTTATTTTTTGAGGAGTATTGGGAATTGTGTTTTTGGGGGTGGGGCAGATTTTGAGGAGAGCACATGGCAGGCTTTGTACGCGAGTTTGTTGAGGGTTTTCGAAGACCCGAGGCCGATGATTTGTCTGGAGGCTGTGATGCTGTTAGTGGGTAATCAGAGCAGCATATCATGCGAAGAGAGGTTTTTTGGCGCCGAAGAGCGGCCACGGTCTAGTGGCGGCAGTATGGGGAGCTTTGCAGAGCGAGATGATGGCAAAGGCCTGATTCAGCGAGCTTTGAATACGATTCAACGCTGTTTCGACATCGCACAGAAGGAGAGGAACGAAAATATTGCGAGCGCCGGAGCCGACGTTTTTTTTGCCTCATCTAACAGCATCTTATGCGCGAGGGCAAGCGAAGCTCTTGGGAGGTTATGTGTTTCGAAGAGGTCTATAACATTGAAAAGCGTGGAGGAAGCAAAATCAATTGATAGGGTTGGGTTTGCAAGCTTCCCCACTCCCTTATCCGTCTCCTTCTCAAACGCTGTTAATGAAGGCAACATTATTGGTGCAGAAGAGTGTATGGGCGAGGAGGCACTGCTACCTCTGAGCAAGACGCTTGATACATGCAGCATGCTAAGCTCACAGGGATGGGACGAGAGAGTCGCCTTTGCGTGCATCAAGGCGCTTATTTGGGTTGCCCCGGTACCAACAAACGTCGAGATCTCCCTAATTGGAAGCCAGCACGAAGGCAGCACGCCTTTAGACAACAACGACAACGCTACTAGCAGCAGCGCCAGTGGCTCGAGCAACAGTGTCAACAACGACAACAACAATTCCAGCTATGGGTACAGAGGTGGAAGGGTGAAAAATAATTTCCTACCCAGTGCAGCCAAGCACGGTGATTCCATAGATTTGCTATGGAACCGAATGACTACCAAGCTGCTAGAAAATAGCGGCATCAATGTTCTCACATCAGTGGTGAACTCCCTTCAACAGCGTATTCTGGAATCGGCAGCTCGTGCCCCAAGCAAACTAACAAGGGATGTCTTCCAGAATAATTGCAGCAGCGCCATCAGCCATAACCTTGAACTTCCTCCTCATGCCTTAATTCCACTCTCATTAAGTTTCTTGACTCACATTTTGCGTAAAAATCCTAGCGAGCGAAGGGCCAAGCTGCTCTTCAATTTCTGGGATGTTTGTTGCAGAAGAGATGTGGGGGGTGATGTGGGGGATCTCATGCTCTGTTGCCGTTCGAGCATCTTGGCGTCGATATACAGGGTTCTTGATTCATTTGGTGGGAATATTGGAGGAGGATCGGCAGTCAATAGTAGCATTTACATATTTTTGGGCAAGCACTTTAGGTATCTTTCTGGAATTCCGACAAGTCATAGTGCAAACAACATAATGGAGGAAGTCGTTGATGTAGACGGTAGCAAAAACAACACGATAGGTGAATCCTTGCTGGATTTAGAATACAGAGATGGTGTCGGGCGGGAAAAGTGGGTCAATGGAGGGTCCTTGAAGAGTATCGTAGGAAGATTGATTACTGCACTTCACAGTGAGACAGGCGATATTAGTATCGGTGCTGCTTTGGGAGCAGCAAAAATTATCACTGGAGGAGGCGAATGCAAGCAGACTGACTACTTATACGCGAAAGAGTGTTTGAAGGGATCGTTGAAGAAATTCCTCCAGGAAGAGCGGAGGTGGTGGGGAAGCACGACTTCAAGGAGGGTTGTGGAGGAGTCTCTGGCAGTGATGGAGAAGGGAGGGCAGTGTCGTGACTTTTTGTCGTGACTTTTTATAGTAATTTAAGCAAAAGAGAAAGTAGCTATTTCTTGAAAAAAGTCACGGTTTCTTTTAAGTGTGGTTTGAGAGATGGGATGTATGTTATGTTATATCCTGGGTTTGCTCGTCGTCAAGCTAACAAGTAACCTTGGAGTTTTTTTTGAGATTAATTGTACATTTGGGCTAACCCATACTTTGTGCGAGGTGGATGGACGGGGGCGCGATCATTCTTTATTGCTTAAAAATGCTGCTGTTGGGAATTTGTCGAGCTTCACCTTCCGTCGGTCACCGTCGAGAAAAGTTGGCGAAGTTGGGGCTATTTCCACATTTTCTAGTTACATAAACACCCTCAAATATAATGCCGGGAGAATCAGGTGCACCTGCACTTGACTTCGAAAACTACAAGAAGTTTTACGGTTTTGGAATACCTAAATGGAGTCCTTATTACTGTGAGTGAGAACAGATGCGTCTTCTCTCTTTGGCTCTTTGAGTGAAAGTTTTGGATACCTAGAGTGCTTTTTTTGCTTTCCTCCTTGTGGCAGATATTGAATTTGTGTCTCCCGCAAACACTGTTTCCTAAAAATCCTCCACAAACTCACTCACTTCCCCCCCCCTTCTTTCTCCCTTTCAGTTGTGACGGAAGAGGATGATAAGGCAAACGCAGAGACTTTACAGCGCTACAAGGATACAGGTGGTGGTGCTCTCCCGACATTTAAGACACATGATGAGCTTCGATCACACTTAATTGAAATGTCCGACACAGAGCTGAATAGAATGCGTGATTTTGGTTGCGGAAAGCCTCATTGGTCTCCCTACTATGTGGAGGCTGCTTACCAGGCGGAGGCAGGGGTGATTGCAGGGGACAGTCAGTCGATGAAGTATACACGGCAGCCAAAGAGCAAGGAGCCTACCCCCCGATCTTTGCCGCCCAGCGCGATCGGGAGCAGGTCTGGGAGCAGGGCCAGCAGCAAGGGGAGCAAGGGAGTCCCTGCCTTGGAGATGGTTAAGGAGATGGATGCCACTCAATTCATCAACAGCGCGAGGAGCAATCGCAGCGCGAAGAGCAATCGAAGTAACCGTTCCGAGTTGCTTAAGGCCGCGCAGGCCAGTGCGAGGAGCCAGAGGACTGCTAGTGCTAGGAGTACTGCCAGTGAAAGGGAGAGTAAAAGGATCGAGGAGTTGTTGATCACTAAGGAAAGAGAAATTCAGGAGCTCAGAGAGCAGCTTGCGATGACCAAGGCAAAGTAAGGGTCCCACTGATTTGTAATAATGTTTGTTAATGTTTCGATAAAGTGTTGCCGTAAACGCCAAACAAAAATTTGGTTAACTTCCACAGCTAAAAATCAAAACTTGCAGGGGCTGGTCTCTCATCCTCGCCCGCGTACGGTTGCTCCGGGTCAACGCAAGTCAATATTTTTTTATGCGTCTTTTCGCTTGCTAGCGCAGCTACGATAAGCTTAGCTAGGTCTGCTCGATTGACGCTCCCACAGGCCATATTGTCGTCCGTCAGGATAGCTGTGGAGGTCGCCGGGTCGGATTTCAGACCCCCGGGACTATGTATGATAAGAGGCCAACATAAAAAAATCAGAGGTAGGCAGTGTGCATTAGCAAACAAACAAGAACAAACAAAACAAGAACGACGAAGCAGCATGATAGAAACGAAAAAAATGAGAGTGAGTGGCAAGAAGCGCTGAAAGATGCTTGTTAGGCTATATTGAGCTCACCGAATTATCGTCCACTTCGTATTCGTATAGTACTTGATCAGCACGTTCTCAGCCTGTTTAATATTTATTCGTTTTATTCGGGGATTCGTTCGTAGAGTAGCGCGTGTCAATATTTTTGGAGTGAATCAATGAAATTGTTCGTCCCAACAACCATTGCAGTAACCTAACTTACCTTCGTCTTCTCCTTAAGGACAGGCTCAAGCTGCTGATACACGCTCTCCTTAATTGCATCCTTGCTATCACCGCAACCGACACTCGAAACCAACAGAACACGAGTAATCCCAAGGATCCCAGCCGCTTCGATACAATTATTGCTGCCCACATAGTCAACTAGTTTGCCTGTTGCGGGGTCAGAGCCAGAGAGAGTCGTGATGACAGCATCACAGCCAAACATATTGTCCTCAACGCTACGGGCATAGCAAAAATGAAAAGTTTCGTTAGAGGTGCAATTATATAAAATTTCGAAGAGGTGCAAATTAAATCGAAGAGCAGACACACCTTTAGGACAGACTCACCTTTTATAGTCAAATGCGTCCCCCTCCACAACACTAACCCCATCGATGCCCTCAAGGGCCATCTTCGCTTCTTTGCTCCTCACCAGCGAGACAACCTCAACGCCACTCTTCACGAGCTCATCAAGCACCATCTTTCCCACACCCTTCGAGCTGCCTGCTAAAAACACCTTCTTGAAGGAACCTTCAATCAGGGAGCGGGTCGTAGTCTCAATTGTGAGATCAGGGGCGAGACTATCAGAGGAGGAAGAGGAGAGGGAGGAGGAGCGAATTAGGCGAGGCGCGAATGCAGTTGGAGGTGAAAACGACAGCGCGGTCGATAGAAGGAAAAGTGGAACCAATTGCATCATGGCAGCCAGGGGGAGCGAGACGATGTGTTTTCCCTTCCTGCTTGTTTCGGTTTGTTTTTGTCGATAAGGGGTATTAAATTGGTTGTCGGTAACTTATCTTGCACGGGGGTATGGCGGTAACACGATTATAATCGCAAAACTTCCATTAACCTTGAGAATATCCAGATTAGAAAAAGGAAGTGTCGCTGTTACTCAAACTGAGATTATAAAGCCATGTCAGTGTCAAAAAATGTCAAAAACACTCTTGCTCCTACCACATTACATTATAATTCCTCCTCCTCCTCCCCCCATTCACCTTCAATTTCCTTCATCCTGGCGGAAGAACTCCTTTCTTTTTTTGTCGGCTGCTTTTTGACCTCCCTGAGGATGGAAAGTTTGTGGATCATGTGATCTTCGAACGTAGCAGCCCCTTCTCCGCCGCTTTCCAAGGCAATATTTACGCAGAAGCTGGGGGAAATCTTCCCCTGTTTCGCGAATTGTTCGAGGTGCTTCCTCTTGTTGAGTTCGTACATCTTGCTCTGTTGGAAAGAACTCCGTTGGTTTTCTTGGGACAATTTTATCGTGCTCATTCTTTTCCTGGTTTTGAGGTCGAGTAACAAAATGTCATCGCCTGCACCTTTGATTTTCTCTTCGATTTCTTTAAATTCACTAAGATCTGATGAATTTGGTTGGGATGATTCACTTTCTCGGCACGATTCATTTTCGATAACTGTAAATACACCACCCTTCGTTGCTGTCTTTGCTATAATAGGGGCTGTAATTGTAGTATTTGTAGTATTTGGAGTACCCCCCCCACTCTCGCCACCCTTGCTTTCTGTATTTGCTGTATCCAACCCCCCCCTCCCCCCGCCCTTAAGGAGATTTTTACTCGACATTGTCAACTTTCTCATAAAGGTTCTTTTAGGGTTAGAAATTTCCTTCGCATTCGTCGACCCTTTCACTTCATGATTCTTCTTCATATTGTTGACCATGTGGGGATAGCGCTTAACAAGTGTTAGCGACCTTTGTGCCACCAAGTCAGGTTTGTCCGCTTGCGGAAAAACTTTAGGCTCTGAGTAGGAAACGCTAAGGCGCCCCCGGACGTGCTTGTTACTGCCCCCTAAATTAATTTTCAACCGGCTCAACAGCGCATTAGGGGACAAAACTTTGCCCTCAATGGAGTGAATATTGGTTTTTACGTCGGTCCAGCCATTTCTCTCCTCCACGCTCTCATCGTCTGCTGTGAACTTGTCCTTGAAACTTCCTTCGTCGTAGATGTATCTGTTCGCTTCGTCATTTAGAAATTCTCCGCTCCCGAAAAATAAGATGTGAACTCGTCCAAGGCCATCAAAATTCAGAATAACACCGACCCCTCTTTTGCTGTGGTTAACAGTGCCCCCAACGGTTAAATCAGGATTAAGGGAGACTAGCCACATCGGAGGAGAAACTGCAATCCAACGATCGAGGTTGTGAAGTGCCGAGACAATAGAGGACATCTTAGGACGTTTATCTGGGTCGAGATCAATCATGGACAAAATGAGTTGGCTAACTGCCTCGGCAAACTCGGGGTTAGGAGACAAGTCAAATTTTCCAGATAGAGGCCCTTCGAAGTTCAGCAGCTTTGGCTTCCACCCCTTACTCTGTTCAATCGACACATAATTGGCGTTCACCTTGACGCGGCGACCAAGCTGATCGACAAAAAAATCTCGTAATGACCCCTCCTTAACACACAGAGCGATCATGATAATTCCAAAGCCGTATACATCCGCCTTGGTGTCGTAAGCACTATCACCCCTGAACACCTCGGGAGCGATGTAAAAATTAGTGCCGACCGTCGTCATATTCACGTTGTCCCCCGCCAAAATTTTGGATTCCCCAAAGTCACTAACTTTCATTCTCGTGTTGCTGTCCACTAGCACGTTCGCAGTTTTTAAGTCCCGGTGGATTACATTCTGACTATGGAGGTACCCCACTCCCTGCGCGATCTCATTCGCTATTCTGAGCTTGTGGGTAAACCACGTGAGAACAGACGAATCGCCCGACTTGAGCATTGTCTCCAAGTCCCCTTGCTCGCAATACTCGAGAACAAGACAGAAATTAGGCGCCTCCCAGCTCGCACCTAGCATCACCACCACGTGGGGGTGGTGTAACCTACTGTGAAGTAAAATTTCACCAAAGAATCGCTCCATAGTTTCCTCGTTCACCTGCGCGATGCGATGAACGTCCGACGTTTGTTAATATCGGGCGAGCGGGACGGAAAAGAAAAAAGAAAAAAGCCCACGCAAACGTGCACTCACCCTATCGCTCAACAATTGCTTCACGGCAACAGATCTTCCCGTCCGCACAAACTTGGCAACGTACACGATTCCGAAGGCACCATTACCGATCTTCTTGTCGAACTGCACGTCCCGTTCGCAATCAATCTGCCAAGGGCGGAGTTCTGCCCTCTTGTTCCCGACAATTTTGTTCTCGACGGTATCACAGATTTTGAGCTGTTCTTCGCTCAGCATGAGTTTCTTCTTCAGCTCTTCACTCTTCCTCTCGACTTTGGCGATCTCTTCTTGCCACTTTTTTTTGTGGGCGAGTGCCATTACAAACTCGTTGCGGTCATTCTTCTCACCATGCCTAATTTTAAGCAGAATAGTTGAGGCTATTATCGTGAACATGTACACGATACTACCTGTGGAGGTGGCTCCGAATACAAACCACAGCAGCACTACAATCGTACACATTAGGTAGAACGCTGCTCTGAACCTCATAATCAAAAGACTATCCAACAAAGAAAAGAGGACTACTGCAAACACTCCGCACGACATTGTGACAAGCCAGAACACACTGATCTCCGCTACCTGCTTCATTTCCTCAAAGCTATGGGTCGCGCTGGCGTTCATGAACCCCTCGACAATCTCAGAAGCACTCAACCGCTCTTTCTTAGCCTGCAATAATTTTTGAATCTGGCTGTAATCTTTCGCACCCTGGAACCGCTCAAAACAGTCATAAATGGGCGCGATGGAGTAGTGCATGAGCACGAACGAAACCACAACCAACATGAAAAAGAGGGTATAAACCAGTAACAGGAACACGTTCTCCAACTTTCCCTTCCCCTCCGAGAGCTTAAGCAGCCCCGCGACGACGATCACTGCCAAGACGATCCAAGAGGGGTCGAAGTAATACGCAAAGTCTGGCAGGGCAGACTCGAGGGCCAGGTCCCTCCCCAAACCGGAGCTGTACAGGAGCAGGAAAAAGACCAAGTAAAACACCAGTATCTTCAGGGCCTTCTTAAAATGCTGGATCCTGACCGCGTCGTAGTACTCGACGAACTCTGACTCCAGCTTCGAATCGAGGAAAGACAAACTGAACTTGTGCATATTCTGGTTCACGCCGACTACAAACCTTACATTATTGGCCCAATTCTTCAGCCTCGACCACCAACCTAACCCACCTTTGAATTGATCAGATGTTTTGCTCAGAACTGTCGCCGCAAAATGGAGAATGAATGAATGAACGAATGAACGAACGAATGAACGAATGAGAATGAACGAATGAGAATGAACGAATGAGAATGAACGAATGAAGGTTTAGAGAAAAGCTCGTGAGAAAATTTGGACTCGGCCGCGGACCGGACCGGACTGATGTACTGCAGTTCCAAACTCAAACTCAAACTCACCTCCTCTCACAATCGTGTCTTTTGTACCAGAGAAAGCGGTCTTACCCCCAAACAGCGCTTGTACAACAGTCCTCCTCGGAGCCCTTTCCTTCTTACTTTTCAAAAGCAACCCCAATCCACCAACCTTACTTCCCAATTTCCTGATTATAGCGACCGGGCGATAAGACCCCCCATCCGATTCAACCCCAATCGCCCTGTCAACGGCGCGCGAGTTGGCATTCTCCACGCACTCCGAGTCGTCGGACTCGTACCCGTTGTCCCCGCGCGGGGACGATACATCGAGGCCCAAGGCCATGCTCTTCGAGATCGTCAGCTGCCCGGGGTCGAACTCACCATGTGACATTCTTCACTTAAGGTTCAGCAGCAGAGTGAGTTGAGTGTTAAAGTTGAAGTTCGTTGTTGTTTAGGTATGGAAATAAAAGGAGAATGTTTTTTTTATCGCTTTTTTACCGGTGCAGGTGCACTCTGCGAATTCAACTTGGTTCCTGGCAAGACGAAAAAAACCTTTTTATTCTCATTTTGGCGTCTAGTAGTATTGTAGTTGCCGCGAGACGCTGCCCGTTTTTTCGGAGTTTTGGATTTTTAGTTTTTAGTGTAAAATATAAGATATTTGCGGTTAGCAGAGGAGGAAAGCTTTCGCATGTCAACAGGATGGCAATGGTTGCCGCTTGGCGGCTTTCAAGTTGCACTCAGCACAACCCCCCGGCTGCTAATGTGGAGATAGACAGTAAGTTCTTTTTTTCCGGACCAAAGTCAATTTGGAGTTAAGGCCCCATATGTTTTCTCCTTGGACACCGTTGAAACTCCCCCCCTCAACAGACGTCCTTCCCTCCCCCCCGGATTTTCAATGGGATTCTCGATTACGGCAAAATCGTCGGAGGGGGGGCATCTCTCGCTGTCCGTGCGTGGTTTATCGTTTCGAATATGTCCATTATATACAGGGGGCTGCTGTGGTCTCTCAAGAGAGTCGGTACTAGCCAGATTATAGTCCAACGATGACACATATTGTGTGTTTCAAGGCACTTATAACAAGGGAATAAGCATTATGGACGTTAACGCGGGTGTTTACTAAGAGAAACGACGACGATGATGAAGACGACAGACAATGGAAGTAAAGAGAGCCTTCAACTCTGTGTTTAAAGTAAAAACAACCCACAACAACCATTCCTTCCTCTCCCTTACAACAATCCTTTCAAAAAGCTCCCAATCCCTTCCCCCCCCCT
>ERZ651776.1297-NODE-1297-length-30298-cov-6.317064_pt1 | contig 30298 bp, 24 predicted proteins | sample MGYA00514761_ERZ651776 | MGnify/ENA metagenome assembly ERZ651776
TGACACGAAAGACGCGTCCAAAGGTGCTTGTCACGTGGGGCAGGATAGCCAGTGGTAACCCGACCGGGTCGGGCCAGCGTCAGAGCTCAAGCAGGGCCTGCTCCACGACTTCAGTGAGAGCCGGATGGATGTACAACGGACCGGTGGCCATCTGATCGACGGTAAGGCCGAACCTCATGCCCAAAACAAGCTGTTGGATAAGGATCGAGGCTTCGTGCCCAATGATGTGGGCACCCAGCAGGAGCCGTGTATCAGCGTCACAGATAACCTTGCAAAATCCGTGCTCGTCTTCCATTGCCCAGCCATAGGCGGTGGCCCCGTATGGCTGTGAGTGGGCGATGTAGTTTGCGCCTTCGGCCTTGAGATCTCGCTCGGTCTTGCCCACGGTCGCGACCTGCGGATGGGTGAAAACCGCAGACGGGGCGCCGCTGTAGTTCACGACCTGCATGTCGTCGCGATGATGGATGTTGTGGGCAACGACCTTCGTCTCAGCGTTGGCGGTGTGTTTGAGCTGCATGGGGTTCGAGATGTCGCCGAGTGCCCAAATGCCATCGACCGCGGTTCGTTGGTGTTCATCGACAACGACATACCCGGAGGCATCAAGCTCAACACCTGTTTCAGTCACACCCAACTGCTCGCCATTGGGGATACGGCCGGTGGCGACCAACAGTTCGTCGGCCACGATTGGATCGCCGGTTGCGAACTCGATGATGATTTCGTCGCCGTCTTGACGGATCCGAGTCGGCAGCTCGCCGCAGCGCAGATCAAACCGCTCACCGAATACCTCGGTGAACCGCTCCGAAATCTCGTCGTCGTGTGTCCGAAGCAGGTTCTCGCTTCGGTTGATGATGGTGACATGGGAACCGGCCGCCCGAAAGACATGACCCATCTCGCATGCGATAAACCCTCCGCCAAGAATGGCGAGGCGAGCCGGTGGCTGGGGTACACGCATGATGGTGGCCGACGTATGAAAGCGAACATCGGCCAACCCCGGGGTGTCGGGAATCCGGGGGCGAGCACCGGCGGCAAGCACGATGGTGTCGGCGGTGATGACCTTGTCGCCCACTTGAACTTGTTTGTGGCCAACGAAACGGGCGTCCTCGGAGAAGACCGTGACATTGTCGAGCGACCGCCGGTATTCCTCGCCACCAGCGGCGATCGGGTCAATACGGCCGAAGACGCGCTCAACAATCTCGGGCCAACGCACGTTGTCGACGTGGGCATCGACACCGAGCGGACTTGCGGTGCGCACGGTTTCCACGATCGAAGCTGGGTAGATGAACATCTTCGATGGGATACACCCGCGGTTCAGGCATGTACCGCCGAACACGTCTCGTTCCACGATGGCAACGTTCCAGTCCGCGAAGTCTTCGGTCAGGATCGAGTTTCCTGAACCGGCGCCGATAATGATGAGGTCAAACTGTTCCACCACGGCAGGGTACTCAGCGACCGCTCTCGTCAGAGCCGCACTCGGTCGTTCAAGTAGGGCGCCGATGTTGGAAAGTGGGCCGACGCACAGCAGTCTGGTAGACGTGAAAACCGATTTTTCGGTGCCGGAAACGGTTCTGGACGCCTATGGGCTTGAAGACGCCTATGTCGAGCTGCTGACTGGTGGTCGAACGAACCGCACCTTGCGCGCCCGCGCCGGGCGTGATCTGGTACTGCAGCAGATGCGGGGTTCAGCCCATGGGGATCTGCTCGGCATTATGGAAAACTTGGTGCGGGTCACCTCCCACCTTGACTGGCGACGGGCAGTCGAGGGCCAAGGCGACAGCTGGTACCCACAACTTGTGTCGACCCTTCCCGGCAAACCATTTATCATGACGCCTGAGGGCGATGTTTGGCGGGCCTTCGTCTACCGCAAAGGCCAGATTCTTCGTTCCGCTCAGCCACTAGCCACATTGGCCAGCGCCGGCGCTCTGTATGGCCGATTCTCGAACCAGACGGCTGACCTGGGTGGCCCGCCGCTTATACGAACTGCTCCCGAGTTCCATAATCTCGATCGAGTCCACCGCGAGTTGTTGCACGGATTTGAAGCCGCCGAGTCATCACGTCGTGCCCTCATCGAGCCGCTCCTGGTGACCATCGAAGACCTGAAGTCGCAGGTGGACAAGCGTTGCGCCGATGACGGCCTCGACTCGTGTCCGCATCGAGTTGTGCACAACGACACCAAGCTGTCGAATGTGCTCTTTGATCGAGACCATGGTCGGGCAACGGCGGTGTTGGACCTCGACCTGGCGATGATGGGTCCGTGTTGGCACGACGTCGGCGACTTGGTACGTAGCGCCAGCTGGCATACGCCAGAAGGCCAGGCGCCTCTGTTCTCCGTCGAGTTATTCGACGCTGTTGTTGGTGCCTTTGTGGGGACTGCCGCCGAAACGTTGCGCGACGAGGAGATTGTTAACTTTGCCACTGCTGGCCCAAGGCTGAGCTTGGAGCTTGCCCTGCGTTATTTGCATGATCATCTTCTCGACGAACCGCGCCTGATCGTTGTCGGCCACAACGGTCATCTCCAACGAGGCCACGCCAATCTAAAGCTCGCAGGTGAAATGCTTGGGACCTACGATGCGATACGCCAGACCGTCGACGGCTTTATCGACCAACGGTGAGAAGCAACTAAAGGAATTGCCATGAAGTGGACTCGCTCCGAAAAGGCTGATCGGAACTTCCGCGATGCGCGTACCGGAGGCGCCGCCCGTGGAAGCGCAAGTGGCCGTGGCGGCGCTGCAGCTGGCGCTGGTGGTTTGGGCATTGTTGGGTTGATCCTGGCGCTGCTCTTTGGCGGAAACGTCTTTGGTGGCGCGGGCGGTACCGCCTCGGGTTCTGCATTGGATTCTGTAGGTACTACAACCTCCACCACCCAGCAGAATGCGGTTGACGACACGGCCGGACAGTGGTTCAACTTCCTGCTCGTCGACGTGCAGGACTTCTGGGTCGATCAGTTCACCGTGAACAACGTCCGGTACGAAGAAGCCACGCTCACGTTGTTCGACACACCGATCCGCACGGGTTGCGGTACGGCTCAGGCTGCGATCGGACCACATTATTGCCCGTTGGACAAGGGCATCTATCTCGAAACCGGTTTCTTCGAAGACATCCTGGCCCGCCGATTTGGGGCCACCGGCGACTTTGCCCAGGCCTACGTTGTTGCTCACGAATTTGGGCACCATGTCCAAGGTGAACTTGGCATCTCGTCATGGGTTCGCCAACAACAACAAGCGGACCCATCGCAGAAGAACGACCTCTCGGTGCGATTGGAGCTCCAAGCAGACTGTCTGGCAGGCGTCTGGGCACGTTCCGCCCAGCAACGGGGCATGCTTGACCGGGGCGACATTGCCGAGGCCCTAGGCGCCGCTGAGGCAGTCGGCGACGACCGTATTCAACAATCTCAAGGCCAGCGTGTCGACCCGCATACCTGGACCCATGGTTCGGCGGCTGATCGGCAGTTCTGGTTCGAGCAGGGTTTCGACACCGGTGACACCGAAGTCTGCGACACGTTCCAATAATCACCATGGCTACTCGATTTGGCGATGGACTAGTGGCGGCAACCGAGCACGCACAGCGATGGGCGATTCACGATCCAGATCCGGCGACGCGTGGACAGGTTGATGCGCTCGTCGACGCTGGCGATCCAGCACTGATTCGGATGTTTACCGGTCGGGTCGCCTTCGGGACGGCTGGTTTACGAGCCGAAGTCGGGCCTGGGCCCAATCGTATGAACGCGCTGGTGGTTCGCCAGACCACGGCTGGTGTCGTTGCATGGCTCAAAACATCGGGTATCGCTCATCCACGTATCGTGATCGGCTTCGACGCTCGCCATGACTCTCGTCGGTTTGCCGCCCACGCAGCCGCAGCGGTTGTGGCTGGAGGAGGCGAGGTGTTGCGTAGCGACGATCACGCGCCGACTCCGGTGTATGCCCATGCGTTGTTAGCAGAACGAGCCGATGCTGCAATCGTTGTCACTGCGAGCCACAACCCACCAGCAGACAATGGCTACAAGCTGTACCTGGGCGACGGGCTGCAGTTGGTTGATCCAGCAGACACAGAGATCGCTTCACTCATCGAGACCATGGCCGATAGGTGGCATCTCTACGGACCAGCGATCGACGATGCCTTTGCTGACCTTGATGACCATCATCTGATCGCAACCGAGTCGTGGGTTTCGAGCCATCGCACCAGTGCGGTTGACGCGCTGTTTACCAACAATCGCGACGTCACCGTTGCCTACACGGCCATGCACGGTGTGGGCGGAGAGCCCGTCATGCACGCGTTTGAGTCCGCGGGCTTTGTGCCCCCGATCGTGGTCCTTGAGCAACAACAACCTGATGGCGATTTCCCCACGGTGTCGTTTCCGAATCCCGAAGAACCAGGAGCTTTTGATCTGGTGATGGCGGTTGCACAGGCCCATCATGTCGACGGAGCCCTCGCGAACGACCCTGATGCAGATCGACTCGCGTTGGCGGTTCCCAGTCGCTCTGGCGCCCAATTTGCGGCCCTCAGCGGGAACGAACTCGGTGTGTTACTCGGCGACCATGTGCTTCGCCACACGACCGGAACTGACCGGATCATGGCTCGGTCGGTGGTATCGAGCCGCCAAATCGACGCGATGGCAGCGGCCGCAGGCGTAACCGCCGAGGTCACGCTCACCGGTTTCAAATGGGTGGCTCGCCCAATGCTTACCCACCCATCGCTGCAGTACATCTTCGGCTACGAAGAGGCCATCGGCTACTGCGTGGGTGATCGAGTACGTGATAAGGATGGTGTGACTGCGGCACTGGTTGCGGCTGAAATGCTCGCAACACTAAAAGATGCTGGCGTGAGCGTGTGGCAGCGGCTCGACGAGTTGGCGATCACACATGGCGTGTACGCCAATCATCCCATCAGCATTCGGTTCGACGCTGATCCCGCCCGAGTTACGGCGTTGATGGAGCGAGTGCAAGCGACACCTCCGACCCATCTGGGCGGTGCTGTCGTGGCCAACGCAGGGCCGGTTGGGCTCGGTTCCCTTCCAGCCACTGCTGGACTGCACCTCGTAACCGAGGATGACACCCAGGTCATCGTGCGTCCCAGCGGCACCGAGCCCAAAATCAAGGCGTATATCGAGGTCATCGAACCCGTAACCCACGACGATGTGACCGGGGCCAGGGCACGCGCTGATCAGCGCCTGTCCACCGTGGTAGCCGATGTCCAAACGCTGCTGCAGTAACTAGTTACCGCCGAGGGAAGCGACGGCCGCGGCGAATTCGCTGACGGTGTCACTGATGATGTCGGCGACTGGTCGCACGCTGTCAATGCGGCCCGCGACCTGGCCGGTCAGCGCAATCGCAGCTTCCATATCACCGCCGAAGTAGAGCGCTTGGGCATCGCCAAATTCGCCAAACACGTTGTGGTCAACGTTGACCAGTGCTTCGGTCTTGTCGGTGCGCAGCGCTCGGAGTGCGGGGGAGTGCTGGCCGTTCAAGAACAACGTGTCGGTTTCAGCCGCAGCAACAATGGCGTCTTTCCAGTTGGTGTGGACGGGACTCTCTGCGGCCGAGACCATGCGAGTGCCCATCTGCACGCCTTCGGCGCCGAGCGCAAACGCTGCGGCCATGGTCGTGCCGTCGCAGATGCCGCCAGCGGCGATGATAGGCACATCGACTCTCGACCGAATAAGCGGTAGTAACACCATGGTCGACACTGGCGTCGGGCTCTTGAAGCCGCCGCCTTCGCCGCCTTCGACGACCAAACCGTCGACACCCGCATCGACGGCTTTCAACGCGGCGCTTAGGGTCGGCACCACGTGGTACACAGTCAACCCGGCTTCTTTCAGAATGCCGGTGTATTTGGTAGGTGAACCCGCCGATGTGGTCACGAAACGAACACCCTGGTCGATCACGAACTCCGCGATCTTGGGATCACGGACAAACGCCTGTGCGATGTTGACACCAAATGGCCGGTCTGATCCGTCGCGCATCGCCCGGATCTCGTCCTTGACCGCGTCGAGCTCCCCCGACGATGTCTCGATAATGCCGCACGCTCCCGCGGCGCGTACCGCCGACGCGAGTTGGCTGCGGGCGATCCAACCCATTGGAGCCTGCACGATGGGAATCGGCACACCAAGGTCACGGCTTACTCGGTTCGAGAACGCCGGTGGCAGGTCGGAAACGTCGACGTTCATCCGTCGATGGTGTTGGGGTCGCGCAGATTTTGGATCTCTTCGCACTCGGGACAGACCGGATAACGCTTCGGGTCACGGCTCGGAACCCACACCTTGCCGCACAATGCCACAACTGGTTCTCCGGTAACGGCTGACTTCATCAGTGCTTCGCCACCACCGATCACATAGTGAGAGAATCGGTCGTGGTCTCCCTCGTCCAATTTTGCGTCGGGAGGAGCTACCTGGGTATCTGTCGACATGACTGACAAGTCTAGGGTGCGGCGACGACGGCGCCGATACAGGGGCCGACACAGGGGCCGACACACCGCGATGGCAGGGCGACGCCGGGCCAGACGCCGCTACTGCGCCAGCGGGTAACAGCGTGGCTGGCGATGGGCTCGCTACGGTGATCAGATGGCCGAAACGACGATGCAGCTCCTGACCGGCGAGATCATAGTGAGACGTCCCCACACGCCGGCGTCGTCACCGCTGAGGGCGTGGTCTGCAGCCGATCAGCTGGTCCTCGAGCATCTAGGCGACGCGGACCTTGGCCGAGTGCTGATCGTGAACGACGAGTTCGGGGCCATCACGTGCGGGCTCGCTCGGGCCGAACCAATCGTATGGACAGATTCGGCGCTGAGCCGAGCTGCTATCGCCCGCAACCTTGCCGCCAATGATCTTGCGCCACTTTCTGATGATCGGGTTGTACACGGCCACCGCCAGCCACAGGGACAGTTCGACACCGTCGTGGTGCGGATACCGAAGACCACGGCGCTACTTGACTACCAACTTCGAGTGATTGCTGCGTTGAGCACCGCTGAAACCAAGGTGGTCGGCACCGGCATGGTCCGTCATATCCGCAGCTCGACCGTCGACGCGTTTGAGCAGCTGGTAGGTCCAACCACCACGTCGCGTGCCACCCGCAAAGCTCGCCTCATTCACACTTCGCCCACCGGCGATGCTCAAGGCCCTGTCGTTTTAGAAACGACTAGGTTTACTGCCGCCGGGCTGAACGTGGTGCAGCATCCGGGCACGTTCAGTGCTGGGCATATCGACATCGGCTCGGCGTTGTTGCTCGAGGTATTGAGGGAACTTCCTATCCCAGAAGGTTGGCCTACGATCGTTGATCTTGGCTGCGGAAATGGCGTGCTTGCGGCAGCGGTCGCAGCGTTGTGGCACGACGCCCAGTTTGTTCTGCTCGATGTGTCGGACCTGGCGGTGGCAGCGGCGACCGAAACGTGGGATGCCAACAACCTTGGCGACAGGATGACGGCACAAGTCAGTGACGGGTTCAAGGATATGAGCGACGGCTCGGTCGATATCGTCATCACAAATCCGCCGTTTCATCAGGGCCATGCCCTTGATTCGGCGATGACCGATCGGTTATTGGCCGCTGCTGCTCGGGTACTGCAACCGGGCGGAACGGCCTATGTCGTGGCGCAGCGGCATGAGAACCTGCACACTCGCATGCTGCAATGGTTCACTGATGTGGAAGTGGTGTCGAAACACCCGAGCCATGTGGTGCTGCAAGCGACCACGAGCGCCTAAAACGCGGTGATCTGAAACGCTGTGATCTGAAACGATATGTGGAGCGCCACCCGCGGGTAGCGCTCCACATATGCGTTCTCGTAGCGAACCCGGATTAGCCGGTGATAATGACCTTGGAGCCGACGGGCATCAGACCAGCGATCTGGTTAATGATGTCGTTGGGAACTCGGATGCAGCCGTTGGATGCGTACTGACCCATGAGCGACGGGTTGTTCGTGCCATGGAGAGCAATCTTGGGGATGCTGCCACCGAAGGAATTCAGTGAGTCAGAGAAGATGCCGAGGCTGAGCAGGCGGGGGCCATAGGCGCTGCTTGGACCAGCCATGATTTCTTCGACCCAGCCATTGGCAAGTGGCGTGCGCGATGAACTTTTACCCGTAACCGCAGCAGTCGTCAGAAGAACATTGCTGCCCTCGAAGATGGTGACGGTGTTGTTGGACACATTGATCTGGATCATGCGGTTCGAAGAACCCCAGTTGAACTGGGAGGTCTGAACCCAAGCAGTGGTGCCGTTCGGGCGGGCTGGGACGAAGACCTTGGCCCATGCATCACCGGGCTGGCCAGCGATCACTCGGTACACCAGGGTGTTGCCGAACACGGTTGGGTTGACTGCAGGTAGTGCGGTCCCGTTGAAGGTGGGGGTGAAGGCCGGGCCGCCAGGAGTGGTGTGAAGTGTTGGCCGAGAAACTTTGGCGCTCAGCGTGTGGGTGAAGGTCCCGCCAGCAGGGGCATCGGCAGGCACGTTTACCGGAGCCGTAGTTCCAGGTTGGGATGCGGTTTGTGGGTTGGGAACGGCGGTGGCAGCTGCTGCCTGTGGGTTCGGAACAGCACTGGCGGCGGGTTGTGGGTTGGGAACGGCGGTGGCAGTTGTTGCCTGTGGGTTCGGAACAGCACTTGCGGCTGGAGCAGCCTGGGCAGGTTCTGCGTTGGCACTCTGCGCATCGGTCGGGTTCGACGTGTCGGTGGTGCCTTCGTCGGCTGCGTCGCCGTCGGCGGTCGAGGCATCTTGATTATCGTCGTCTTGTTCGTCCGAGTCCGACTCGGTCTCGTCTTCGTCGTCGGTCACGGAAGCCGCAGCGGGCTCGATGGTGATGGGCTCAGGCGACGGTGTGGGCTCGGGGATACTGAGCACTTTGGTCTGGGGAATCGCAGTCGGTGGGGCGACGTCCGCGAACGTAGTCACCGACTGGGCCGATTCGGTTGGGTCGTTGTTGAGATTTGTAACAACCAGAACTGCCAGCAAGCTGGCGAGAGCAGCGAAGACTACGAAACCGAGGCGGTCAGCCCGCGAAGTACCTATACGCATAACTCGACTAGTTTAGGTGGCGCAGTAGCCCGGAAGGTGTCGCTTGGGCCCTACTCGCCGATCGGCGGCCATCCTGGGACCAAAAAAGCCGCAATACATAGCGCAAACGAGCCAACTATCACCGCAATATCAATTTTGCGAAAATCTGGCCTGTGGGGGTCAGGAGCGGTCGTTGATCCGCGGCTGACCATTGCGGTGGCCAAATCGCGTGCCCGACGATGACTGCCGATAACCACAGCAGTGGCGATATCCCCGATGTAGGAGAAAGCTTCGCGAAGCGGTTTGTCTGACAAGTCGGCGGGAGATGGCCGGTTCGTGACCGATTCATTAACCACGTCGATCTCGTCGGTGACCAGCGGTAACGAACGCACCGCAAGGGCCACAACAGAGCCAATCTCGTCGACGGGCACGCCAACGCGGCGCAGTGGCCGTATCAACCGGCGGATAGCGAAACCGACTGCAGTAAGGCCGGTTGTCCAGCTGAGAATGCCAGCCCACAGGATCATGACGATGCCGACCACGATGAGTCGGCCGTAGTCCAGCAGGCCACCGACACCGATTCCGGCGACAAACGGCTCTTCGCCCGAGGCTGCGGCTCCAATAGCGCCGCCGAACAACGCGAATCGGACGATCAGCGGAATCTTCGGCAGGACCGACCGTGGAAGATTGGCCATGATGAAGACGGCAATGACCAGCCCTGCGGCAACAAGTACATGGCTCCACAGCGGGTTGAAGACCAGGCCTATCGATATGACGATGCCACCAAGCACCTTTGTCTCCGGCGCCAGTCGGTGGATGGGCGACTCAACCGGCACCGGACGGAAGAAGGATTGTGAGCGACTCATGGGTACACGTTTTCAAGCCGGCCGTTGGTCAGGCGCAGCCGCTGGTCTACATGTGGCGGCGCCCAGTCGATGTCATGGCTGACCACGATGATCGAAGTGCCAGCGAGCCGTACTCGGTCAAGGGTGACGGCCAGATCAGTGCGTCCCGATGCGTCGAGCCCCGCCAGTGGCTCGTCGAGAACAAGCAGCGATACGCCCCGGGCCACGAGTCCGGCCAGTAATACCCGGCGCTGTTCGCCACCACTCAGTTCATCGATACGCCGATTGAGGAGATGCTCGAGCGCAAACAGTTCGATTGTCGTGTCGAGATTGTCGGAGCGCATTCCATGGCGCTCAACGTCGGTCGATGGTTGTTTGCCATCGGTGCGCACGCCAGCGAGCGAATGCAGTTCTGCGGACACCGTTGGGCGGAGGAGTTGGAGCCGCACGTGCTGATGCGCCAGTGCTCGTTTCACCCCTTTGGCTTCGGTGAGTTCACCGGTTGTGGGCTCGGCCAGACCGGCAAGAATGCGGGCCAGCGTGGTTTTACCACTGCCATTTCGACCCTCGATCATCAACATCTCATACCGGTGGATCGACAGATCCACGCCGCTAAGGACCTCGTGGGCCCACGGCTGGGTTGGGTTGTGAGTGAACCCAACATCGCGTAGCCGCAGCAGCCGAGATTCGGTTACTGCTGACGTAATCGTCCGTAATTCGTTTGTCCCGTCGGGTATGAGCGTCGGTGTCGGGTTGATCGACGTGAGCACAATACGCCGGTCTGTCGGCGCTGCATCGTTGCGGTGGGTCGTGCGCACAACCGCTGTGTTTCGAAGTGCGTTCAGCCGGTTGGTAATACGTTCTTGTTCTGCAGGGTCGAGCATCGAGGTGACTTCGTCTGCCAGCAGCAGCTTGGGTTCTCGTCGAAGCGCTGACGCAAGGGCGAGTCGTTGGAGTTCACCGCCAGACAACTCACTGGTCGGACGATCTTCGGGCAGCACGAGTCCGACGTCGGCCAGGGTCACTGAGACATCAATCGGTATGTCAAGTCCCCACCGCAAGTCCTCCTCGACCGTGGTGCCTACGACCTGGGCTTCGGGACGTTGACCAACCCGAGCGGTGCCACCGAAACTGCCAAGGCCAACCGCGCCCGGGCGAAGGATCGAGTCATGGTTGTCTATGCCCGCGAGCGCATCGAGCAATGTGGACTTGCCGGCGCCGTTGGGACCCTCGACTACCACATGTTCGCCACGCTGGATATCGAGATGCAGCGGCATGGTGACGGTCGTGCCATTGCGTTTGAGTGCATCACCAGCAATAGTGACCGGGAGCGGTTGGGCGTTCTCATCATGGCGCAGAGACAATGCGATTGGGTCAACGAGGGCCTTGTCGAGGCGTCGCAAGATGGCTCCACCAACAGCCCGGATAGCCAGCGCATAGATCGCGGTGTAGATCAGTTCGGTTGCGGGGATCAGCAATAGCCAATTGTCGATGAGGAACGCGGCAGTGGAGTCGAGCGCGCCTTCGACCCAATCAGCTGCCCGTTCGACGAAACCGAGGCCCAGGCTTCCGAACACGCCACCCACGTTGGTGATGATGTTGCCAAACCCCTTGGCTTGGTTCTCGATGTTTTCAAAGACAAGTTTGCGCAGCTTGCCGTTGATAGCGACTGCCGGATAGAAGAACAGCACGCTGAATGACATGGCCGGCCAGGCAATAAGCAACGAGAAGGCAACCGTTCGAATTCGGCCCCACTTTCGACGCAGCGCGAAACCGCCGCACCAGCCAAAAACACCTGCGAGTGCTGCCTGACTGACGGGACCGAGCCCGCCCAGAATCAGGGCGATCGAGGCGGCTGCGCAGGTTGAAATGACGACCGCTCGGGTACGGCGGCGGGCGGCAAGGACGGCAACAACGAAGGCCGCAAACACCTGAAATAGGCTTCCGGACGCGAGCACGCGGCCCACTGCGAGGAGCGCCACAACCAGTGCTGCGGTGATGGCAGCGTCGGCGACCTCGGCCGCGTCGAGCGGTTCAGACCGACGCTTTTTGCGTGCTGGTTGCGTTGTCGGATCCTGCACCGATGCCGTCTGTGTGGTGTTGTCGGTGCGGCTCATGCGGCGGCGATCTTGTCGAGTCGTTTTCGTAGACGCGCGACGCTGACCTTCTCGCGTGCGCCCAAGTGTTGAGCGAATGCGCTGATTCGGAGCTCTTCGAGCGACCAAGCAACTGCTTCGATTTCCTTCGACCATGACATGTGGGTGACCACAGTGTCGTAGAAATCCTCGACACCCAAGATTTCGTGCATCGAAGTTCGGTCGGCCATAACCCTGGTGGGAAGTTTGTCGAGGCGGGCTCGTATGCCTCGAAGGTAACGGAGCATGTCGTGGAACCGTCCGACACCAATAGCGCTGAGATGTCCGGGAAAGACGAGTCGGTCAAGGTGATTGCGGGCGTCGTTGATGCAATCTTGCGGCAATTGGTCACCAGCGACGAGCGCCATGCGGATTGCAGCGGTCTCATCGATCATCTCGGCAGCAACCGGGGCCCATGTCGATGCGAGTCGCGGTAGATCCCGTCGGGCTCGTTGCTGCAATTGTGCGAAGTCGTCGCCGTCCCAGGGGATACCAGCGTCATCAATAATCGTGCCCAGACACGCGAGCGTAAGGTCTTCGAACCACTCTTTGCGCTCACCATGGGCCGTGAGCGTCAACGACAGGAGCCTGGCGTTGGTCAACACCTCGTTCATTTCGCGAAGCGGAGCCTTGACCGTGAGCCGCAGCAGTTGGCGACTGCCCGTCCACATGGCAGCAGATTGGGCGCCCGCCGACGGCAGCAACTCTACGGTGACGGTGTCGGTCCGATCAACGAGTGCGGGATACGCAATCGTTGATCCCTGGCGTGCTCCAACCGAAACCGTCTTCGGTATCGAGCCGAACTCCCATGATGTGGCCCCAGCGTGAGTGACACCTTCGGAGCCGACGTGCAGAGCATGGGCGATGTCTGCTTTGAGTGCGTCACGCAACAGGTCGAGGTCGGCGCCTTCGGCCAGCACCTCGCCGCTGTCATTGACGATCCGATAGTGGGGCCGCAGCGGTTGGGGCAGCGAACGAGGGTCGAGCGCGTTCACCGGCAAGGTTTGGCCGATTCGGCGTTCCAACGCTTGACGCAAACCGAGCGCAAACGACGCGGTGTCGTCGCCAGCAGACATCGCCGGATCGGGTAGTTCCGCCATGATCTGATCGACGGTTTCCGGAACAGGCACGAGCCGCTTGCGGATGGGTTTCGGTAGCGCTCGGACGAGGGCGATGACGGCTTCGCGGCGGTGACCGGGCACAACACCCAGGAAAGTCATGGCTTCGATGCTGCTCGCCGCGGTCACGGGAATATCAACGGCGACGGAAGTGGCGGCATCCTGATAATCCAGGGCCAGGCGCATGCTGCCATGGCTGATTTCGTCGGGGAACTTGACTTCGTCGACCGCCGACTCTTCCTCGGTGATCAGGTCGTGCACCGACATTTCGAGCAGGTGCGGATCCTCGACCGATGCTGGGCCAAACCAGGTTTCGAAATGGGGAGCGCTGGTGACGTGGGCCGGCAACCCTGCGTCGTAGAAGGACCACACTCGGTCGTATTCGTCGTCGAAACTGCGTTGTGTTGCTCGAACGGCCAGGTTGCGGGCTTCGTGGCGCACCGAGGCATTGGTGGCCTCGAAGTGATGGCGTTGGTGCTGCCAATCACCTTCGATCAACGCGTGATGAATGAACATCTCGCGTGCGGTCACGGGGTCGTGCCGGTCCACGGGGACGAGTCGGTCAGCAATGATTGGCAGTCCGTATAACCGCACGGTTTCTGTGGTCATCGCTCGACCGGTCTCAGCGTCCCAAACACCGTCGCCAACCTCGATGGTGGTCAGATGTTCGGCCGGGGCCTCGAGCCATGCTGGGTCTATGGGTGCTACGTTACGTGCCCACAACCGGGTGGTTTCGACCAGAGTCGTGGCCATGATCCAGCTGGGTCGTGTCTCGAAGCATGTGGAACCAGGCTGGATTGCAAACCGAACATTTCGAGGGCCCAGGTATTCGTGGGATCGTTCGATCCGCATGCCGACCTGGGACAACATGCCAGTGAGCACGGCGCGATGGATGTCGTCACCCCAGTTCGATGGATCGTCGGCTCCCGGGCCGAGCGAGACATCGAAGTTGCTGCTGTAGCTGTTCGGGAGACCCATCTCTTCGGCCGACGACCGAAGCTGCTCGATGGTGTCGAACCATTCACTGATGCGTTGCGCATGCAGGAAACGGTCACGGCACCATTTTGTGAACTGGCGTCGGTTGAGTTCGTTGCGTTTCTTGCTTGCGGCGTGCCACAGATGCAGCAAGGTGAGTACATCGCTGCGGTCGTCGACGAAACGAGCATGCGCGTCGTCGGCGGCTTTCTGTTTCTCACGAGGACGCTCCCTCGGATCTTGTACGGCCAGGGCGGCAGCGATGATGGTGGCCTCGAACAGGCAACCTTCGTCGTTGCCTGCCAACACGATGCGTCCGAGCCTGGGGTCCATCGGCAGCTTGGCCAATGCACGGCCGGTGTCGGTCAACCAATCGCGGCCAGCGTTGCCAGCTTCGGGTACTGCTGGCGACTCCACGGCGTGTAGTTCGTGGAGGAGACGTACGCCATCGATGACGGCTCGCGGTTCCGGCGGGTCGATGAACGGGAACTCCAGTGGCGAGCCGAGTCGCTGGCTGGCCATCGTTAAGATGACCGATGCCAGATTGGTTCGTTGGATCTCGGGTTCGGTGAATTCGGGGCGGCTGTCGAAGTCTTCTTCTTCGTACAGCCGGATGGCCACACCGGGGCCGAGGCGTCCGCAACGGCCACTGCGCTGGTTCGCCGATGCTTGCGACACCGGTTCGATGGGGAGTCGCTGGACCTTGGTCCGCTGGCTGAATCGCGACATGCGGGCTTCGCCGACGTCGATGACGTATCGCACGCCGGGCACAGTCAGCGACGTCTCCGCAACGTTGGTGGACACGACGATACGGCGTCGTTTCGACTCGCCAAAGACACGCTGCTGTTCTTTGGACGACAGGCGCGCGTAGAGCGGCAGCACTTCGAAGTCGGGCTCGTGGCGTCGAACCGATTCGCAGATGTCGTTGATCTCGCGTTCGCCGCTGCTGAAGACCAGGATGTCGCCTGGTCCCTCTCGTGTGAGTTCGGTGATCGCTCGCCGCACCGCAGCAGGGACTTCGAGGGTTTCGCCTTCGCCATCGCGCGGCTGGTAGCGAATGTCGACCGGGTAGTTGCGGCCAGACACTTCGATGATCGGGGCATCGTCGAAGTGGGCAGCAATCTTGGCGGTATCAATGGTGGCCGAGGTGACGACCACATGTAGATCGGGCCGCCGAGGAAGAAGTCGATGCAGATAGCCGAGCAGGAAGTCGATGTTCAGGCTGCGCTCGTGGGCCTCGTCGACAATGATGACGTCGTAGGCCAACAGGTCAGGGTCATGAGCGAGTTCGGCAAGCAGGATGCCATCGGTCATGACCTTGATCGATGTCTTGTCGTTGGTCTTGTTGTCGAAGCGAACCGAGTAACCAACGGCGCTACCGATTTGTTGGTCGAGTTCATCGGCGATGCGGGTCGCTACCGAACGGGCAGCGATACGGCGGGGTTGGGTGTGGCCAACCATGCCACGTTTGCCCAGGCCAGCGTCGAGACAGATCTTGGGTAGCTGTGTGCTTTTGCCCGAGCCGGTTTCGCCAGCGATAACCACTACCTGGTTGTCTCGGATGGCCGCGAGGAGTTCGTCGCGACGTTGTGTGATCGGCAGTTCGGGCGGGTAGGTGCAGACCGGTATCGCCGCAAGCCGGCGGGCGAGCTGTTTTTCGGCCTGGTCAATTTTGGTGGTGAGCTCGGTGACGACCTTGGCTCTGCGTTCCACTTGCTGGATTTTGGCGGCGCCCTTGACCCTGCGGCCAAGCCGTCGTTGGTCAGCACGCGACACCGAGTTGAGACGCTTGCGCAGCGCTGCGAGTTGTTCATCGTCAGCGCCTGGTGCTCGTTTCCGCCTCGTCCGCTTTTGCGGCGGGCGAGGGGAGCGACCAGACCCCTGTTTCTCGACTCTCTGGTCGCCTTCGTTCACCGCAACAGGATACGGACTCAGACCCCGCCCCTGCGGGCTGTTTCGCAACGACTACCGAAACGTTCCGCAGACACGCGTGTTCTCTGGGGTCTGACCCCGCGTGACGGCGGGTCTGACCCCGCGTGACGTGGGGGCTATTTCGCAACGACTGCTGCAACGTTCCGCAGGCATGCGTGTTCTCCGGGGTCTGACCCCGCGTGACGGCGGTTCTGACCCCACGTGACGTGGGCGTGGGCCGTCTCTTTGGCCTCGGGTGTTATGTGCGTTTAGGGATTATCGCGGTGACCGTTGACTCGATGCGATCCGCGTAACTTTCCTTGTACGCCATATGCATGCCCATGTCGTAGATGGTGACACCCTCGTTCGCGAGGGCTGCGATCGTATGGAACTGCAGCAGTTTGCCGATCGATAGTTCGGGGAAGTTCTGGTTGAAGCTGTGTTGGAAGCCGCGGTAACGGTCGTCGAGTCGTGCACCGATCACGTAACCAACGTCGGTGCCATCGAGACGGGCGAACTGCACCCGCAATGCACCCACGTCAGCGAAACTGTGAGCCATCGCCAAAGTGAAGACGCCAAGGTCAGTGTCGACGAGGCCCGAGGCAACGTCGGTCTTCCAGCTGGTCTTCTCTACTGCGAGTAGCCGGTCGAAGACCTGGGTGACCTCCTCTACCGTCGGTCGAAGGGTCTCAATAGTGATGCCAGCGGACTCGCAACGATTCGCAGCGGCTCGTAACGAGCGCCGGAAGCGGGTCGAACGTCGATCGATCCACGGCCCGAAACCGTCCGAGAGGTCGGCGATGCATCGATCGGCCGTGTCGGTGAAACCTGCGGGCCCAAGTTGTTGGACTTCGTCAAACAGCGGACTTATAGGATCCAAACCAGACACCGTGAGGGCGTAGAAGTCGAGACGAGGGAGTAGATCTGCCACATCGAGAACCAGCGCTGTTGGGTCTACGCCTATGAACGGAGTTGCGAAGCCCCACACAGCGTCGAACGATGACAAGACCGGGCCGTTCGGTGTTTCGTGTTCGATCAGGGCTACATAACCGGCTCGGCTACGAAAGACCTGATGTAGGGCCTGGCCCGAGAACGAATTGGCGACCGGGACGATCCAATGTGAGGTCGAACAGATGGGATCGATGCCCTGTTCTGGGGCCACGTGCGCGACGGTCTTATCGAACGAGGTTTCGATGTCAGTGAACAAGCAGTTTTCCATGAAATTTCTCGCAGAATTCCATCGCATCTAACGCCAGAGTGAGTGGCACATAGCGATAACGTCAGGCTCCAAGAGGAGTACAAATGGATCCCAAGTACAGCGAAGAAGCCGAAGCCTACCGAGAGAAGATGGTCGCCTTTCTCGGCGAGCACCTTCCCGCTGATTGGAAGGGTATGGGTGCGCTTTCTCCGGAACAGCTCGCAACCTTCACCGCCGAGTGGCGCTCGATCTTGTCGGCCAACAGCCTGTTGGCTCCGTCGTGGCCAGCCGAATACGGCGGTGGCGGCCTGACTGCTCTTGAAAAGGTCATCATGGCCGAAGAGTTCTTGAAGGCCGGTGTGCCCACCGGTGGCAACAATGATGCCTTCAGTATTCAGATGGTTGGTAACACCATTTTGAACTGGGGCTCCGACGAGATGAAGGCAGACTTTCTCCCCAAGATTATTTCTGGTGAATACGTCTTCTGCCAGGGCTACAGCGAACCAAACGCAGGTAGCGACTTGGCTGCTCTGATGTGCAAGGCCGAACTCGACGGCGACGAATGGGTCATCAACGGCCAGAAGATCTGGACCTCGGCCGGCATGAGCGCCAACTGGATCTTTGTCCTGTGCCGCACCGACTTCACATCGTCGAAGCACAAGGGCATCAGTTTCTTGCTCTGCCCCATGGAACAGCCCGGCGTCGACGTACGTCCGATCGCCATGATGTCTGGCGAAAGCGAGTTCAACGAAACGTTCTTCACCGACGCTCGCACCCCCAAAGAAAACGTTGTCGGTCAAGTCAACGGCGGCTGGGGTGTTGCCATGACACTGCTTGGTTATGAACGAGGCGAAGCAGCAGCGACCACACCGATCGCCTTCCGTAGCGAGCTAGATCGCCTATTTGCGATGGCGAAGGAACGTGGCGTCAGCGACGATCCGGTCATCCGGCAGCGGCTGGCCGAGGCCTATAGCAAGGTTGAGATCATGCGCTACATGGGTCTGGGCACCTTGACTCGGTTCATTAAGGGCGCCACGCCGGGACCAAGCGAGTCACTGTTCAAGCTGTATTGGTCCGAGTACCACAAGGCCGTGACCGAACTCGCCGTCGACATTCTGGGGGCCGATGCCATGTGGATCGAAGGCCAGCAGCCGATGACCTCGTTCAGTACAGACCTGCCGGGCTCACCGAATAGCTCCGCTTCATGGGTCGGTACATTCTACAACGCCCGTGCAGGAACCATCTACGCCGGCACATCACAGGTGCAACGCAACATTGTTGGCGAAATGGTGTTGGGTCTGCCTAAGGAACCTAAACCAGCCAACGCTTAGGCGGCAGTTCCGAGCGTATTCGAACACAAGGCGAGCATGAGCAGCCCTGCCAGCCGTGATCGCTGGTAGGGCTCTTTTCGTTTGCCCGGATCAGACATTGGCCTGAATCTCCCGGTTTTTTTCTTACGGTTTCGTGACAACCGGCCTCTTTTATCTCAGCGTTCGGTCCGGACGTTGATACTCATCGTTGGCGTTTCCCCCACACGCCCTGATCCAGGTAGGACGAATGACGAAACACGAGCGAGTAGTCAAAACCCTTGCGGTTGTCGTATTGATGGCCATGCTTGCCGTTGCATGCGGCGGCGGAAGCGATGAAGCAGCAGCTGACTCCGATACGACACAACCCGATCTCTCAGCTGATGGCGAAGACGCTGGTGGAGAACCGGCTCCGATCGCAACGACTGCGCCTATTCCGTTGGTGAGCGACGATGCAGCGGAGCCAACCGTCGCTGTCGAGCCAACCGTTGCTGTCGACGATGAAGACCCGTGGAACGTTGATGTGTTGTACGTAAACGACGATGTTGTGCTGGTGCCGACCTTCGATGCTCCAAACGGGAATCAGACAACGATCTACGACATCAACACGTTCGACAACATCGAGCTTGAGTACCCACTTCTGGCAGAGACCGCTTTCGGTAATCGGCTGACTCTGCTGGCCGAAGAATTCGATGACTCTGGCAACTGGGCAAAGGTGCTGCTTCCTGTTCGGCCCAACGGAAGCACCGCGTGGGTCCAGACTGCGTTCTTCACAAAAGAGTCGCACAACTATCACATCATCATTGATGTGTCTGAGAACACGGTGAACGTCTACCGAGGTGAAGATTTGCTCATCGAGCAGATTGCCGTGAGCGGTCGAGAAAGCAGGCCCACACCAGTGGTGCGGGCCTACATTGACGAGAAGATTCCTGGCGCCAGTCTGAGCCCTGCCTACGGCGACTGGGTGCTGAGTATTGCGGCCTTTAGTGAATCCTTGGGCACGTTCGGTGGTGGTATGCCAAAGCTGGCGCTGCACGGAACCAATCAACCCGAGTTGATGGGTCAGTATGTGTCATCGGGTTGTGTTCGCGTCCCCAACGAGGTCATCAGCTTCATTGCCGACTCCGTCCCAATCGGCACGATCGTCGAAATCGTCGCCTGATCCCGGACTGATCGTCGCTCCAGACCCCGGTTGATCCGAGCGGATCTGGAAGCTGAACAGTCGAGAGCGCTCGTCGGCTAACTTCCGTGACGTGATCGACGACCTCGCCGAGCAATGGAAGACCAACGGATGGGTTGTGGCCGAGGGTCTTGTCTCCGCTGAGGAGGTCGGGGCCGCATTGGCCGAAATCCGACCTCGAGACGAGATCGAGACGCAGATCACCACCGTGATCCCGCGAGCTGATCAGCCCTCGGATCTAGGGCGTTTCCGAGTCAAGCAGTTCGATGGCACGACCCTATTTCCTTACCCAGACGCACCTCAGCTGAACCGCCTCTTCGTGCATCCGGCGATCGTCGACTTCGCCAAGGCTGTCTTGAAAACCGACGATCTTCGGATCTATCAAGCACGCGTCTGGTCGAAATACGGCGAACACACCAACTATGAGCAGCCGCATCATCTGGATCGGAACCACTCGCTGGTGCCCGTCCGGCAGGGGCCAGGTTGGGGGCATCTGGAGTGTTTCCTGTATCTGCACGACGTCAGTGCTGATACAGGCGCGCCGCGGGCTGTGCCTGCGACTGTTGCGGGTCGCAGTGGCATGGGCGTGGGCGAAGGGCTCGGAGGTTCGGGTACCTCACAGGGCCCCGCGAGTCGAGAGGACGCCCCTCATTTGTACGACGGTGAGATCAGTGCCGCTGGACCTGCGGGGTCGTTGTTTGCGTATCGATCCGATGTGTGGCACCGGGGTGTCGATATCCCGATTGGTGTCGAGCGCCATGTGGTTGCGGTGTCGTTTCGGCCAGCGCACGTGTCATGGATCAACTTCGATGCGCAAGGACCACTGGTGACCAGGCCCGATTTTGTAGCGTTCGCGGAAACGTGCACTCCCGAGGAACTGGCACTCTTCGACGTGCCGTTACCAGGTCATGAGTTCTGGACAGCCGAAGTGCTCGATGCTATGCAGCGCATCTATCCGAGGCTTGACCTCGAGCCGTGGTGGAATGCCTTGGGTTAGCCGGCGAGGGCCTGTCGCAGGGCTGGCAGGGCTGCCGGCAGCCTGGCGGTCGGGGTGGCTCCAAACCCAATGAGGAGCCCGGCCGGTGGGTCGTGTCGTAGCCAACACTGAACGTGATTGCCTAGTGCAGCACCGTTCGCTCGGACCCGTGCGACCACGGCTACTTCATCGGTTCCAGTGGGCAGAAGCGGGGTGATGTGTAGGCCGGCATGGCTGGGGCTGGGGGAGACAAGTAGCCCAGCCTCGGCACCTTCGTGCACCAAGTCCGTGACCATTTGATGGCGTTCGGTGTAGACCTTGCGGGTGCGACGAAGGTGTCGGTCGAGTTGTCCGTCGACGATGAATGGCAGCAGCGTTTCTTGCACCGTGACCGGCGGTTGCCAATCAATCAAGGAACGTAGTGCAATCGCATGACTCACAAGCGAGTGGGGAAGCGCCACGAACCCGAGCCGCAGCGACGGTGAAAGCGTTTTGGAGAAGGTGCCCACGTAGATCACCCGGCCCTGAGTATCGAGTCGGTGGAGCGGTTCGAGCGGACGGTCGGAATGGCGATACTCGGAGTCATAGTCATCTTCGATGATGGCGACATTGTGGTCGTCGGCGAAGTGCAGTAGTTCACGGCGACGGGCCATGCTCATGGTCACTCGAGTCGGCGACTGATGTGAGGGAGTGGTGTAGACCATGGAGCTATCCACTGGGATCTGGTCGACAACAATGCCTTCGGAATCCACCGGAACAGGCGCGATCTGAGCTCCGGAGGCGGCAAGCAGCCCGGCAGCAGGTGGATACCCAGGGTCTTCGACGGCAACGATGCGACCAGGTGTGACAACCAGTCGGGTCACCAGGTCGATGCCTTGTTGGGCGCCGGCGGTGATGATGACCTGATCTGGGCTTGCCTCGACCGCTCGGGATCGGCCAACCCAATGGGCGATAACGCGGCGTAGTGCTGGGATGCCTGCAGGATGTCCGTAACCGCCGGGTGCTGTTTGCATCGCTGTGGTCATGCATCGTCGCCATTCGACGAGTGGGAACAGGGCCGGGTCGGGTCGCCCGGTGCGGAGGTCGAAGGTGGGTGGAGTTTCGTCGAAACCTCCGAGCGACCATGCAACAGCCGAGGCAGCAGCGTTTGCGGCCGGCAACAATGCGGCAGGTCGCTGGCGAGAGTGCGTGTCGCCGAAGACACCGGCACTGACATAACTACCCGCCCCGGCTCGTCCTTCGATGTATCCCTCGGCAGCGAGTCGTCCGTAGACCGTGGTGACGGTGTTGCGTGAGGAATCAACGGGCTACTCGTCCAGCTCTTCTTTGCAGCACTGGCCATGTGATAAACCCGAGATGAGCGGCCGCTGGCTGCATAGACACTCAGGAGTGCACATGGTTTTCGATCCCCGTATCCCTGCGCCCGAGGCCTGTATCCTTGGGTATCAGATCGAGCGGTGGGCATCTGAGAAACCCAACGATATTGCGATCATCCTCGATGGTGGTGAGACCTGGACTTGGTCTGACACACTTGGGCTCACCCAACGAGCGGCCAAAGGCTTGCAGGACTTAGGGGTGCAGAAGGGCGACCATGTGTTGTCGTGGCAGCCCAACAATCGTGAAGCGTTACTGACCTGGTTCGGTCTCAACTACCTCGGTGCGGTGTACGTGCCGATGAACACCGCGTACAAGGGCAACCTGCTTGAGCACCTCGTGACACTGTCCGATGCCAAGCTGGCGGTGTGCCATGTTGATCTTGCACCGCGACTGAACGACATAAACACCGGCGCGTTGACCGATGTCATCGTGACCCATGGCACAGCGAGCCTGACCAATCAACAGGTGCATTCGGCCGACGCGTTGTTGCCCGAAATCGGGCTCTCGCAGATGCCGAACGACATTGTGCCGTGGGATACGCAGTACATCATCTTCACGTCGGGCACGACTGGCCCGTCCAAAGCGGTGTTGTCGTCGTACCTGCAGGGTTATGCCATGGGGCCTCAGGCGAATTCGCACATTGATGACACCGATCGTTGGTTTATCAACCTGCCGCTGTTTCATGTTGGCGGCACTATCTTCGTGATCATTACGTTCGCCACTGGCGGATCTTGTTTCGTGGACACACACTTCAAGACCGATGAGTTTTGGCCCACGGTGCGGAGCCACGAGCTGACAGGAATCTGTCTGCTGGGTGCCATGATCCCGTTCTTGATGAAGGTGCCGCCAAGCGACGACGACAGACAACACACGATGGTCAAGGCCACGTGTGTGCCGTGGAACGAAGACGCGATGGAGGTCGGGCGTCGTTTCGGCATCGAGATGCGGACCACGTTCAATATGACCGAGGTTTCATCGCCGATGGTGTCGGATCCCTATCCACCTGAGCCTGGCACCTGTGGTAAACCTCGGCCAGGGGTCGAAGCTCGAGTGGTCGACGAGAATGATTGCCAGGTGGCTCCTGGCGAAACTGGCGAGCTCATCCTGCGGACCGATGCGCCGTGGGCCATGAACCATGGCTACTACAAGAACCCTGAAGCCACCGCCGAGGCATGGCGAAATGGCTGGTTTCACACCGGCGACGGGTTCCGCTACGACGAAGACGGCTACTTCTATTTTGTTGACCGGATCAAGGACGCCATTCGGCGACGGGGCGAGAACATCTCTTCGTTCGAAGTCGAGAGCGAAGTGCATGCATTCGCCACGGTCCTCGAAGCGGCAGCCATCGCGGTGCCAAGTGATCTGGGCGAAGACGATGTCATGCTGGTGGTTGCACCAGTGGCAGGCCAGACGATCGACCCACTTGAGTTATTCGAATTCTTGCGGCCACGTATGGCCCATTTCATGTTGCCTCGGTATATCCGTATGGTCGACGAGCTGCCAAAGACGCCAACCCAGAAGGTCCGCAAGGTCGTGCTCAAAGCCGACGGCATCACCGCCGACACCTGGGATCGAGAAGAGGCCGGCGTGGTGGTCAAGCGGGACAAGGTCGGCGCCTAGATCCGGGCAACTATCCACACGTGGTCGACACCGACCGTGCTGTTCCTCGCGCGCCGGGCTTATGCGGGTCGAAGTTTCATAAGAAAGCCAACCTCGGCTTGGGAACCACACCACTAGGGTTCCCGGCATGGCACTTTTACACCGGGCTACGTTGCAACCGTCGAAACTTGACCTGCTCGGCAGTTATCTGAATCGAGGCGGGCTTGAGCTGCTCGGCTCGTATCGATTCGATGATCCCGCAGGCCAGGTGGGGATCGAGACCCATCTTGTGCCCGACGGTGCTGATGGTGTGCTGCATCTGCCGGTCACCTATCGCTCGGAGCCGTTGGACGGTGCCGAAGAGTGGGCGCTTGGCACAATAGAACACTCGGTCCTGGGAACACGCTGGGTATACAACGCCTGTGCCGACCCGGTCTACGTCGTCGAACTTGTTCGGGCCATGCTCACTGGTGGCACCGAGGTCGAGCAGTACTTCGAGTCAGACGAGGGCCGATTGTTTCGCGAGCCCACCGCAACAGTGCGTGGCAGTGGCGCGCCCGATGCCGACGTTCCCGAGATCTCCGGCGTCTATGCCGAGACGTTCGACGCCGAGACGCTGATCGACGCTGGCGCAATCCAGGTGGTGGTTCGCCACGGCCTGAGCACGCCAGAGCCAGACGACTTCTCAGCGACGTTGTCGGCCACATGGACCGATACCGACGTACCGGTCATTGTTGCCTACATGCCCTAAGCAGCCTCAGGTATGGTCGATGGCTCGACCCAAGACTGTTCGGGTGATCTGTGAGATGACCGGGTCGACCAGGCCGTAGGCCCAGTCAGTACAGCCGGTCGTGAACACCCATCCTTCTCCTCGTTCGAATGTGCCCATAACGGCGTGTCCCTGCTCGAACACGTCGCGGTTTTCTTGGTTGTCTTCGCCCGCCAGGCGTTCGGCTACCCAGTTCAATTCGCCGACGTAATCACCGGATAACCCGCCAGCGATCTCGTGTGTCTCCCACATCTTCGCTGGGGCTGTGCCCAGGATCGTGAAGTTCATGGGCGTTCCGCCGGCACCGGTTGGTTCGGGACGGCCATCGACTAGCTGCATTTCGCAGCCGTCACATTCGTAACCAACAACTGCTGGGTCAGCGCCAACCACGTCGCCCTGCACGAGGTCCAGACCAGCAAAGACCCAGTGTTCAGGACGATGCACTGTGTAACCGCCACCGGGTGGCGAGTGCGCCATGTTGGCGTACCCGCCACGGGTGAAACTGACCCCGGTCATCTCGTTCTCGGGCCGTTTGCACAATGGGTCGCTCCACATTGTGGTCACAGAGTGTTCGGCATCGGTCCCGACCACGGGATCATTGTCGGGATCGAACTTGTACGCGATGACGCGGCTGGCGTCGGCTTCGAGCCGGATCTGCCAGAACGATGTGTTGCCAGACAGGAACACTGCGGCACCCCCACGATCGACCCACGACTCGACGTTGTCGCGCATTGATGCGCTCCAGTACTCGTCGTGACCAATGCTGATGTAGAGCTCATACGGGTCGAGCAGGGTTGGGTCAGTGGCCAGGTCAAGGCTGGTGGCGTAATCGAACTCGAGTCCCTCGTTCTCGGCCCAGGTGACGAAGAGATGTTCCCAGTTGGCGTAGCCCGCAGCGACGGACCAATACGAGTGGTGCGCAAAGTGCGCGCGCCGTTCGTCTCGGGGGAGTTCGATAGCGTTTGCTGCTCGGAATCGAGCAGGTTGATCCTTGGTCAAGAAGCCGGGAGGCAACGGCCGTTTCATCGAGGATTCGTGGCCGCCGGTATAGAAGCTAGGGGCGTTCCAATCGTTGTATGCCGCATACGTGGTGGTCGAAAGCACCAACAACGCGTTGCCGGGTTTGGTTGCCTTAACCACAAAGAACGCGTCGGCAGTGTCATGGTCATTGCCGAGTTGGAGCCGGTAGAACCCGGAAGTCCATTCGTCCTGGATGGTGATCTGAACGGTGGGCTTCCAATCGCAGCCATTGCGGCCCACATCTTCGGGAATCGGTTGGATAGCGAGATCACTTAAGGCGTGGGTCTCGATGACCTGCGCTTGCGCCCCAAGTCGCACGATCTCAAGCGTGCAGCTGCCGTGGTCAGAACTGACCATGACATCGATTGTCTCGCCGGGTTTGGCCGACTGCGGCCAGCAATATGCACTCAACATGACCTTGAATCTAGAACACGGCACTGCTGAGTTACCTATGCGTCAGAACAAGTAGTGGCGTTAGTCGTACCGGCTAGCCCGGAGAGCCGTCGACATATTCGACGAAAGCGCGTAATGCTGCCATCGTCAATACATTCATTGCCGTCGCCGCATCAGCCGACACAACCGCGCTCGAAGAGAACACGTTGAATGCCACCGCCGCCCACAGGGCGACAGCCATGGCCGCAGTGAACTTCATTGCGCCAGAACCAACGGCAACGATGGTCCCCGAGGCAACAGCAACACCTGCACCAGTCTCTCTCCCCGGCAATCCGTCCCCAGACCGGCCTGCCTACGAACCAGAACCTACGCCGACAGGTATACCGTCGCAGACCCCGACAGTCCCACCGCTGCCGACCCAAGCCTTGGTAATCATTGGGGTCGAGTCGACGGTGCTGGTTCGACGGTGCTGCGGCGCCTGCGCTGAGTTCAATCAGTGCCGGAGCGTTGCTGCTCGACTGGTTGTGTCGTAGCGAAGTCCGACGCTAGGCGTGTAACGGAATGCAACGACACCGATCTCAGACCAACGGCGTTCCTGGTTCAAGGTTGAGCTTCACCCGTCCGTACATCTGGGCGTTGTTGTCGAAGTCGATGGTGGCGTGGTGACAGGCAGTGTTGATGTCTCGGTATCTGGCCTGAAGGACACTGTCGTTGTAGATCGCGTGTGCCCCGGCACCGGCGAAGACTCGATCGGTGGCACGGCGGGCGAGTTCGACGGCGTAGGATGCATGCCACTTGAGTTCGGCGCGGTCCTCGATCGAGAGGCGGTCACCTGTTCGGGCAACGTCATCGCAACGGTCGGCGGCCTGTTGCATCAAGGATCGGGCCAGGTGGAGCTCGGTGGCGGACTCTGCGATGCGCATCTGCACGCCAGGCTCTTCTGCCTTTGACATGCCGGTGTACGTCGCCCGTCGAGTTGTTGTGCGGTCGATGTGCAGCCGCAACGCGCCGTCGGCGATTCCCACGACGGCAGCTGCGAGCTGGATCGATAGGCACGCGAGCACTGGCAGCCGGTTGAAGAAGGTCGACCCATTCTCGCCATGGGGGCTCTCGCCGTCGAACAGTAACTTGGTTGGCATGGCCCGATGATCGGGCACAAAGACTGCCTCGGCGACCACGTCCTTCGAGCCAGTGCCACGGAGCCCGAGCGTGTGCCAGGTGTCGTCGACCGTGATATCGGCTTTGGGGACAATGACGTGGATGAGGCGGGTTGGGCTTTCGGGCAGCAGGTCGGCGATTGCCCCGATCAGTAACCAATCACCGTGGTCCACGCCGGAAGCGAACTGCCACCGACCGTCGAGCCGCCATCCACCGTCAACCTTGACGGCACGGCCCTGCGACGCCAACGTGCCAGGCACCCGGCAGTCGGGTCCGTTGGCGAAGACTTCACTCTGGCAGGCTGCGGGGAAGTTTCCCACCATCCACGAATGAGCGTTCGACACCATCTGTACCCATCCGGCTGCCGGGTCAGCGGCGCAGATCATGAAGAGCGTGTCGACCTGCGCTCGCAACCCTGCCTCGGAACCTCCATTGGACTGGGCCGTGATCAGTCGCCACAGACCGGCATCTTTCATCGCCTGCACCGACTCGGGCGCGACATGACGGAGACGCTCGGACTCGGCCGCGTTGCCTTCAAGTAGGGGGATCAGTGCCTGGGCGGCGTCGGTAAAACGAGTATCCATGGTTCGAATCTACGCACCCAAGCCTGTTCCGTGTCTAATGACGGCGCCAGGTCGAGATGTCCTAGGTGTCCTTATGTGGGCCCAGAATGCATCAGGCCTGGGATTAGCCAGAGATGTTGAGATACAAGCCGCTGCGCACAATGTCGGCAGTCGGGTCGGCCATGGCACCACCCCAGAACTCTTGCCATTGTGCATCGGCGGCGGTCATGTCTGCGTAAGCGCCATACGCGTCCAAGTCAGCAAAGCTGGTCGATATCAAGACGGTCATCGGGTACGCGCCGAGCAACGACTGCGTGGTGCGCACGGTGCCTCCCATACGTTCGATGTGCGGGACGGCTGCCATGACTTGACCGACGAAGTCGACCATGCGTCCAGGCTTGGGTCGCCATTGGACGGCCAGCAATGCACCCATTGGTCGGTCAGCGGTTGGTTAGAAACTCGGATCGAGATCCTGGAACAGTGAGGCTTCGGTTGGGGTGGCCGAGCCTCCGGCAGCGGCGCGCAGCCAGAACTCTTGCCAGCCTTCGTCGGCCTTGATCGCCTGAGTCCCCGCTACATATGCAGCATTGCTGGCGTAGTTGACGACAGTGGAAATAGTTCCAACGTCGGTACCTTTGAGCGGCTGAATGACCATCGCCTGCTGGCCGAGTCGATGCAGATGCGCCAGGGCCTCTGTCGTTGCAGCCATGTGGTCAGCGAGTCGACCCGTCTCGGTGCGAAAAGTATTGAGTGATATGACTCCCATAGTGGGCTCCCTTTGTCTAGATAATTCGCCGTCAGAATTTTTCCAGCGGCTCATGCGGAACCTAACGAGTCGTTCTTTTTCGTGCTGGGGGCGGCATTCGGCAAGAGCAGGCTGAAGAATCGCCTCGGTCGAGGATCTCTTTGTTAAGGCTGAAGCGTGGGATAGGTTGCCTGCAACCACCTTGAGTGCAGAACTGGCGGTGCGCGTTAGCGAGACCTATGGGACTATGGGGAAGCAACGATGCGCAAGACGACGATCCTGAACACGACCGAGGGCAACACGCAATCTGTCGATGTCCAGCAGTACCTCACCGATCACATCGGTGATCGGTTCTCCTCCGAGGAGATCGATGCCATGGTTCGTTATGGAACGCTGATCGGTATAGATCCCGGCAAGGCCTTAACCGTCGAAGGACAGGTCGGGGGCGAAGCGTTCATCATCGTTGCTGGCGAGGCAGAGGTGGCAAAGGACGGAGAATCTGTAGCCACAGTCGGTGCTGCCGAGATCATTGGTGAACATGCACTTATTACGGAGACTCGGCGTAACGCCGACGTTGTAGCGACCGAACCCACCTCAATTATTGCCTTTACTTCGCGTGAGTTTGGGGCGTTGCTTGCTGCATGCCCGAACCTGTCTTCGAACGTCCAGGGCCTAGCGGCGAGCCGAGAGGACTAGTTCTCGAAAGTCACCGTTGACGTGAGTAGCTGCTCACGGTGGCGTAGGAGGACACGGGACGGCAAAATCGCCAACCTCAAACCCCTCTCGATAGATGGTCACCTGCCCTGGGCTTTCGAAGACGATATGGCTGTCCGACGGACGGAAGACTGCTGGTCGGCTCGTGCCATCGGGTCCGGGGAGTCACAGCGGTTGATCGCCATCGCTGCCGAAGTCGACCGACTCGGGCATCGGCAAGTGACCTCATCCGCTGCCGAAACTGAAGGTCCCGTCTTTGAAGATCCCGATCGAGTCGCTGCCATCACCATCGAAGTCGGATGCAAATACGTGACCGGTATGCATTCGCACTGACTGGTCGCCCGACCGACGCCGCAAGAGCCCGGACTCTCCGGTCGACCCACGCCACCTCGAGATGGACCGACATCGCTCGTTCCGACCCGTCGCGGACATGTGTCCATGACGCCGACGTCAGGTGGGACTCAGTCTCCGGGCTGGCGAGCAGCTTGTTGAAAAGCGGCGTTGAAGTCAGACCCATGGAGGTGTGAGTCCGGCACCGTGAACCATCCGGTCCATTACAGATCGAGCGCAAGGAGCCATCGCAACCCGCAACTCGGCACGGTCTGACGGTGCCGGGCACGAGTGAAGCGCAAGCGCCGTATGAAGCCCCAACGCTCTTTGGAGCGAGACTCGCCGAGCAAGTTTCAAGGATTGAGGGAGATCATTGCTTAGGTTTCTCGGCCCTTAGGCCCAGCCGAGGGCTGTGAGTGAGTGACCGTCATTCCAGATCTTTGTCATGTGCCGAATACGGTCCCCATCGAACTCCATCGCGTAGACGTAGTCGGCGGCGATGGCCTTACCCGTTGGCGGATCTACTGGACCAGGTCCGGTCTGCGTGCCTTCTGCGCGTAATTGCCGGGAGAGTGACTCACCTGAGAGAAGTCACCTGATTCGTTGAGCCAAGTGCTTTCTAGACGCCTTACGAGGTGTGTAAATTTCCTCAAAGTGCAGTGAACAAATGGCCAACACGATCAGCGACTATCTGGCAGTACACGGACAGGTCCAGAAGTTGTTGATGTCATTTTATTCCGCTGCCTGTTGTGCACAAGACCCTCGATCGTGCGATCTGGCAACTACGGCAGCGAAGCATGGAGCACGGCCTGCCCAGTAGCTTCGCTAGTACTTCAACTTTGGCAGCCGCTTGTCGAGCTGTTCCTTTTTCACTTCGCTTTTCAGCGCTGGATCCTGTTCGATTTCGACACGTGTCAAGGCGATGCCGCCGGCTATCACCGCGCCGTAAACAGTGATCGCAAAGACAACGATGCCCACGAGAAATATCACCGTTTCGCTCATGAGTTAGCACC
>ERZ651776.1300-NODE-1300-length-30289-cov-6.719449_pt1 | contig 30289 bp, 27 predicted proteins | sample MGYA00514761_ERZ651776 | MGnify/ENA metagenome assembly ERZ651776
CCGGTGGGTCTCGAACCCACGACCGAGCGATTATGAGTCGCGCGCTCTAACCAACTGAGCTACGGCCCCGAAGCCCCTACGCTAGCAAGTTGATGCGACGCCACCGTGCCGTTTGCGTCGCTCTATCTCTCGTACACGGGTTTCTCTTGTAACAAGGCTTCGATTGGCTTCCCTGAGGCCGCTCCTAGCCCACGGTTGCAACCGCCGAAGTTCGTGCCTGACCACGCCGCAAAAAGCGAAGAACCTTGGCTTCCAGAGGAGGCCAAGGTTTCCTTCACAGCTCCGGGGGTGGGGCTCGAACCCACGACCTGCGGATTAACAGTCCGATGCTCTGCCAGCTGAGCTACCCCGGAAGGAAGGCCATACGATAGCGCCGTTGCACGCCGTTGCGCGCGTTTGTTTTAACTTGCGTCGAGGTAATCGCGAAGCTTTTCGGAGCGCTGTGGATGACGCAACTTCGCAAGCGTCTTTGACTCGATTTGCCGGATCCGTTCACGGGTCACGCCGAAGGCACGGCCGACTTCTTCGAGCGTGCGGGCACGGCCATCGATAAGGCCAAATCGCATACGCACGACCTCTTTTTCGCGGTCATTGAGCTCGTCGAGCGCCTCGAGCACGTCGTTGCTGAGCATGGCTCGAGCAGCGACGTCGACCGGACGTTCAGCGTTCTCGTCAGCGAGGAAATCGCCGAGCTGCGAGTCGTCTTCACCCACGGGTGCTTCGAGCGACACCGGATCAAGCGAGATTCGAAGAATCTCCCGGACCCGTTCAGGCGTGAGGTCAACCTCGGTAGCAAGTTCTTCGATGCTTGGTTCGCGTTCGAGCTTCTGCAACATGTCGCGCTGGGTACGACGCACCCGGTTAATTGTTTCGACCATATGTACCGGAATACGGATGGTGCGGGCCTGATCAGCAATAGCTCGCGAGATCGCCTGACGAATCCACCAGGTTGCGTAGGTCGAGAACTTGAAACCCTTGGAATGATCAAACTTCTGGACGGCTCGCATAAGCCCCAGATTGCCTTCTTGCACCAGGTCAAGGAGTTGCATGCCCCGACCGACATAACGCTTCGCGATTGACACGACCAACCGCAGATTGGCCTGAATGAGCTGTTGCCGAGCCCGGTCGCCATCGCGCACCCGGCGCTGAAGCTTTCGTCGGGTGGCGAAGTCTAGGGACTCAAGCCGTCCTTCGGCGTTCAGGACGGCCAATTCGTCGACGGCCTCGAGACCGTCTTCCATGCGTTTGGCGAGTCGGACCTCGTCGGGTCCGGTCAGCAGCGGCACACGTCCGATTTCTTTCAAGTACACCCGGACAGAATCGGCCGAGCCGCTGCCGTCGAGACTGGTTGCCCAACCCACCGCTTCGAGGCGGGAGCGACGAGCCTTGCGGCGCTCTTCACCGGTAACAGGATCGTCGTCGAGTTCGGCCATGAGTTCACCGACGAGTTCCTTGGTGATCTCCATATCGGTGGGAACGGCATCAGCATCGGGATCGCCGGTCAGAACGACGCCCCGTTGCCCGAAGTATTGGCGAATCTGATTGATGATCTCTGGAGTCAGCTCAACATGGCTAAAGACTTCGAGCACATCGTCGAGCGCGAGTTCGCCAGTGATCTCACCAGCGGTCACCAACTTCTTCAGCGACGCGTCGGTGATGCCTGTCCAAGCTGCGGCTGCTGATCCGGTATCACTCACGTTGTTCCCCACTACCCGAGCAATGGTACCAACCCAGCCGCGACGGTGAGGTCAAAGCTGGAAGCCCGTACCTTAGGTATAAGTAACCGTATGTCAGAAATCACTGGCATGAGAGTGATATCACCGGTGCGTTCTGCCAATAGCTGCAGGTCACCGACTCGGCGGATGGCAGCGTCATGCAGGAAGTGCCCCACAATACGCTCGGGATCTGCGGATGGTTCGTCCATGACCGCTAGCTGGCCAAGAGCCTCGGCCGTTGTTGGGGACAACGAGTCAATCAGCCCGGCAAGGTCATCGGTGGAGTTATCGAGCAGTTCGGCGAAGACGGATCGCAACGCCGGGTCGGCGAACATATCTGGCGTGATATAGGCAGGCACGCTGTCTGGCCGATGTAAACACAGCAGCAACATTCGGCTATCGGCGTTATCGACAATACGCACGATCTGAGGCGGCGCTTCATACTCGGCAGGCTGGTTTGGTACCCATCGTTGTTCTGCTACCAACGGCGCAGGTTGTTTCAGCATCTCGCGAAGACGATCGACGGCAACCTGGCAGGTGTCGGCAACCTGCATCAGATACTGATCACGCACGAGATCGCTTGGATGTTCTCGAACAACTGCCACGGCACGTTCAGCAGTGCGGGCTCGGCCCTCGGGGGTGGTCAGGTTGCCCGCTGCAAGCGCCCGTCCGAGCCGGAAACCCAGAAAAGGCACAGCGTCCGCTATCGCGGCCCGCAGTGCGTCAGGGTCCTTGGCAGCCAGGTCTGCGGGGTCGACACCGTCGGGCAGTTTGGCCACGGCAACGTCGACCTCGAGCGCTCGTTCCCACTCGTAAATGCGTTCTGCCGCTGCCTGGCCTGCAGCATCGGCATCGAATGCCAGCACGATGCGGCGGCCGAACCGTTTGAGCATACGAATATGGTCTTCGGTCAGCGATGTTCCACACGTGGCAACCGACCGTTCGATACCCACATCGGCGAAACCGATCACGTCGGTGTAACCCTCGCACACGATGGATTCGTCCATGCGTACGATTTCGTCCTTGGCCAGATGGAGCCCGTAGAGCAGGCGGCTCTTGTTATAGATCGTTGAATCAAACGAATTCTTGTACTTAGGGCCATCACCATCGGGCATAACCCGTCCGCCGAAGCCCACTGCGGCGCCGTTCACATCATGGATAGGAAACAACACACGAGCCCGGAAGTGATCCTGCACCCGATTGGCCTTGTTTACGAAACCAAGTCCACTACTTACGAAGATCTCTTGTTTGACCCGTATCGACTGATACAGCTGGTCCCAATCGTCAGGTGCCCAGCCAATCTTGAATTTGCGCACCTGGTCGCCAGTAAGGCCCCGGGACCGAAGATACCCCCGGGCATGGGCTGCGTCGGGCGACGACAGCAGCCGTTCGTGGTACCAGTCGACGGCCTTTTCAACTGCATCGGTGAGCTCACTGCGCTTTTTGCGGTGCACACCTTCGTTTTCGTTGGTGTATCTGAGTTGAATGCCAGCCTTGTTGGCCAACATCTCGACGGCACCCACAAAATCAAGATGTTCGATCTCGCGGACGAAGGTGATGGCATCGCCACTCTTGCCGCAACCGAAACACTTGTAGAAGCCCAGTTCGGCATTCACATTGAACGACGGTGTCTTCTCGTTGTGGAATGGACACAAACCCACGCTGCGCCTACCGACGCGTTTGAGCTGCAGGTGTGAGCCGATGAGATCTGCCAGGTCGGTCGCTTCGCGAACCCTGACAATGTCTTCGTCTTCGATACCCATCCGTGCTCTGCTCAGTGTCCCTTTGGTTTTAGTCGCCGGCCCCGATGGCTTGGGCGAGCGCGAGTCGCGCTACAGGGACACGGTAGGGGCTGCATGAGACATAGTCGACTCCTGCCGCTACGAAGAACTCAATCGAGCTTGGATCACCACCATGTTCGCCACAGACCCCAATTTCAAGATCGGGGTTGGAGCGACGGCCACTTTCTATTGCGCTGGCCACTAGGGAACCCACACCAATGCGGTCAAGCCGCTCAAACGGATTGGCGTCCAGTAGGCCGAGTTCTTGATAACGGCCGATGACTCGAGCCTCGACATCGTCTCGGCTGAAGCCCCAAGTGAGTTGGGTGAGATCGTTTGTTCCAAACGAGAAGAACTCGGCGATCGGTGCGATTTGGGCCGCAGTAACCGCAGCCCGAGGTGTCTCGATCATGGTGCCAACAAGAATCTCGCCCAACGTGCCAGGGTCAACCGCAGCGACTTCTTCGGCGATCCAGCCCTTAACCATGGCGAGCTCGGCCACATCGGACACGAGCGGAATCATGATGCCAACAAGTGGCGTGCCACCTGCGGCGACACGAACCGCGATGGCCTGCAGTAGCGACTTGACCTGCATGCGATACAGACCGTCGCTCACGATGGCTAGACGCACACCCCGAGTGCCGAGCATGGGGTTCTGCTCGCTCCATTGATGGACCGCTGCCGCCATGATGGCGTCGTTTGCATCAAGTGTGCCCATTGCCTCGGCGACAGCAAGTTCGGTGGCGTTTGGCAAGAACTCGTGCAATGGAGGGTCGAGTAGCCGAATGGTGACGGGTAAGCCGTCCATCGCATGAAGCAGTTCGACAAAGTCGGTGCGCTGCATCGCTCCCAGCGCTTCGAGTGCGCTGGCTGCGGCCTGATCGTTGGCAGCCAGGATCACGTTCTGCACAAGCGGGAGTCGCTCGCCAAGAAACATGTGCTCGGTACGGCACAGGCCAATACCTTCGGCGCCCAACGTGCGGGCTTGGGCGGCATCTGCGGCGCTGTCTGCGTTGGCTCGAATGCCGACCTTGTTGCTGCGGATCTCGTCGGCCCAGCCAAGCAGCGTGTCGAGTCCGTCGCTGCCGCCTCCACCGTCGGCGCCAAGATCGCCGAGAAAGATCTCACCCGTGGTGCCGTCGATCGAAATCATGTCGCCAGCAGCAACCGTTTCGTCACCGATGTGCATAAACCCGTCGCTGAACGTCAACATGTCAGCACCACACACAGCGGGGATACCCCAGCCCCGAGCTACGACCGCGGCATGGCTGGCAGTGCCACCCTTGGCGGTGATGATGCCTTCGGCCATACGCATGGCGATTTCATCGGCTGGCGATGTCTCGGCCGCGGCCAAGATCACGAGTTCGCCCCGATCAGCGCCATCGAGACACCCGTCGACGTCGAAGTAGACCTGGCCTACCGCCGCGCCAGGCGACGCGCCAATGCCAGTGGCTATTGCTGTGCCGCCGCCGTCGAACTGTGCGTGCAGCGCTGCCTCGACTGCCGTCGATGACACCGCCATGACCGCGTCGTATTTGGTCAACGTGCCCGCAGCCACTGCCGCGACGGCGTCTTCGATGTTCATGTATCCCCCGGAACGCTGCCCTAAGCAGGCAACCGTTCAGAGAGTAGAGCGAGCAAGCCATCGATCGGAACTCGGACCTGTTCCATGGTGTCGCGATCGCGCACAGTAACTGCATTGTCTTCGAGCGTGTCGAAGTCAACGGTGATGCACAGTGGCGTGCCGATTTCGTCTTGGCGGCGGTAACGCTTGCCAATGGCCTGAGTGATGTCGTAATCCACCATGTAATGCGACTGAAGCATGGCCAAGATCTCTTCGCACGGCGCGATGAGTTCGTCCTTCTTCGACAGCGGCAGCACCGCTATCTGGAACGGAGCGAGTCGGTGGTCGAGCTTGAGGACGGTACGCACATCGTCGTTGACTGTTTCCTCGTGATACGCAGCAACCAGGAACGCCAGCCAGGCTCGGGTTGCGCCGGCGGCAGGCTCGATCACATGTGGTACATACCGCTCGTTGTTTGCCTGGTCGAAGTACTCGATGCGAGCACCACTGTGCTCGGCATGTTGTTTCAGGTCGAAGTCGCCACGATTGGCGATGCCCTCGAGCTCGCCCCAGCCCCACGGAAACTTGAACTCCACGTCGGCGGTTTGGTCCGAATAATGCGACAGCTCGTCGTCGTCGTGGTCGCGCATCATCAGCAATGACTCAGGAATGCCCAGGTCGACGTACCACTGGTAACGCTCGTTGCGCCAGTATTCGTACCACTGTTGTGCCTCGTCGGGCGGAACGAAGAATTCCATCTCCATCTGTTCGAACTCACGGGTGCGGAACACGAAGTTGCGGGGCGTGATCTCGTTGCGGAAGCTCTTGCCAATCTGGGCGATACCAAATGGTGGCTTCTTGCGTGTCGTGGTCTGCACGTTCATGAAGTTCGTGAACATGCCCTGCGCCGTCTCGGGTCGCAGGTAGACCTCGTTGCCAGAACCCTCGACGGGACCAGCGTGGGTCTTGAACATCAGGTTGAACTCTTTGGCCTCAGTAAAGGAGTTCTCGGCCTTGCAGTTCGGACAGACGTTGGCGTCTTCGAGTACGTCAACTCGGAAACGTTCGTTGCATTCGCGGCACTCCACGAGCGGATCACTGAAGTTTGCGAGGTGACCGGACGCCTCGAAGACCGCTGGTGGGCCAATGATGGCAGCGTCGATACCAACGACGTCGTGGCGCAACTGCACCATCGTGCGCCACCAGAAGTCCTTGATGTTGCGAAGCAGCAGTACACCAATCGGGCCGTAGTCGTAGGTGGAGCGGCTTCCGCCGTAGATGTCAGCCGACTGGAAGGCGAAGCCACGACGCTTCGACAGGTTGACAATTTTCTCCATAAGGTCGCCTTCTACCAGCGACGTCTCATTCTCAGACATAGGGCCAGAGCGTACTCACCCCTGTTCCTGATGCACGGCAGGTTTCTCGGTGCGAAAAGTTATGTTCCCCTGGGGAACATAACTTTTCAAATGGTGGAGAGGGACTTGAGCCGACGTTCGGTTTGATGTTCGAACATGGTTGTGGCCAGGTGGTTAACGTCGGCCAGCACTGGGCTGTCGGGCAACTTGAGCGCTGCGGCGAGCCCACCGGTGAGAATCAGCCGGCAGATCCGGATGCCCTCGTCACTCAAGGGAATGCCACTGCGGCACGAGTTGCATCGTGTACCGCAGTTGACCGGATCAAAGGAAACCAAACCTTCGGTGTCACCGCAGCTCACGCACCGATCGAGCACTGGCTCAAGGCCCTCGAGGGCCAGCAACTTGAGAAAGAAGCCAGCAGAAGTCAGCGTGTGGTTCTTGCCGTCGACGGTCCGCAACGCCCCGACCAGCATGCGATACATCTGTTCGTGTGGTTCGCGATCAGGCGTGACATGGTCGACAGCCTCGACGAACGACGCCGCACGCGTAAACCTGTCGAGATCACTTCGGATAGCAGAGAACGAATCGACTGACTGCACCTGAGTGACCGTGTCAAGATCACCCTTACCTCGGTACATCTGCACGTCGATATGGCCAAGAGAATCCAGCAACGCGGCAGTGCGCTTGGACTTGCGAGCACCCTTGGCAATCGCTCGGACCTTGCCCTCGGCCTCGGTCATGAGGACAACGATCCGGTCAGCCTCACCTGACTTGTAGGTGCGAAGGACGACAGCGTTGGTGCGATACGTTCGTTCTTGACGGCTCGGGGTGCCCTCCGAAGCGTTGCTCATACGCCGCCGAAACGACGGTTACGACGCTGGTACTCCTGGACCGCTCCGTAGATGTGTTCCCGGGTGAAATCGGGCCACAACACTTCGGTGAAGATCATCTCGGTATACGCGAGCTGCCACATCAAGAAGTTCGACAACCGATTCTCACCCGACGTTCGGATCATGAGTTCCGGATCAGGCATATTCGGGTCGTACAGATATTTCCCGATGAGCGCTTCGTTCACCTTGTCGGCTCGCACCCCACTTTCGACGATTGCACTCACGGCGTCGACGAGTTCGGCTCGACCTCCATAGTTGAACGCAATATTGAGTGTGAGTGTGCGGTTATTTTTGGTCAGCTGCTCGGCAGCTTCCATTTCCTTGAGAACGCCCCGCGGCACCCGCCAGTTACGTCGGCCTATAAACCGGATGCGCACTCCCCGATCGTTGAGTTCGTCGCGGCGACGGCGCAACAGATCCCGGTTGAAGTTGAGCAGGAACTTCACTTCCTCTTTGGGACGGCGCCAGTTCTCGGTCGAGAATGCATACACAGTAAGCCACTGCACACCAGCCCCGAGGCAGCCTTCGACAGCTTCGAAGAGTGCGTCTTCGCCTGCTTCGTGACCTTTGGTCCGGGGTAGCCCGCGAGCAGTTGCCCACCGGCCGTTACCGTCCATGATCGCCGCAATATGCGATGGGACGTCCTTTGGGTCGACGCTTGAGAGCGCCGCAGTTTCTGGCACCTCCCTTGTCTACACCGCCGCAGCCCAGAAGGGAGGGAACCTCGACCAGGAACCGTCCCTACTCACCACCACCCAAACCGGTATCGTCACGAGTTATGTCTCTGGCCGACACCGCAGCTGAAGCCCTGCATCATGTAACCGCAGCGCTGCCAGCGGGTGGCGAAAGCCGCCACGGCCAGGTCGACATGCTCAATGCCGTCGCCGAGGCCATCGAGAATGAACGCCATCTGATTGCCCAAGCCGGTACCGGAACCGGCAAATCGCTCGCCTACCTGATCCCCGTGATCTTGAGCGGCAAGAAGACCGTCATCGCTACCGCTACCAAGGCGTTGCAAGATCAGATTGCCGCTACCGAACTTCCCCATCTGCGAAGCCAGCTTGAGAAACCATTCAGCTGGGCTGTCCTGAAGGGTCGAAACAACTACGTATGTCGACAACGAGTAAACGAGTTCTCAAACGATGCGCAACTCTCACTTGCCGGCACCAGCGCACACAACGAGGACGAGGTCGAGAAACTCGTCGAGTTCAGCGACACGTCCTCGACCGGTGACCGAGCCGAGCTCGACTTCGAACCAAGCCCCGCCAGCTGGAGCGCAGTAAGTGTCACCAGCAAGGAATGTCCTGGTCGTAACAAGTGCCCAAGCGGAGACAACTGCTTCGCCGAAATGGCCAGAGATCGTGCGAATGCAGCCGATGTCATTGTCGTGAACACCCATCTGCTGGCTACAGATATGCGAGCAGAACAAGGAATACTCCCCGAGCACGACATCGTCGTCATCGACGAGGCCCACCAACTCGACGACATAGCGACCAGCAGCTTCGGCTCCAGCATCAACGGCGCAAGAATGCGATGGTTCGCTGGCACTGCCGATCGCATACTGGTGGACCCGGAGATGATCGACAAGCTCCGCGACGTCGGCGACGACCTGAGCGACGCACTCGAGCCGTACGTCGGCGAACGGCTCCCCCCTGGCGGTGTCGAAGACATCGCGATCGCCTTGGACCGTGCCCGGGACCGGGTGAACACCACCGTCGAGAAACTACGGGGGGTGCCGAAGGGCAAAGACAGCGACGCCGACGCCCGAAGGTTGCGGGCCGAGCAGGCGGGCCTATCGCTGTTGGGCGAGCTCATCGAGGCCTCCGCTCTAGACGCTTCTAACGTCGCCTGGGTCGAACGCTCCGGTAACGAAACCACGCTTCAGGTGGCCCCGCTCGACGTTGCCTCGATGCTCGGACCGGTACTGGTCGAGAACCGAACCGCTATCTTGACCAGCGCCACCCTTCCCCAGGCCACCGCCGCTGCTGTTGGTCTCGAAGAAGACGAACACGATCGCATCGATGTCGACAGCCCGTTCGACTACCCGAACAATGCACTGCTCTACTGCGCGAAACATCTGCCCGAACCTCGCTCGCCCGAGTACGAGAGGGCCATGCTCACCCACTTGGTGGAACTAATGAGCTCTGCTGGCGGGCGCACCCTTGGTCTGTTCACCAGTTACCGGATGATGGACGCCGCAGCTGAATTCCTTGAGACGTACATCAAGACCCCAATCTTGACCCAACGCGACTACCCCAAGCCAGTCCTGATCGAGAAGTTCAAGGAAGATCCGGCAACCTCGCTTCTGGCCACGCTCGGCTTCTGGCAAGGCATAGACATCCCTGGACCCTCCCTGTCGTTGGTAACGATCGATCGGCTTCCGTTCCCACGGCCCGACGATCCGTTGTTGTCAGCCCGCCGGGACCTTGCTGGCAGGCACGCATTCAAGCTGATCGATTTACCGCGCGCCTCGACGTTGCTCGCCCAGGGCGCAGGACGGCTCATCCGGTCCAAGAGTGACCAAGGTGTCGTGGCGGTTCTCGACTCGCGACTATCGACCAAGAAGTCCTATCGCTGGGATCTCATCAACGCACTGCCGGACTTCACTCGTACCAGTGACCCCGAAGTCGCCATGGAACGGCTGCGCACGATTGCCGCGGTAGGCGCCTCTGGTACCGACGCCTCTGCGCTGGACGACGCGTAACTTCTGCGTGCCCTTACCAAGTCTGTGGCATTCGACCTGCTCAGTACAACGAACGTCTCAAATCATGTGGGGTGGGTGACCATCTTGCTGGTTTAGGTCTCGCCGTAACCCAGTTGTTCGATGCGATCCATCTTGCGCTGCCAGTCCTTGTCGACCGTGACATGAAGTTCGATAAAAGCGCCCTCAGGTAACTGCTCGCGGACGGCAATACCGACACGCTTCAACAGGCTTCCGCCTTTGCCGATGACCATGCCCTTTTGGCTGTCCCGTTCGACCAAAATTTCACACCGGATGCGAGGCCATTCCCATTCGGTGACCCGAGTTGCGATCGAATACGGCAACTCTTGGCGAGTATGGATAAACAGCTGCTCACGCACCAGCTCAGCAACCTGGGTTGGTTCAGGCACGTCGCTGAGCATGTTTTCGGGGTAATACGGCGGCCCTTCGGGCATACGACTAATCAGATAGTCGACCAACCGGTCCACACCTTCACCACTCTTCGCACTTACTGGGAAGTACTCGTCGAAATGCAGGTCAGACGTGGCGGCTAGCTGGGTGAGTACCTGCTCACGGTTTGCACGGTCGATCTTGTTGATGATGACGATCGAGTTCTTCGGCATCTTGTCAGCGATGTACTGATCGCCTCGGCCGAACGGCGCAAGTCCGTCGACGACCAAACAAGTGACGTCGACATCGCCGATCGTGGCGGTGGCACTCTCGTTCAGTCTGGTACCCAGCGGCGAAACTGCCTTGTGGATCCCGGGAGTGTCTACGAACACGACCTGGAGACCAGGTCGATGCAGGACACCACGCACCTGCGTCCGAGTGGTCTGCGGCTTGTTCGAGACAATGGCAACCTTGCTCTTCAAGATGTTGTTCAGCAGGGTCGATTTACCAGCATTAGGACGGCCGACGAACGATACGAAGCCGCTCCGGAACGGTTCACCATCGGGCCCCAAGTGCACGAACTCGGGCGCTGCGTCCTCGGTGGAACCGTCCTCGGCAGATGCGACAAGGTCAGGGTCGACAGGTTCGGCAAACGGGTCGGAAGCTTCGGATGGGTCGGATGCTGGGGGTGTCATGAGAACGTTTCTTCAGGTAAGGCGGCAGGCAGCGACACGGCGAAAGGCGCCGATCGCCGCAGATGCAGATCAGCAATCCGTCGTCCGTGCATACGCATGACTTCGAACTCCAGATCAAGCTCATCGAGCACGAGCACGTCGCCGACTAACGGCACCCTACCCAGTCCGCTGAAGACACAACCCCCGAGCGTCCGATAGTCCCCCGGCGGCAAGGTGACACCGAGCGCCTCTTCGATCCGGCCGATCTCGGCTCGGCCGTCGGCTCGGACGGTATGTTCATCGACCACCTCGACCAATGGTTCGGCTCGGTCAAACTCATCCTCGATCTCGCCAACGATCTCTTCAAGGATGTCTTCGAGCGTGACCACTCCAGCGACCCCGCCGTGTTCGTCGACCACGATCGCCATGTGAAGGTCCCCGGTCTGCAGTCCAACCAGCAGGTTTGCAATCCGCTGTGTTTCCGGCACGACCGGCGCATCTCGAAGCCAGATATCGATGTCGTGCGTGGTCTTCCCATCGAGATGGGCGCCAATGAGATCCTTGACATGAACCGCGCCGATGATGTCGTCGATTGCCGAGTCGGGGCCCGTTACTGGGATACGACTTAGGCCGTGCAGCGTGGCAACCTCCAACGCATCACCCACCGCAAAACCCGATCTCAACGTAATCACATCTGTCCGCGGCGTCATGATGTCGACAACGAGGGTGTCGTCGAAAGCGACCACTCGTTTGATCAATTCTTCTTCGTCATGATCGATTGCCGCTGTCTGTCCAACAATGGCCAGAACTTGTTGTTCGTCAACATCGGGATCCGGCACTGTCGCCGAGGACGACCGTCGAGCTGCTCGCACGATCACACCGGTAAACACGCCTAGCGGTGCCACTGCTTTCAGGATTGGTACGAGTCCTACAGCCGTGGCGTCGGGTGCCAACAACGCCCTGCTGCGACTGAGACCGACAGCCGACAGGAGCACAAACAGGCAGATCGCGACTGCGACGTAACCGCCGGCGCGGCCCCCGATTTCGCGGCCGATCGTGAACATCAGCGCAGCCGCAGCGAACTGAAGAGACAGCTGGACAAACGTAAGCGACGTCAACATCGTGAGAGGCCGCCGAGAGAACCCTTGGAACTCTTCGACCCGATCATCGGCGTCGTCGTCGTCTTGGTGATCCTCGGCTTCGGCAGCGACCAGTGCGTCGGCCCGACTTCGACTCACCCGAGTGAATGCTGTCTCCGCCGCAGCAACGACCGACGCAGCTCCGACGAGGATCAGGGTCGCAACACAAAGGAACACCAACACGGTGGTGCTCATGGTTTGTGGAACTGCTCGAGCATCTCTTGCTCGAGCCCCTTCATCAGCGCTGTCTCATCGAGCTCGGCGTGGTCATGGCCCAACAGATGGAGAGCCCCATGTACCACGAGCAGTGCAAGCTCATCGGCGAGGGACTGCGGCGCTCGGTCGGCCATAGCAGGACAAATCACGATGTCGCCGAACATCGCTGGTTGTCCTGCGGGAATCGAGCCAGCAGGAGCTACCCCATCGATGGGAAAGGCGAGAACGTCGGTTGGTCCGGACCCGCCCATATGTGCGGTATTGAGCTCGGCCATCTCATCGAGTGAGATAAAGGCAAGCCCTACTTCGGCTTCCTGCTCAACAGCAGCGTCTTGCCCAGGCCCGGCTTGGAGCGGGTCGTGTTGCGCTGCAAGCGTGGACGCCAGCAGCGCGACCAGATGGTCGATATCGAACTGGTGCGCCTGCTGCCGGTCATCTACGTCGACGTGGACGCGAGTCGAGCCAGCAGGCGAGCTACTGCCGCTCACGTTTGTCACTCTGGTGTGTCCCATTCAGCGGTGCCCCATCAGCTCGCATTTCGTCTGCGCTCCTTGGCTGCCTCGGCGTCCTTGAGTTTCTTTTCATCGTTTTCCGTGTATGCATCGATAATCGCGCTCACGATGCTGTGTCGCACAACATCTCGGCTGCTAAGTAACACGAACTCGAGGCTGTCAATACCTCGCAGCATGGGTTCAAGTTTGTTGAGCCCGCTGCGCCCATCGGGCACATCGATCTGGGTTGCATCTCCGGTGACAACGACCTTGCTGCCAAACCCGATACGGGTCAGGAACATCTTCATCTGCTCGGGCGTGGTGTTCTGTGCCTCGTCCAGAATGATGAAGCTGTTGTTCAACGTGCGACCGCGCATAAAGGCCAAAGGTGCGACTTCGATCACACCACGCTCTTGGAGCCGCTCGGCTCCTTCGAGGTCGACCATGTCGTACAGCGCGTCGTACAGCGGTCGAAGATACGGATCAATTTTGGCCATCAAGTCGCCAGGCAAGAAACCAAGGCGTTCACCAGCTTCGACCGCTGGCCTGGTCAGGACAATTCGTTCGACTTCCTTATTCTGAAGCGCCTGAATTGCCATCGCTACGGCGAGCCAGCTCTTGCCAGTACCAGCGGGGCCGATACCGAAGGTGATCGTGTTGCGTTGGATTGCTTCGACATAACGCTTCTGACCAGCAGTCTTTGGCCTGATACGTCCGCCACGCGATGACTTCAGAATGTCAACCGTCAAGACATCGCTTGGATTTTCGTCGGCAGCAACCATGTCAATCGACAACCTGAGGTTGGAGGCGTCGATCGAGAGCCCGCGTTGCAACAGCATGATCATCTCTTCAAAGAGACGAACAACCGTGTCGGCCTGCGTACCGCTGACAGTAATTTCATTGCCGCGGACAAATATGTCGGTTTCGGGGAACCGTTTTTCGATTGCTTCGAGCCACTCGTCGCTCTGGCCAAGAAGGCCAGGCATCAGATGATTGCCCGGGACGGTGAGTCGTACAGGCGCGATTGTCATTGCTTCATCCATCGGCCGGCATGGGCTTGGACACGTTGAGGAGAAATGAGCGTCAGCCCTCTTCGTTCGTGTCTGTAGTGCCACGGATGCCGTCACTTGATTGTTCGCCGTCGTCAGCTTCTGCTGGGTTCGGCTCGGGGTACAAGTGGCTTAGTGTGCCAGGTTCGACCCGACAGTCTTCGATGAATAGCTCGATGTCGCTCGTTTTGAGTCGAAACACTCGGCCGAAGCGGTACGACGGCAGCCGTCCTTGATCCATGAACCGATACAACGTGCGCGTCGTGATACCCAGACGCTTGGCTGCCTCGTCGGTATTCAACCATTCGATTTCATCCACTGCAGGCCATAGTAGCCAGACCAGTCACGCCACTGCATTCAGACCAGAGAGCTGGACGCCAAGTGTGCGGCCACGCACAATCAGATTCCCTCGACCAGCGACCACGCCCCGTCCGTCTAGCGGCCCAAGTCGGACCTTAAATATCTCACCATCGGAACGTGCACCACCAATCAGGATCCCGGTACCGCCTGACCGAATCCTTGCCGTCCATGAACGTGTGCTGCGGGCTGCGTCGATGGTCGTTGCCGCCACGACGTGCACACATTCGTTCCGATGATCGATGAGTTGTTCAAGTGCCGCTGCCATGTCCGCGGTCAGTGACTCAGCATCGTCTACCACGATGACTGTGCGTTGGTTGGCGTGCATCAACTCTTCGATGGAACCAACGGTGTCGAGGAGTTGGCCCGGGTTATCCGATGCTGTGAGCGGTGACCGGTATGGCGCAACACGGACAGTCTGCACGCCCCCTCGGTCAAGTTGCCTGGTGATGACCGCAGCTGTTGTTGATCGCCCCATCCCGGGAGCGCCCACCACGAGTGCATGTTCAGCGGGGCGAAGAATGAGCTCCGCTTGATCCAAGTCCTCCGAATCGATCCCAACGGGAATATGCAATGTTCCATCAGCGCTGATGGCCGCAGGTTCAAGCTCTGCAAAGCCGAGTGACAACGGAAATGAGTAAACACCGGGCGCACTTCGGGCGATCTCGGGGTTGCTGGTCGACCAACTCGCCAGATCCGGCGGTTCGACGAGCTGGACAATGTGACGGGTTTGCACGTCGATAGCCCGCATCGCTGATAGTGGCACTACGTCTCGGAGTTTGATACCTAGCGCCAGGTATCCGCTGGGATCAGACAATGCGAGTGCCAACCGATTCGGAATCTGTTGTGCGATTCGGTGACTGATATCGCGGGGAGTGCGGGCACTCACCACCAGGTGGACACCAAGTGTGGCCCCATCGCGGCCAATCGCCGCCAGACGGTCGGTCAACGCTGACACCTGCATGTCGTCGAACATCGCGAACACCGCAGCGACATTGTCGATGATGAGCACCAACTGCGGATCGGCGGGTGCGTAGACAGAGCGCCGCATATCGAGCGTTTCCTCGAACAGACGGATGACGCGTTCAACACGGTCGGTCTCGCCCTTGCGTATGTAGGCACCCGTGTGCGCCAAGTTCATAAGTGCACCGGTGATGCCAGCGTCGCCGTCGACCACGTACATGTGGAGGCTGTCAGGTCCAGTGGCCGATGCCATCGCAGCGCCCAGTGACACCAGGGCCTTTCCTGCACATACGCCCGACGCTGCATAGATGCCAAGCGGCCCTGTCGACGGCTCCCATCGCCAAGGCAACTGCTTCTGCCCGGCTGGTAGATCAGCGAGTCCCAAGGCGAACCCTGGCGCAGGAGCCGATGCTGATAGCTCGCGCGTGCCGAGGTCAATCCAGTCCAACATGGCAGGCAGTGGCGGCGCCCACAACGCACGTGTCGACGCTTCGTTCGACTCAGAGACAGCAATGATTGTGTCGACGATCACTTGGAGTTCTGTTCGAGTTTCGGCGGCTTCAGGACGAGGAGTAACTGGGGTTGGTCCGACACCGTTGAAAAGCCGATGTGGTCGCACCACGCATGGTTCGTCGTTTCTGTCTGGTGCACCCGTGAACGCCATCTGCACCTCGACAGCACGATCGCCGCCGATACGAACAATGGCGCGACCGGGCGCTTGACGGTCAATGCGAGCTGCGTCGGGGACACCCACGACGTCTTGTGAATCGAAGGCGTCCTGCACCCGGAGAGCAATACGCACATTCGTGTTCGCTCGAATCTTCTGATCAACAACCCCACTCGGTCGTTGTGTGGCAAGCACGAGGTACATGCCCAGGCTGCGTCCACGCGTTGCCAAGTCAATGATCGCTGTCATCAGTTCGCTGTAGTCGGTAGCGAGTGTTGCAAACTCGTCGACAACAATCACGAGTCGAGCGATTGGCTCTGCCGCACTTGCAACCGCTTCTTGGTACGAGGACACACCAAGGTCTCGGAACAGCTGTTCGCGCCGCTCAAGTTCGGCTCGAAGGCTCACCAATGCGCGCTCAACAAGTGCCTCGTCGAGATCGGTAATCACCCCAACTACATGGGGCAAGTCCCGCACCCCGTCGAACGCTCCCCCACCCTTAAAATCAACGAGCACGAAATTCAGCTGTTGCGGCGGGCAGTCCACTGCAAGTCCAATCACGAGCGATCGAAGAAGCTCGCTCTTGCCGCTGCCGGTTGTGCCGGCCACCAGCGCATGGGGTCCATCGCTGGTCAAGTCCAGTTGGAACGCGCCGTCAACACCTACGCCCAAAGTGACAACAGGCGACTTTGCAGCATCACGGTCCGCCCAACGGGCGCCCAGCTCGTTGAGTGCCGTGCGACCAACGAGTTGCAGCAGACTCACGGCACCGCTCTTTTGGCCTCTAGCGGTGCGCTCCTCCGGATCATGGAGGCCAGCGAGTTGTCGAGCCCAACTCTGCGCGGTTGCGTCAGAGATCCCCGTTGGTGTTATCGATGGACCGGTGTCGTTGCGCCCGGCTATCGCGACCGAAGCAAAAGCAGAGGCAGCCGCAGTGGCCCCATGGATCACGACGGTTGTCGAACAAACTGCTGGCAACTCGGTCAGATCTGCACCCACGGCAAGCACTCGGATCTCACTGCCCGCACGTGTCGCTGCACGAATGAGTCGTGCAACATCGGACTGAGGTGCGTCGACCACAATCAATCGTGTGACAACGTCGCTTTCTTCGCCCACTTCGATCTGCGACACACCGTCGAGCACATCCCGAGCTTCCCAACCCACAAGGGCCTGATCGAGGTGCGGCAACCATTTGAGCCAATCCCAGTCTGAAGCCGCCGACGGGCTGCACAGCACGCCGAGGTGTAGATCGGCCGGGCCCTGCAACGTGGCCAGTTGCGCCACGAGCGACCGGGCAACTGCTAGCGCTTGACGCCGCAGACCGCAAATACCAATTCCGGCGTGAGCTGCCAGGTCGATGGTGTGGGGTACCGCTCTGAGCTGCAACGGCGCGTCGACAAGATCCCGCAACTCGTCGACCGCTTTGGACTCAGCGAGAACACTCGGACAACAATCCACTCCGACACCAACGACCGCCCGTAAGAAGCCGTCAGCGCCAGATCGCCGCTCCCACAGGCGCACCGACTGGCCTGTAGCCCGTTGCCATAAGGCTGCAATGTGTGGGTTCTCAAGCCAGCGACGTTGCGCTTCGATCTCGGCCTGGGCCCCGAGCTGCCTGCGAACATCGGCCCGAATATCGGCTAACGCCCTCGCCCGAGCGGCCAGCGCTCGCCGATAGCGGCGACGAGATTCCCACCAACGGCCGAGTGCCATAACCGGCCCCATCGCTGCGAACAACGCAAACAGTGGTCGGAAGAAGAAGGCCATCAACAAGGCGATCGGCAACGGAGCCAGCAGCGTTGCCCACGAAAGAGGTGATGGCTCTCGCACCACGTCGGGCACATCGCCAACCTCGATGGGCAGCGCAGGCGCGCCACCTCGCCCGATCGGCGGACGGTGAATAGTTGGTGACAGTGCTTTCTCAGGGTCCACCGGAGGACTCACAGCAAGGACGGACTCGCTACATGGTTCGAGCGTCTCGATGTGTTGCCCTTGTTCATGCCAAGGTCGAGGTGCACCAAACAACGCATCGCGAGGGTCGACTTGCAACAACCAACTGCTCTCGGGGCTTGCCCCATCCGGCAGTAGATGAAAGAGTCCTGACCCGAGTCGCACGCTGGCGCCTGCATCAAGTCCTGCCACCACACCAACGTCGACGAATCCTTCGACCGACGGCGGTGGCGTTCCCTGCGGTTGACTGGTCCCGAGCGAAACACCCCCATGGAGTACTTCGCGTGCGGCCGTCGTTGCCGGCGACGCGATCGGCTGGCCGTCAACAAGGGTCTGTGCCGGTAGCCCCAGCACATCAAATACGTCGGCAACCGTCGCGTCATCTCCAAGTGACACAACAACGTCGGCGGCGCCTGATTGGTCACATACGTGGATTCCGACGGGAGTCATGGTCGGCGAACCTCTGCCCAGTTCGGCGGTGGTGTCGGCCGACTTGGAGGATGGGGCGCATCCCTAGGCTGGTCGATCGTGCCGGTCTCGTCGAGGAACCACGCGTTGAACTCTTCAGCCCATGCCTTCGAGGCACGTTCGAAGTAGCCGTAGGAAATGTCGTACTTGGCAAGGAGCGTCTCGTAGTCGGCGATGATCTCTGCGCGTTCGATACAAGTATCAGCGGCTTCGATGATCGTTTGGTGACAGGTGCGCGCCGTGTGTTGAGCTGCCTCGATTCGCTGCGGTACTTGGCGGCCCAACGATCCGCCCCTCAGAATCTGAGCGGCTCCGGCGCTGGCTGCGGCCGTTACTAACTGATCCACGAGATACGCGGCGGTCGTGAACTTGTCGGCCGCTGCCTCGAACTCTGCTCGGGTAGGCATAACAAACCTCCGACTCAGCCGAACGACAGACCCGTATTCATAGCGCTCTCAAGATTGGCCTGTTGCTGAACCACCGCTCGTTGCATGCTGTCAGTGGAGACATGGGCTTGTTGCATGCTCGATGTCACTTGCACCTGGAACGCTGAGATCGTCTCGCCCATAGAACGCATTTGACCGTCGAACTGCACGTACGCATCGCCGACGGCAGCTTCGAACGTTGCCATTGCACCATTGAAGTCGCCGTACCCCGCCTGAAACGATGCCGCGTTCGCACCGGTCCATGTAGTGTCCGCCAGCTGGTTGTGGGCCGCATCGACCGTCCCCCGCAACTGGTGCATGGAATGTTCGATGCTTTGAAGCGCCTGCCGAAATGACGCTTCCATCTCGGCAACGACGGTGTCGGCTGTGGTCTGGGTCTGCGATTGCACCTGGTCGATTTCGACACCGGTGTGGGTCAATTGCGCAGCCAGGGTTTCAAGTTGACCGGTCTCGGCGCCGAGCATGCTCATGGACATTTTAGCTTCCTCCGTGTGATTAACTTATATGCAGTTTAATGCCCTTTCATATCCTGTCAATCTTTCTTTTCGTTCATGTGTGCATAACGACCTTCGATGCGACCGATTCCGTCCGGTTCCACCTGCAAAGATCAAGCCGTGCATCTCCCCCTTCACGGTCGTTATCGCCGGTTGCTCGCCGTCCTCTTACTCCTCTCTCTGGCAACAATCAACTGCTCGATCAACACCAACACCATCGAAAACATGACGATCGACGCAGACGCCATGGCTGGCAACACCATGCCAGCACGCCCTGACACCACTTCAACAGGCTCCGACGCTGAACCCTCTAACTCAGCAACCTCAGATCCGGAAACCAGTGACACAGGCGAAACGGTCTCCGGAGCCGACGAAGACCCATCAGCCCCCACCATTGGATCCGACGGCGCAGGCGATCTGTACTACCCCACCTACGGCAACGGCGGCTACGACGTCATCAGCTATGACATCACATTCGACTGGGACGACAACAGCCGCGAGATCAATGCGCAAACGACCATCGAACTCGTCGCCACGCAAGGCCTCAGCCAGTTCAACCTCGACCTCGTCGGCTTCGACGTGCGCTCAATCACCATCAATGCGGAACCAGCAACGTTCCAACGCAACGACCGCGAGCTCATCATCCAACCAACGACTGCCTTGCAACTCGACGAAGCAGCCGAGGTCGTGGTCGAGTACGCCGGCCGCCCGACTGCAATCAGCGGACCTGGGTTCCCGTTTGCTGGAGGCTGGACCGATTTCGGCGACACGATCGTGGTCGCTGGTGAACCCGAAGGTGCTGCTGGCTGGTACCCGGTCAACGCTCACCCCACAGACAAGGCGACCTACCGCATCGAAGTTACCGCTCGCACCGGCCTCGTAGTGGCCGCCAACGGCACCCAGACGCAGGTTGTCGACAACGGCGACACGCAGACATGGGTCTATGAGAGCGTGAACCCTCAGGCCCACTATCTGACGACGGTCGCCATTGGTGACTTCGAACGCCACGATGGCGCACCCAGCGCCAGCGGTGTCCCGGTTCGCCACTACTTCCATGACTCAGTGTTTGACCAAGGTGTTGCCACGATGGAACGCACTGGCCAGATGATCGATGTGTTCGAAGCCGTCTTTGGACCGTACCCGTTCGAGAACTATGGCGCCGTCGTCGTCGACGCTGACCTCGGATTCGCGCTCGAGACACAGACGTTGTCTGTTTTTGGTCGAGACCTCGTCGACTCGTTCGCCAGCCGAGAAGACATCGTGGCCCACGAGCTTGCTCATCAATGGTTTGGCAATCACGTGAGCCTGGGCCAGTGGTCCGACATCTGGCTAAACGAAGGTTTCGCAAGCTACGGCGAATACCTGTGGATGGAAGCAAGTGAGCCCGGGTACGACATCGATCGGGAAGTTCGCAGTGACTACGACGACCTGAGTTTCCTTCTCAACACGCCTCCTGGTGAGCCACCGCCAAGCGACCTCTTCAATGCGTCGGTCTACCTTCGCGGAGGGTTCACGTTGCATGCGTTGCGCACCACCATTGGCGACGACGCCTTTTTCCAACTGCTCGCTACCTACGTGGCCGAATACGGCGGTGCCAGCGCGGTGACACGCGACTTCACCTCGCTCGCAGAAGACATTAGTGGCCAGGACCTCGACGCCTTTTTCCAGGCATGGTTGTTCGATACCAACGTACCGGAGCTCCCTCGTTAACCCAGTAGCGTGACGCCTCGTGGCCGTCGTTCTCGCACTCATCACCTCGGTGCTCTGGGGTACAGGCGACTTCTTTGGCGGGCTGGCTACGCGGCGCGACCCGGTCACCAGGGTCATGTTGTGGGCCCATGGTGTAGGGCTGGTTGCGATAGCGATCGCCGCGCCGTTTCTTTCGGACTCATTCATCTTTCGCGACCTTGTCCTGGGAGCGCTGGCCGGACTTGTTGGACTCGCTGGTCTGCTGCTGCTCTACCAGGGGCTCTCACGGGGACCAATGGCCGTCGTCGCTCCGCTCTCCGCCCTGACCGCAGCGTTAGTGCCGGTCCTCTGGGGCCTACAGTCCGGCAACACACTTTCACCAACAACATTCTTCGGCCTGGTTGTTGGACTCGCCGCAGTTGTCGCCATCAGCTGGGAAGGCAATCTGGCAGCAGTTAGTCGCACGGTTACCCGGCGCGTCATCGGCGAGGCCATCGTCGCCGGGACCTGTTTCGGCTCAATCGTGTTGCTCTATGACCAGGCAAGTGAGGGATCGTCGCCGTGGCCCATCGTGTCAGGTCGGGTCGTGACCACAGCACTACTGCTGGGACTCGCGCTCGTTCAGCGCAAACCGCTTACACCTGGCCCATCGCTCGGCTTTGCCGTGATCGCAGGTCTCGGTGACACGCTTGCCAACATGACGTTGCTCATTGCCACGTCCGAAGCTGTTGGTTCGAGTGAGCTCAGTGTGGTCGCTGTGGTCTCAGCCTTCTTCCCTGCGGCCACGGTGTTGTGGGCTCGATTCACGTTGCATGAACCTTTGGGGCCGGTCCGGCTGTGCGGTCTGGCGCTGGGGTTAGCCGCTGTCGCTCTTATGACGCTCGGCTAGGCGCCGTTTCATGCCGACCGGCCATCAGTTACTCGCAGCGCTTGCGAAGTTATCGAAGAGCGCCGACACTCCTTCGGCACCAATATTGCCGCCTGCGCGTGCCACGACAACTCCTGAAGCATCGATCGCCACAAAGGATGGGAAGCCGGAGAAACCCATGCCGTTGAGCAACGTGGCGCTGGCATTGTCGATGAGAACCGGAGAATTGAAACCGACGTCGTTGAACCAAGCGCTCGGTGGATAGTTACCGCGACCCTCGTCGACAGCGGTGGAAACCGCGATGAACTCGGTGTTTGGTGGCAACGGAGTTTCCGAGAGCCACTCGGTGATCTCGGGGAGTTCGGCTTGGCAATGAGGGCACCAGTGCGCAAAGAAACCGATGACGCGAGCACGACCCGGAGCGAGTGTTACTGGGCTACCGGTAGCCAGACTTAGTGCGGTGATCTCTGGAACGAGTGTGCCCACGGCTAGATCGGTATCGCCGTCGCCAGAATCAACAGGTGCCAGCGGGTCACCGACCAATGTGACCGCACCGACCTCGGGAATCCCCGCACCGCCGAACGCTATGGCAGGCGCTTCGACCGCCTGGACAGCACCCTCGGGTGCGGCGCCTACTGGACTTTTTGCCGTGTCATCACCGCTGGTGAGACCGAGCACGATCAGCGCAAGAACACCGAGAAACAGGATCAAACCTGCCACCAAGGCAAGCGGCGAGCGAAACCACTCGCCTCCGCCGTCGGCTTGTTTGGATTGGGCGGCATCGAGTCGAGACTGTTCCGTCATACCCCGTAGTCTGGCCGACGTTCGAGTGCTTCGGGCGGCACCGACTCGACAATGCCAAAGTGTTCGAACAACACATCGTTCCAGTCATCAGGATCCACTGATTGCTCGGAGATATCGTTGCCCCGGCAAGTCTTCAGTCGGTCCCTGGTGAGGATGATTCTCGTGCCCTGGTCATCGAGCAGTCGAGTCGCAAACGGTGAGGTACTCCAATGCAGAGCAGGGTCTGACTGAAGCCTCATCGAAACCGGTTCGAAGTCTCGTGGCTGGTGATTCACCCGTTTGAATCGATAACGCGCTTCCGGCACGCCATCGACGAGTTGCGCCAACGTGGTGCCTTGGGGACTGTTCAGGAACTCGAATGTGCCGCACCGGGTCTCGATCGGTCCAACGGCCTGCAACGGCAGCGGCACGATCGGGGCGTTGTCGCCAAACCCAACTTCGACGAGATACGGCTGATCGAGCACGACCTCGAGCACGAGATGATCCACCACCTGGTTTGGACCCCCAAGTAAAACGGCAGCCGCCAAACGATGCACGGTGAAACCAACTGCCTCGAGCAGCTGGGCGAAAGCACCGTTGAGTTCGAAACACCAACCGCCCCGCATCTGATCAACGACCTTCGAGAACGTCCAGTTGTTGTCAGCGGTGACTGACCTTCCCGCAAAAATGGCCAGATTCTCAAACGGCACGGCCTGCAAATGGGCAAGCTGCAATCGCATCAGTGCGTCGAGGCCCGGACCCGCTGGAGCGTCTATCCCAATCCGGTCTAAGTAGGCGTGCAGATCGCCATGCGAAAGCGTCGGGGTCATGAACGAACGTTAACGCAGCAGCGCTCCCGATCTCCGTAGCTCAACGAAACCCTGCACACCATTGCCGCTGGAGCAGTCAACGTTGGTTACCAACGCCACGCCGCTGCGTGCCGCTCGCGCATGTGGGTTCCGAGCTGCATAGACCAGCCCTAGTCGAGGCCGAGCTCGGCGCCCAACGCGATCGGCTGTCCATGTGGAGTCGCTTCGGCCGCCCGCTGCCACGCCAATTTGCGGTCTGCAAGCTCAGAGGTCGAGGTGAGATCGTTTGTGGTCGCAAGTGATTCCAACGTGGCCAGCCAGTGTTCGTAGTAGTCGGCGGTGTCGTGAGGACCCGCTGCCTCGATCTGGCGAGACAACTCAGCCGCCCATGCAGTCCACGTGAAGTGGCCCTGCTCATGGAGCCGCACCGCCATGGCGAACGCTTGCGCCTGCCATGGTTCGGCGAAGACAGGACCCTCGTGGTCACGAGGCAACGCTGGTAACACATCGCTGCCAGGGTCAGTCCAGATATTCGTCATGCGAGCTCCAGATAGTCGTCCCATAGATCTACGTATACGCCGCCGCCTTGGTTGGCGCTGCCCCACAATTCGCTGGCCTCGAATCGCACCGCATAGACGTGTTGCGGTTTCGGACCGCGGCCATGCGCGTGGGTGTCGGGAAAGATGAATACGCCATGATCTCGATCGATGACGCCGGTACGGCCGCGAACGTAACCAGGGCAACGGGTGTGTGTTGGCGGAGCGTCGACGCTGGCCCGCACCCGCTGACCAGTCTCAAATCGAGGTGGGACATCGGCGTCTACCCGGGCCGAACCACCGCGGCGCATTGCACCCACGACCTTCTGCGGAGCCAAACCAGGCGATTCAGTGGAGTCGAAGTGCTCCCCCGCCCGGGCGGCCTCAAGCTCTTCGGCCGTGACCATGTTGTTGTCCACGATGAGCTTTTCGAGACCGTAGGCCCACATCTCAAAATAACTACGGGAGAGATAGTCGGCCGGCGGTGCATTTTCGCGGGCAAACCGGCTCATGTCCAGGTTCCATCTACCGCCACCCGAAGCGAGCGTGAGTGCAAACGCCCGCTCTTCCCATTTCGCGTGGAAGTTCGGCTCATCCTCCTCTTGGACGACGGGACCAAATCCGTGAACGCCACCCATGTCATGAGCCCCATTCATGGTGCGGGCACGATCTCGGTACCGATCATGGAGTTCCGAGTCACGATCTCGGCCAGTTGTTCTGCCGACCAGCCTTCGGTACCTGCTGGCTGTTGTGGCAACACGAGATAGCGCAATTCTGCGGTGCTGTCCCACACCCGGACGTCGACGTCGTCGCCGAGCTCAGTGCCGAACTCTGCCAGCACGGTGCGAGGTTCGCTGACCGCTCGCGACCGGTACGGCGCCGACTTGTACCACACCGGCGGGAGCCCCAGGACTGGCCATGGGTAACACGAACACAAGGTGCACACGACCATATTGTGGACTTGGTCAGTGTTCTCGAGCACGACCATGTCTTCGCCCTGGCGGCCCTCGAAACCAACACTGGCAATGGCGGCCGAAGCATCGTCGCTAAGCAACCAGGTCTTGTACTCGGGATCGGTCCAGGCCTTGGCCACGACCTCGGCCCCATTACGGGGGCCAATCTTCTCTTCGTGATACTGCACAAGTGCATCGAGTGTCGCCGGATCGACGAAACCCTTCTCGGTCAGCAGCGATTCGAGCGCTCGCACTCGTAGCTCAATGTCGCTTAGCTCGCTGAACTCACCGTGTTCATGACCATGCCCATGCCCATGCCCATGATGATGATCGTGGGAATGATCAGGCTGATCGTCGTGTGAATGATCTTGATTTGACGCCACTCATCGAGCTTAGGCGCAGCGTCAGTGCGTGTCTGAGTCTGCGCTGTGTTCAGTGTTGTGGTCGGTGCCGTTTTCGACCCCAGGATGAGCGGTGTCATCGTGATCATTGCCATGGGAGACGAACGGCAGTCGGGATACGACGGCCACCACAAGGCCACCCCAGACCAGACCCACAACTGCAGATATCGCCGTGTTTACCAGCCAGCCAAGAACGCCACCGATGCTGCCGACATCGTGCACTGATTCCTCGAGATCGTGGACGATGTCGTACGGCAGGTCCCAGCCCAGTTCATGTGCGCCGACGATCAGTATGTGACCTCCGACCCACAACATGGCCGCAGTGCCAATGATTGTTAGCCACAGAAGAAGGATCGGCATACCGGTGACCAAGCCCCGTCCGAGCTTCTGTGTTGTCTCGGATTGGCGACCTGCGAGCGATAGTCCAATGTCGTCCATCTTCACGATCAAGGCGACCACGCCATAGACCATGACGGTGATGAACAGAGCAACAACCACCATGATGATCGACCGAGCGAGGAGACCCTCGTTGAGGACTTCTTTCAGCGCAATGACCATGATCTCGGCCGACAGAATGAAGTCGGTCCGGACGGCACCGCTGATGACTTCAGCCTCGGCTTCGGGGCCCTTCATCACAACCGGCTGATCGTGATCGTGGTCGTCGCCTTTGAGCTTGTGGTAGATCTTCTCGGCACCCTCGTAACACAGGTAGGTGCCACCGAACATCAGTATCACTTCGACCAGGATCGGCACGACAGCGCTGAGCAACAACGCCGCTGGCAGGATGAAAAGCAGCTTGTTCTTGAGTGAACCAGCGGCGATCTTCTTGATGATTGGAAGCTCACGTTCAGCCGCGAGACCTTGCACATACGCTGGCGTTACCGCAGTGTCATCGACAACCACCCCAGCGGCCTTGGCGCTTGCTCGACCAGCAGCTGCACCTACGTCGTCGATCGATGCCGCAGCCAGCTTGGCGAGCGCCGCAATGTCATCTAATAAACCGACTAGGCCACCAGCCATGTCTCACCCTCAGCTATGGGAACGAATGGCGCTCAGGCTAATTCGCCAGGCTGCAAATCGCGACGCCCCGACCGTGGGAATGATGCTCATCGAGAGGCCATGATCAACTCGACGAACCGATCCACCTGCACCGCGTCCGTTGCCCATGAGGTCACGAGTCGGATGACCGAATGATCTTCCGTTCGTGGTTCCCACACATAGAAGCTAAACGACTGCTGCAGCACCTCGATGACCGGGTTCGGGAGGAGTGCAAATACCTGGTTGCTCTCGGTCTCGGCTGCGAGTTCAAAACCTGCAGAAACGACACCTGCAGCAAGCGTCTGGGCGGCAGCGTTCGCACTCACCGCTGAACGTTCGAACAGGTCGTCGGAGAAGAGTGCCTGGAACTGCACCCCCAACGAACGCCCCTTGGCCAGCAGCGCACCTCGTTGTTTGATGTGGAAGTCGAAGTCATCAGCAAGGGAGCTGTTTGGGATAACGATTGCTTCGCCAAAGAGGGTGCCGGCCTTGGTTCCACCAATCCAGAAGATGTCGGCCAGCCGGGCGACGTCGGCCAACGTCGTGCCCGTGGCGTGATCGGATCCAAGTGCAGCGCCCAAGCGAGCGCCATCGATCAGCAACAAGAGATCATGCACATCACACGTCTTGCGGAGTGCCTTCAGCTCGTCAAGAGCGTAGACCGTGCCGAACTCCGTGGCGTTGGAGATGTAGACCATGCGAGGTTTGGCCATGTGTGGACCCTGGCTGTTGCCAGCGACAGCTTCCTCGATCGCGTCGGGCGTGAGCTTCCCGTCTACATGTGGCATCGAAATGATCTTGTGGCCAGTGGCCTCGATTGCGCCGGTTTCCCGCATCGCTATGTGGCCAGACGTCGGCGAGATAATCGCTTCGTGCGAACGCAACACTGCAGCGCAGATAGTCAGATTGGCGAGCGTGCCTCCGCCAACGAAGTGGACCGGCACGTCGGCGCGCCCGCATCGCTCGGCGATCAGACGCCGCGCTTCGAGGGTGTATACATCGTTGCCATACGCGGTTTGCTGCGTCATATTCGACGTGGTCAGCAGATCCAGGATCTCGGGGTGGCAACCCTCGCTGTAGTCGTCGAGAAAGCTATAGGTCGTCATCAGCTCAAAATCTACGCGCTCGCCGGGTTATTCACGCGACCGCGACCTCAGTTTGGAGCCAGGCCGAGATGCGATCGGAGCCTGTTTTTGATGTACACCGCGTCTCGCGGCGGGAGCGACCGTGGCGGGTTCTCGCTCGCGATCTTCAACACGTACAGACGAGGACCTGCTGCGGGTTCGTCAGCGAGGCGCCTCGTCAGAGCATCCACCTCGCCCAGCGTATGAACGACGGAGGTATCGGCGAAGCCGCATGCAGCAGCAGCGGCCGCGAGATCGATGCCCTCGCCCGTGTGACTAGCCTGCATCCCTGTTTCGCCGTAGTGCTCATTGTCTAGGACGAAGACCTCGAGATTGCTCGGCTTCGCCACCGCAATGGTGGCCATCGACCCGAACGCCATGAGCTGTTCGCCGTCGCCGGTAACGACCATGACCCGACGTGTCGGCTGAGCCAACGCAAGGCCCAGACCGACGAGTGCTGCGCCCCCCATGGCTCCCCACAGGTAGTAGTTGGCTTCATGATCACCGGCCGCATGAACGTCGTAACTCGGCGACCCCAGGCCGGTGACAACGAGCGCTTCGTCACGGGTGTCCATAAGCCGCTGCACTGCGGCCCGGCGATCCATCATTGGAGCGTTCACCATGTCTTCTTTCCCAGCAGTTTCTGGCTGATCAACACGGCAACTTGTTGATCGGCTTCGTACGCCATCGTTGCGCCTTGTGCCACCGCTGCCACGACCTCGTCGCCGGTGGTGGCACGAACCACCTGTACCCCGATTGCCTCGAGTGACGCCTGAGTGGCTTGCCCCATCGGGACTTGCCATGGGTTGAACTCGGCCCACTCGCCCCGCATGGTCACGATCGTGAGGAACGGCGTTCGAGTCTGTACCGGCAGCGACAACATGTTGATGCAGTTGCCGACACCTGACGATTGCATCAGCACTACCGAGCGCATGCCGCCGAGCCATGCACCGGTCGCGATCGCGATGCCCTCTTCTTCGGTCGTGAGCATCGAGGTAGTGATCTCGGGATCGTCGATGGACATCTCGATGAGCTTGCTGTGCCCGGCATCGGGCACGTAACCCACATGGCGCACGCTGGCTTGTTTGAGTTCGTCGAAGACCGCATGGGGCCAACTGGTCGAAGTGTTCACACCTTCGACACTAGGGATAGTGGGCCTTGGTAACGAAGATTTCGACCGAATCAGATCACTCGGCGGTATCAACGAAATGGTCGATGCGCATCTCGATAAACGTCGCCGTTGCCGACGCGAAACGGCCATCAGGAGACTTCGCCTCGCCCTCGAGGAAACGCTTCCGGCCGCTCTCACCCACTTGGCGGGCCCGGAATTCCAGATCAACGCCGACCGGACACGGCGCTTCGAAGCGCACTGCCAACTCCCCTGTGAATGCGGATGCCGTGCCGTTCGCTCGGAAAACGGCACCCATGACCTCGTCGAAGAGCGCACAGATGATGCCGCCGTGCACCCGCTCGGGAGGCCCCTCAAAACAACGCCCAACATTGACGCGGCCGATCACTTCGTTTCCGTCGCGAAAGTACTCGGCACCAACGCTGGCTGGGTTCAAGTTCCCGCCGATCACAGACGCCACGTCGAACTCGAGCTTCGAGCCGTCCGGCGGAGGATCGGGCCACACACCCGTCTCCATGAACGAGGTGATGCGGTTGCGCAGGCCGAAGTTCTCGGCCTTCGACCTCGCTGGTTCTTGTTCAACTCGTGCGGCAATGGTCACCAGCTCAGCTGCCGTCGCGCTGGCGATATCGCCATCGAGTTGGCGAGTGATAAGCGCCTCGGAAAGACGCCGAACAGCACCGGCAACATCGACCATGGGGCTGGATTCTTCGGGCTGGTTCAGTTGCCTCGTCATAGGAGTTCCCACAGTAGTGAGCGGCGGTGTTGCCGCCCGTAACCGTTCCGAGCTGGACGCCACTACTCCCCCGATCTCAAGACCGTTGCAATCAGTCAGCTACGGTCGCACCGTCAGGTGTGCGCTCTGACCGGTTAACACGGCGAGCGGAGCCCAATCCCCGACCCCCTCGAGTTATCGCCAGGAGGCGAAGCCATGCATGGAATGACCAACGAACAAACAGTGGCGTTCAACGCCGGCATCATCAAGGAGTTCAGACACAACGACGGAGCCTGCGGTGGCAGGTTCGAGGGTAACCCGATGCTGCTGGTCACTATGCGTGGCGCCAGGAGCGGCCGTCAGCTCACATCGCCTCTCACCTACCATGCCGATGGCGATGACTTCATTGTCATGGCATCTGCAGGCGGCGATCCGAAACACCCGGCTTGGTACTTCAACCTCAAGGCGCACCCCGATGTTGTGCTCGAGGTTGGGTCCGAACGATTCGATGCAACCGCAATCGAGACCGAAGGCGACGAGCGCACCCGGGTGTTCAATGCAATGGCCGCCGCCATGCCTCGTTTCGGCGACTACCAGGCCTCGGTAGAGCGCGAGATTCCCATGTTCAAGCTGGTGCGTAGCTCGTAAGCAAGCGCGCCTGCGAAAGCGTGGACGGCCACGTCGGCTATCGAGGCAGGCTGACTCCGGCACTCACGCGGTCCCAGGTGATGTCGGTGACACCGGCGTCGCGGATCTTGGCCTTCTGGATTCGGGCGGTCGCTTCGGTCTTCGGTAATTCATCCCAGATCTCGATGAACCTAGGAATCGCAAAGCGCGGCATACGAGGCACCAAGAAGGCAATCAGGTCAGCCGGATCGAACTCGGCGCCCTCGGCAATCACGACCGCGATTTTCACCTCATCCTCGCCTTCCTC
>ERZ651776.1302-NODE-1302-length-30273-cov-5.714962_pt1 | contig 30273 bp, 26 predicted proteins | sample MGYA00514761_ERZ651776 | MGnify/ENA metagenome assembly ERZ651776
AATTGGTCAAGACTTGAGCGTTGATATGCCAGTTATTGGTCCTGAAACATTTTGTCTCGCTAATAAGGTGGGTATTAAAGGTGTAGTCATAAAATTTGGAAATGCACTCGTTTTGAATTATGAAGAGTGTTTAAGGTTATCTAATTCTTTTGGTTTATTTTTTTTGGTTGAAAAATGAAAATTTATTTGATTGCTGGAGAAGAATCAGGTGATCTTTTGGGGTATAATTTAATGTCAGGGCTTGAAAAAATTATCCCAGAGATTGAGTTTTGTGGAGTTGGAGGCTCTTTGATGGAGAGCCAGGGACTCAAATCTATTTTCAAAATGAGTGAACTCAGTGTTATGGGAATATTTGAGATTTTACCGAATTTATTCAAATTAATAAAACGTAAAAATCAAGTAATAGACGATATAATTAGGCTAAACCCTGATGCTCTAATAACAATTGACAGCCCTGATTTTTGTTTAAGAGTGGCAAAAAAAATAAAACAAAAGACAACTATTCAAACAATTCACTATGTGGCGCCAACAGTTTGGGCTTGGCGAAAAGGGCGTGCTTTGAAAATGGCAAAGTATATTGATCATGTCTTAGCTTTATTTCCTTTTGAGAAACCTTTACTTTTGGAGAGTGGATTAAGCTGTGATTTTGTTGGCCATCCTATAGTTAGTCAGCAAACTGCTAAACCAAAAGAAGTTAATGATTTTAGAAATAAGTTTAATCTAGGTAAAAGAAAAATCATACTAATTTTACCAGGAAGCCGGATCACTGAAGTAAAAAGGTTAATAAGAATATTTGAAAAAACACTTGATTTAGTGAATCATAAGTTTCCAGAGTTTGCATTAGTTATTCCAACAACAAAAACTGTTGAAAGTTTAGTAAAGGAACTCACAAAAACATGGTCTAAAAAACCTATAATACTAACTAATAATAATTACTCTCATGAAGCTTATAATGGTTATAAAAGAGCAGCATTCAAGGAAGCAACTGTTGCTTTAGCAGCGTCAGGAACGGTTTCTTTGGAGCTTGCAGTTAACTCTGTGCCAATGGTGATTGCCTATGATGTTAATTTTTTATCCAGAATAATATTAAAGTTTTTATTAAAAATAAACACAGTAACTTTAGTAAATATTGTGGCTGAAACTGATGCTGTGCCTGAATTTCTTGGAGCAAATTGTCAGCCTGCAGTGATTGCAGGGGCTATAATAGAATTATTGAACAGTGACGAGCTTAGAGACAAACAGATTGAAAGTCATAAAATTTGTATGGCAAGACTTCTGCCAGAAGGTGGCTTAACTCAGGGCGGCTTTGCCGCGGCCAAGGTTGTTGAGCATTTGAATTATAACAGAAAAAAAGTATAAATATTTTTTAGTATTATAAGAGCTAATAATGAAGGAACATTTTTTATATGAATTATGCTGAAATCGACCCTAAGAACCTTATAGCGGATAGCTATAAAATTGAAGGGATAACGTTGTCTGAATGTAGGTCTATTTTTTTGGATTGGGCGCTAAGTATCCCTTTAGAAAAAGACAGTAAGTTATTAATAAGTAAACTTTTACATTATTATCAAAACGAATCCAAAGATCACCCTATGACACTTCTTTTGTCTTCGTCATTGGAGTCAAAAATAGAAAATAAACGCACAGGTAGACGGCGGTCTAGAGTTCATTAGCCAATTTCCTGAGAATCAATTTTGTCCAACATTCTCTATATTATATGGCGTCGTTTGATAAATTTCATTTATCCAGTTTCCATATAGTAAATGAGCATGGCTACGCCACCTATTGCTTGGAACTTTATTGGGATTGTCATCTGGGAAGTAATTGACAGGCATAGAGACTATTTTTGAGCTCAGGATGTCTCTGTCATATTCCTCTTTTAGTGTAAGGCTGTCATACTCTAAGTGATTAAATATATATAAGGACCTTCGTTTCTTATTTTCTACAAGGCAAGGTCCAACATCTTTGCTCGCTAGCAATGTTTTAAATTCAGATTGTTGATCAAGTTCAAATTGTTTCATTTCGGTCCACCGGCTTACTGGAATAATGCAATCATCTGAAAACCCTCTAAGGTAGGGAGAAGATGGTAACAAATTTTGATGTCTAAAACAGCCAAAGAATTTTTTATTAAGCATATGTTTATTTATTCCGTGGGAGTGATACATCATAGCCATTCCCCCCCAACACACACCTATTGTTGAAAAAACATTGGTTTGAGACCAATCAAATACCTCGCAAAGTTCATCCCAGTAACTTACTTCCTCATAATTTAAATGTTCGATAGGGGCTCCAGTTATTATCAAGCCATCAAATTTTTCATTTTTAATTTCTAAAAAGGATTTATAAAACTCCTGCATATGAGTGGCCGCTGTATTTTTTGTTTTGTGTTCTGACATTCTAATTAAACTAAGTTCAATTTGCAGTGGAGTTGAGCCAATTAAACGAGAAAATTGGTTTTCTGTTTGAATTTTCTTTGGCATCAAATTGAGCAATGCTATACGTAGAGGGCGAATATCTTGACGAGATGCTTGAACATCACTTAGAACACTTACGCCTTCATTTTTTAAGATGTTAAACGCAGGAAGATTTTCTGGTAATTTGATAGGCATTGATTATTTGTTCACCCCCCATTTTTGTGTAAGACCTTTTGCAACTAAATCGTTAATTTGATCAACTGTTTTTATGTTAGTTAGATCTTTTGCATTAATAGTAACGCCCCAGTTCTCGGCCATTTTAGCATAACGTGGTTGTCTGTAATCAAGTGCTCTAGAATAAAGCCACCTAACAAAAGAGTTTGGATTTATTTTTTGTTCTTTTAAAGAAACAGTTTTTTTATATAGTTCCCAGGAGTCCAAAAGGAACTTGGGTTGATAGCACATAGGTTTGGGGTCTTTATCAAATCTATTAATTAGATCTTGTGTGTGTTCGTTTGTGCCTTTTATCCAAACTAATAGTAAGTGTTTTGATAGTTCTCCTAATATGTGGTCTTGTGGATCGAATGGATCGACAACTTCACAAATCGAACCACCACTATCACATACAAAATTCTGGTACCCATATATTTTCAGACCTTTATCAATAAACTTAACTGTGTCTAGAAGTGAACTTTTTTCAGCTTTTATGTGAAGTTCTTGTCGTCTTTGATACTCTAAAAAGGGCAGTCCTCCGTATTTTGTATCTCCGGGCTTACCCAGATAAGTTGAGAGAGGTGATAGATTTTCAAATGTTATATTTGAAGCAATGTATATACTGTCAGAGCGTAATAAGTCTGCTAAAAATGGATCTTCCATAATACGTGATTTAACATTATCTACGATGTGTTCTCCCATATAGTGAGTGCCAATTCTATAATCAACAGAGTAGTGAAACCACTCACCTGTTTGTCTAAGAATATTTGACACATAAGTTTTTCCAAGTCCCGACATCCCAAAAAAGAGTATTTTTTTGGACTTAGAATCTAGCCAGCTGGAGGCACTTTCATAAATCATAGTATTTCCTTTTGTCAGGTAATTATCCTTGATATTGAAAAAATCATAGGTAAATTTTAGTATTAATGTTACTTTGCGACTGTTTTGTAACAAGGTAATACAAAAATTTTAATGGTATGAAAAAGTAAATAATATTATGTTTGCGTATTACGAGAAGACATTATGTTTAAAAAATTTGCTCCAAGGATAATAATTGCCCCAATAAATACAAAGATTTGGATTGGTTCATCAAAAAATAATACACCAATCGCAGTCGCTATTGGAAGTCTTACAAAGTCCATTGGATAAACTACCATAGCATCAGCCAGTTGTAGGGCACGTGTTATGCAGAAATGTGCTGTCAAACCTGCAAAACCGATCACCACAACCCATGGTAGAGTACTCTTGGAGGGGACAGTTATTTGAAAGTCATAGCCGGCACATATGACTCCAAAAATTGTTTGCATCATAGTGAGCCAAAATAAGATGCAAGTTATTGATTGCTTTCTGGTTAGTAGTTTTGTTGCTATCCCTGTTCCTGTGAAACATATTGCACATAATGCTGCTGCTAAAATCCCTGGTGTTAGTCCAATTTCATCGGGCCTTGCTACGATCAATATCCCAATAAAACCGATGGAGGCAGCCATAAAGCGTTTTAACGTGAGTTTTTCAGATAAAAAAAATGGGGCAAATAGTGCAACCCAAACAGGTACCGAAAATTCAAAAGCAAACAGCTGAGCTAAAGTAATAGCGTTTAGAGCAAAGAACCAAAGGTTCTGTCCAACGAAGTGAGTTATATTTCTTGTCAGGTGCAAACGTAATTGCTGTATATTTATTTCATTTATCGTTCCAGAGGCTTTAGCAATAACTAATACCACAAAAACACCCATTATGGATCTATATGCCATTACCTCGAAGGTATCCAACTCATGTAACACTTGACGGCCTGCAACTGCCATTAAGGTAAATGACAGGACAGATCCCATCATCCAGATTCCTGCTTTTATTGGGTTATTAGCAAATGTTTGCATCTATGCCTATGGTTTTGGACTACTTTTAAAATTTATCCTTTTGGCGTGTAAAACTGGTTCTGTATAACCGGATGGTTGAACCTTTCCTGAGAAGACAAGATCACAAGCAGCTTTAAAGGCAACCGTTTTGTATGATGGAGCCATATCAATGTAAAGAGGATCCAAAGAGTTTTGTTTGTCAACTACAGCAGCCATTTTTTCCATAGTTAATTGGACTTGCTTGTTGTTAATAATATTGTGGTGGAGCCAGTTAGTGAGGGCTTGAGCTGATATCCTGCAAGTCGCACGATCCTCCATGAGGCCTACATTATTTATGTCTAGCACTTTTGAGCACCCAATCCCTTGATCAATCCATCGAACAACATACCCAAGGATCCCCTGACAATTATTTTCAATTTCACGTTGAATTTCTTCTTCTGACCAGTTTTTACTATCGGCGATGGGTATCGTTAGCAAATCAGTTAAGCTTGCGCGGCTACCTTTTTTAATTAAGTCCATTTGAACATTGCTTACAGAGGTCTTGTGGTAGTGAGTGGCATGTAATGTAGCTGCTGTTGGACTAGGGACCCAAGCGCAGTTAGCGCCAGCTTCTGGGTGCGATTTCTTTTGGTCTAACATGGCTCCCATTAAATCTGGCATTGCCCACATACCTTTTCCTATCTGAGCGCGCCCCATTAGGCCACATGCAAGACCTATATCAACATTCCTGTCTTCATAAGATTTTATCCAAGAAGAGTTTTTCATATCCCCTTTTTTAAGCATGGGTCCAGCCTCCATAGAGGTATGAATTTCATCTCCTGTTCTATCTAAAAAACCGGTATTAATAAAAGCGACTCGTGAATGGGCTGCTCTAATGCACTCCATTAGATTCACGCTGGTTCTCCGTTCTTCATCCATTATACCAATTTTAACTGTATTTTTGGGTATCCCAAGTATCTGCTCAACAAGTGAGAAGGTTTCATCTGTAAATGACACTTCATCTGGCCCATGTAGCTTTGGTTTAACAATATAGATTGATTTACACAGTGAATTCCTAATTCCATCCGTTTTTAATAAGTCATGCATTCCAATTAAAGTAGTACAGATTGCATCCATCAACCCTTCTGGAATTTCATTACCATTACAGTCAAGAATTGCTGGGGTGTTCATTAAATGACCAACGTTTCTATTGAGCATTAAAGATCGAGCTTTGAGGCTAATAGTAGATCCACTTGGGTTAGTAATTTCAAGGTCTGGATTAAGTTTCCTAGTAATTTTTCTTCCAGACTTAATGAATTGTTCTTCAAGATCACCTTTCATCAGGCCTAACCAATTGCGATAGGCTAGAACTTTATCTTCTGCGTCAACCGTTGAAACACTGTCTTCACAATCCATAATTGTTGAAATCGCTGATTCCAAAATTATGTCTGATATATTTGCTAAATCAATTTTACCAATTGAATGATTGGGGTCTATTAAAAGTCTTAAATGTAATTCGTTTTTTGAAAAAATTACCTCAGAAAGTTTTTTATGTGGGTCCTTAATATAACCAATAAACTGGTTTTTTGAACTTAACGATACTTGTCGCTCCTCACTCATAAGTATTAGGTTGTTGTTTAAAACTGTAATAGAAGTAATATTAGTCCAGCTCGCATTTTCTAGAGGTACTGTGGCGTCAAGATGAGCTTTAGCAAATTTAATTACTCTTTCTCCGCGCTTTATATCAAAGGATCCCTCTTCTGGTAGATCTCCCAATGCATCTGTACCGTACAGGGCATCGTAAAAGCTTCCCCAGCGTGCGTTTGCCGCATTAAGGGAGTAGCGGGCATTCGTTACTGGTACTACTAATTGAGGTCCCGAGATACTGGAAATTTCAAGATCTACATTTTCAGTATCTATTTTAAAAGGGTCTCCTTTTGGAACTATGTAACCAATATCTAAAAGGTACTCTTTATAGGCATTAAAGGAAAAAGGTTGACTTCGCGTTTTCAAATGCCACTCATCAATTTTCTTTTGAAGATCGTGTCTTGTTTGTAATAACGCAGAATTTTTTGGTCCAAGAGAATTAACTAACCCTGCAAAACCTTTCCAAAAAGTGGTTGAATCAACTCCCGTACCGACAATTGCCTCCGTATCTATAAATTGAGCTAAAAGAGCATCAACTTGTAGTCCAGATTTGTTTACGCGAGTTTTCATAGCTCTATTCCTTTGTAATTAAATTTTAAAAATAAGTAATATATGGAAGATTTTAGAAAAATTTTTAAAATTTAATTACTTTTATAAATTGATAATGTCCATAGTTAAGGTAATAAAAGTACTATTAAATAATCAATTAAGTTATTTTATTTCTTTATTATTTTAATTAACTAGATGGTTTTAGGTGTGGATGTATTTTGTGTAGTTTCATTAAAAGCGTTTTAGTCCACTAAAATACAAAATAAAAGTGGTTTATTTTGAGCTCAACGAAGTAAAAGGTCACCACTAATAGGATTGAATAATTTTGCTTCTTTAATTAATGAGTTCGCTGTCAAAGACTCCACTCCATAAACTTCAGTATCAGTATTATATTTTGACTTAATTTTCTTTAATAATAAATCAAAATCACCATCTCCTGATGCTAGTACTACGATATCACTTTTTTCAGCATACTCTAAGATATCTATTGCTATTCCGACATCCCAATCACCTTTACTAGACCCATCCTGTCTGCTGATAAAGGGTTTTAGTTTCACCTCAAATCCGATGGCACGAAGTATATTTTGAAATTCAATTTGTTTTTTGTCACCACGGTCAGTTGCATAAGCAAAGGCTCCGACTAGTTCTCTTCCCTCAGTTACACGGTCCCAAAAATTATTGTAATTAAAGTTACATCCAAATTGCTGTCGAGTCGTATAGTATATGTTTTGTACATCTACGAATATAGATACATGTTTCATAAAGTTCTCACAATTGTTGTATTATGATGTTAATTTTGAATTATCATTTCATACGTGTTCCAGTCTGTTTTTTGTGAAATTTTATCATAAAGATTCCTAGCTCGATAGTTGTTATCTTGTGTAATCCATCTAATAATTGCCCAATTTTTTTCTTTTGCCTCTTTTTTAAGTTCGTCTATCAATAGCGAGACCACTTTTCCACCTCGTCTTTCTGGCATTACGAAAAGGTCGTCTAAAAAACCAATATTAGCACCTCTTAGTGGACTTGGCATTTCTCTAAAGTGAGCTAATCCAACTAAAAGGTTCTCCTCCAATACAACAATCCCAGTACATGGATGGTTCGTATCTATTAACCACCCCCAGGTTGTTTTTGTACCAGTGTTGGAAAGTGAAGTGTTATAAAATTCTGCATAATGTTTATAAAGGTTAAGCCAACCTTCATAGTGAGAGCTAGTAAGCTTCACGACACTTAATCCCGACATTTCTTTATCCTCTCAATAACAGTAAGCAGTCTAAACTTTAAATATTCTTTTTGATATTTTTAATTTATTTTAAAAAGATCTGTTAACCAATTTGCGATCGAAAAAAGCTTAGCATCATTTTGTGAGTACCCGATTATTTGGACACCTAAAGGCATTCCATTAACTTCTAAAAGTGGTAAATTTATTGCTGGGACTCCAAGAACAGAGGAATTAACAGCAAAAGATGGATCACCTGTGCTGATCAAGCCCTCAGGAGCACAATCTGGAGCCGAAAGCGTTATAAAAGCATCAATTTCTCCATAAAACTCATGATGTGATTTACGCATAGTATCGCGTGCTTTTAATTGTTGCTCATAGACTTCTCTATTAATTTTCTCCCAATCCCGAAGTCTTGAGGTTATATCATCACTGATTAAGTCGTTCCCTAACGCCTCATAATCTTTAAGTGGCCACAAAAACTCATACCCACATATGTCCATAGTGGTATCAAAAGCCCCAATCATTAAATTTTCATAATCTTCTAATTTAGAGTTCATATCACGATTTAGTATTTCGACATTTGCATTAGCTATGGTGGTGATGATTTGATTGAATTTAGCTTTTACTTCAGCTGAGCATTTCTCCCATCCTGCTGTATCTAATCTGCCTAAACACAATGGCTTTTCACTTTTAGGAATGGTGATTGGCCCTTTTAAGCCTGCGTAACCGAGATCCCCACCAGCAAATTCTGCAGCAACCCTTGCTCCGATCCAAGCATCAGTTAATGATCCTGCCTGGGTCCCTAAAACGCTTTGGCTTAAGTTAGAGTAAGCACCCTCACGGTTAATGGCACCAAAAGAGGGTTTAAATCCAAAGTTAGCATTATAGCTAGAGGGACGAATTAATGACCCTACAACCTGGGTACCTATGGAAATAGGTAAGAAACCAGCCCCCACAGCAGCTCCGGAGCCGCTAGACGATCCACCAGGTGTCCGTTCCAAATCATACGGATTTCGAGTAGGACCTGCCTTATAAAAAGCAAACTCGGTGGTCACTGTTTTTCCTAAAATTATAGCGCCAGCCTTCCTAAGAGCGCTTACCAAAGCAGCATCACGCCCGGTTTGGTTATCTTTAAATATTGGACTACCGCACTCTGTTGCCATGTCTTTGGTTTCAAATACGTCTTTAATTCCAAACGGCATACCGTCGATAGATGATAATGTATTGTTCTCTGCGTACCGTTTGGTTGAATCTTTTGCTGCTATACGCGCACCCTCGATATTCATTGTAACAAAAGCTCTTATTTTTGGTTCATTTTCCAAGATATTTTTGAGACATCTTTCTAAATATGCACTTGGAGTGTCTTCACCAGTAATGAATTTAGGAACGTGATCATGAAAAGTCAGTAACTTGTTGTTTAGTGGGTCATAAGGTTGTTGCATTGACATTTTTCTGTTCCTTTTAATTTGTAATATAGTGAAGATTTAGATTAGTTATTAATAGATCTTAAATTTTAATCATTCTACTAAAAAATATATATTTTCTAATTACAATTTTTGAGACAAGCACTCTTTATTATAATGACGGATCTTTTTGCTTTAATATTGGTTTTGTTAAACTAGAAAGAGATACTTTTTGAATCCCATTGGTACAAAAGTTTTTTTTATTTAAATAAGTTTTGTAGCATTCTTTTAATTCTTTCCACTCTGTATCAATTACAGAAAACCAGGCTGTATCCCTGTTGCGTCCTTTAACAATAGTTGCTTGACGAAATAATCCTTCGAATGAAAACCCTAATCTTTGAGCGGCTTTTCTAGAGTTTTTATTTAAGGAATTACATTTCCACTCATAGCGACGATATCCATTTTCGAACGCCCAGTTCATTGTTAAATACATTGCTTCTGTTCCAGCTACAGTATTTTTAAGTTTAGGGGAGAAACTAATATTCCCAATTTCGATACACCCTTCCATTGGTTTAATTCTCATATAGCTTAAAATTCCAACAGCATTTTGAGATTTAACATCTCCAATAATAAAAAAATATGGATCTTTTTTACCCTGTATACTTTTCACCCACTCTTTAAACTCAGTGAGGTTTGCAAATGGTCCAACAGCCATATAGTCCCATATTTCACCATTTTTGTCAGCCTTGTAGCTTTCGTAAAGTTGTTCTGAATGGTCCTTATCACTAATTTCGTCGATGAAAACGTGCTCACCGCTGAGCTTAAGGTTCGTTGGGTTTGATGCGGTTTTCCAGTTTAACAATAATTCGCCAACTTCTCGTGTCATATTAGTTGATCCTTTTAATTAAAACTTAGTGACCCTAAAAGAATGTATTATACTAAAACCCTGTACTTTCGGCAATTGTTACATCCTTAGTAAACCTTTTGGAGTCAAATACTGAGATATCTATTTTATCTGTATGACCTGACCTCACGAGGTCAGTTATTATCATACCAACCGCTGGAGCATGCATTAAGCCGGTACCAGAAAACCCCGCTGCCGTCATAAGACCCGGTTGAGTTTTTTCAATTATAGGTAAATAATCTTTTGTTCCTGGGTAAAGACCACCCCAGTGTTTTATCACATTAGTGTTGAGACTCGTTAGGCCAAAAGATTTGTGTGCCGCTAAAAGAACATTATTTCGCCACTGCGTAGAAATTTTAGGAATATAGTTTTTTGATTTAACCACATCATTACTTCCTAAAAATCCACCAATTAGAACTTTATTTATTCCATCAGATCTTAAGTGGACCTGTCTATCTAAATCTATTAACCAAGGTGTTTTCTTAGGTATGGATTGGGTTGAATTTACTATTAGCAACTCATGGTGACGAGACTTAAAGGGTTCTATAATATTATCATATTTCGTTAGGTCGCCAACATCTGCTCCGGAGCAGTTTATTGTTATATCAGCTGTAAGTGGCCCGATTGAAGAGCTTATACCTTGAACCTTACCGTCAGATAAAATTAAAGTCTCAGCTCTAACACCAACAAGCAACCTACCTCCTATTTTTTTAAAACCTGATACTAAACCCCTTATTACTTGGTGTTGGTCAAGATAGCCTCCATTTTTACAGTATACTCCTTGATTGAATGGAAGTGCGTTTAGATGTGGCCAAATCGAGTTAATTTCATTTAAATTTAAAATTTTAAAATTTTTGTCTTCATCTCCATTAACAAGTTGATTAATTTTTTCATTTTTCGCAGACAAAAATAAATGACCAATTTCATTGTAATTGGGGTTTGTATCAAATTCATAAGGAAATTTTTTCCAAAAATCCTCACTAAGAGACGATAAAATGCGATTGTGTTTAGAGCTGTGAAGGAATCTAATGCCACCACCGGTTCGAGTTGATTGACCTGAGCCTGGTTCATTCTTGTCCACAATAGTTACTTTTAGGCCTTTTCGTGCAAGGTGGTAACCGCATGACAAACCAATTATGCCTGCTCCAATTATTAGGATATTATTCAAATAAACCCCTTATATTCCATTATTCAGGTTTTATTAGTTTAGCATACAATTCTGGATCAGTAGCGCCTTCAGTACCAACGAGTAAGACCACAGAATCTTTATCTAATCCCATTTCAGCTTTAGCCTTTTCATCATTACATATTGCTAGTAGGGCTGCTAACCCGGAAGTTGAGCATTCTCCTGCTTCAATTGAAAGAAATTCATTTTGATTGTCGCTTGCTGCTTGCCCCGTGGCAAATAAATGCATTAATGGCCCTACTGCTTTGTCAGTGATACAAATAGAGTCAGATAGTAATGGTTTTAATAAATCCCAAGCGATTTTTGAAACTTCGCCACAAGATAGGCCCGCCATTAAAGTCTCTTCTGTAATGTTGACAAGAGTTGGGTGGCTGCTCTCAATGCTTTCTAGGAAACATGCGGACATATTGCTTTCAACTGATATCACTTTGAATAATTTATTTTCCATAAGATGAAGGAATGGGGCGGTTATACCTCCGGCTAACCCTCCCACTCCTACTGGTAGGAAAGCGTGAGAAAGATTTGTGGCTTTAAGTTGAGAAATGCATTCAGTTGCAATCACAGAATAACCGGCCATAACTTGCCTTGGTATGCCCGTGTATCCTTCCCAGGAAGTGTCTGATACGATGTACCAACCGTTCTTTTCAGCATCACTTTTACATGCACTTAAGGAGGCTTCATAATTTCCATTTATTTTAATTACCTCGGCCCCCAATTCCTGCATAGCAGTTTCTCGAGATTTACTAACATGGGCATGAATATAAATTTTTGCTTTACAGCCAGCTAATTTTGCACCCCAAGCCACAGATCTCCCATGATTTCCATCTGTAGCTGTAGTGACGACGTAGTCTTCAACTTTTCCTCCTTTTAAGATGAAATCTTTAGCGAGGTCGGCTACAGCATATGCTCCCCCTAGTGCTTTGAATGATTTTAAGTCAAAACGCTTGGATTCATCTTTAAATAAGACAGACTTAATTCCACAAAACTGTGCTATTTTATTGAGCTCTACTAACGGTGTTGGCTTATAACCAGGCCAAGATGAAATAACATCATAGGCTTTTTTTACATCGTCCCTGGGTAATATGCTGGATACTTTCAAGTAATCATCTAAGTTTTTATTTCTGTTTGTAACATGTTTAACGATCTCACAATTTTTAGCTATTTCTGTTAATTTTAGCATTTATTTTTCCTTTTCTACGCTACATACCCAAATGAGATACTAGGAGTTTCTGCACTATCTAACCAAACACTTTTCGGAGCCGTATATTCCATTAGAGCTTCTAGTCCACTAGACCTACCGAACCCAGAGCTTAATGATCCACCAAAAGGTGATGATACGTGAATTGCTTTATAGCTATTTATCCAAAAAGTGCCTGCCGTTACTTTTGAAGCTACCCGGTGAGCACGTCCTACGTTGTTAGTCCAAACTGCGCCAGCTAACCCAAAAGAAGTATCATTTGCTATTGCGACGGCTTGATCTTCGGTTTCAAAGGGAATTGCTGTTACAACCGGACCAAAAATTTCAGTTTGTGCAGGCGTAGATGAATTATTTAGGTCTGTTAATACGGTTGGTGAAATAAAGTAGCCACCCTTGGGTAAGTCACTGATTTCAGACACATTTGCACCTTCTTTTTTTGCAATTTTAATTATATTTTGAATATGACTAAACTGTTTTAAGTTAGAGATTGGACCAATTTGAGTATTTTCATCAAGCGGATCGCCTAACTTTATAGATTTCATACCACTAGAAATCATGGAGGTTAAATCGTTATAGATACTACTTTGGATTAGTAAGCGTGATCCGGAAACACAGCTTTGCCCCGCACCAGAGAAGATTGCTGCCTGAGCTCCTAGACATGCATGCTCAAGGTTGCAATCGTCAAATACTATATTTGCAGATTTACCGCCTAACTCTAAAACTACCGGTTTAAGGGATTCTGATGCTGAAATTGCCACTTTTTTCCCTGTTATAGGAGAGCCTACAAACACAACTTTTCGGACTAATTCATTTTTAATTGCTGACTGTCCGGTGGAACCACCTAATCCACAAAGGACATTTACTAAACCTTTAGGGAGACCAGAAATTTCAAGATACCTTACTAATGCTACAGTTGTTACAGGGGTAAATTCGCTAGGTTTAATTACAACGCCATTCCCACATGCAATTGCAGGCGCAATTTGCCAGCCTGCGGTAAAAATTGGGGCATTCCAGGGAGTTATTTGAAATATAACTCCAAGTGGTTCACGAATGGTATAGTTTAAATGGCCTGACGGAACTGGGATCACCTCTCCATGCAGCTTATCAGTCCATCCACCATAATATGAAAACATTTCGGCGACTTTGCTAACTTCAACCCTACAGTCTCTTATGGGTTTTCCAGAAACTATGGACTCTAACTTTGCTAAGTTTTCTAAATTATTAGAAATTTCAAGTGATGCTCTTTGCATAACTTGACCTCGTCCAGCAGCGCTAAAATCATTCAGCCATATTTTTTGTGCAGAATTTGACGCAGTGCATGCATTTTCAGTTAAATTAGAGCCTGCATCACAGTACTGAGTCAGTTTGATGCCAGTAAAGGGATCAACTAACAAAATTTTCTCTCCTTGCCCGGGAGTTAATTTTCCGTTGATAAAGTTTTCAACTGTATCATTTAGCCCAACAGCGTTCATATAACTTTTAAATAAATTTTCTCTATCAGTCATTTTTTTTACTCATTTTGTAAATTTCATTAAAGTCTTTGTTATCTGGAAGAGTGTCATTACTTTCTTCCCATATGCTAGCTACTATATCGAATGCAGGGGTAGTAACTCCATATTTATTAGTAAGTTCTAAACCAAGTTTAACATCCTTTCGCATTAACCCCATTGTGAAACCAGAGTTATAATCCTCGTTTAAAACCCACTTTGGAAAGTTAACTTCACTGACCCCACTTCGGCCAGATCCGGCATTAATTCCATTCAATAAGTCTTTGGGTGAAATTCCGCATGCGTTACCTAACTTAACAACCTCCGAAACTAAAACTAAATTTGCAGCACACAGCATATTATTGGCTATCTTTGCCGCATGGCCTGCACCTGAGGGGCCGACGATCACTGTTTTTAAGGTAATTAAGTCTAAAGTAGGTTGTATTGATTCAATTATATTTTTGTCTCCTCCAAGTAACATTGTCATGGAGCCAGAATTTGCTGCTACTGGACCACCGCTCACTGGCCCGTCAATAAAATGATAGTGTGCCTGTTTTGCAATTTCTGAGAGGGCTTTGGTCGTATCTGGTTCGGATGTCGATGTATCAACTATTATGGTCCCTGGTTTTATATCTGGTGATACAACTTCCATCAAATCTCTAACAATTTTAGCTGTGGGAAGCGACAAGATAACTAGATCACACTTCTGAACTAAATTATTAGGCGAGTTAGTAACCTTACAACCAATTTTTTTCATTTTTTCAAGGGTATCCAATGAGGAGTCAAAGCATAATAGTTTTTTACCTTTTTGAGCTAGGGTGTTGGCCATCCCACCACCCATATTACCACATCCAATAATACCAATTTGCATAACATCAATCCTTAGATAGATTCGTAAAAATAACAATCTATCTAAGGATATTATATAGTAAAGCTGGAATGTTTCGATCACCTGAAATCAGTTTCTGATACAGATAAAAAATAAAATTTTATACGATTGAAGGAGTAATTTATGTGGAGTATAATTTTTTTTTACTGAATTCGGGAATTAAAAATGAACATAGACTTAGAAAAAGTTAGAGCAGAAACACCTGGCCTTCAAAACGGAACCCACTTAATGGCTTGCGGATCGTCTTTAATGCCAAAACCGGTCATTGACGCGGTAATCAATTACACACTCTTGGAAGGTGAGATTGGGGGATATGAGGCGGAAGCAATTAAACAAGAGGAACTAGATAGCATTTACGCTACAGTTGCTCAATCTATTGGTGCGCAAAAGCATGAAATTGCCATTCTAGAGAATGCAACTGTCGCCTGGATGAATGCTTTTTATGCATTACCTATAAAGCCAGGATCTCGTATTTTGACTAGTGAGGCTGAGTATGCAGCTAACTACGTAGCATTCATGGCGAGAGCTAAAAAAGATGCATTAACCATTGATATAGTTCCTAGTAATGGGGCCGGTGCGTTGGATCTGGAGCAATTAGAGCGTCAAATCGATGATAGGGTTGGTTTAATTGCAATAACCTGGATACCAACAAATGGTGGCTTGGTTAATCCAGCGGAAGGTGTTGGAAAAATTGCAAAAAAATATAAAATTCCATTTTTACTAGATGGTTGCCAGGCTGTAGGTCAAATGGTCGTTGATGTTAAAAAGATAGGATGTGATTTCTTTTCTGCTACTGGTAGAAAGTTTTTAAGAGGGCCAAGAGGTACAGGGTACTTGTATATCTCTGAAACTTGGCTTGAGTTAATGCACCCAGTCATGATTGACCATTTCGGTGCTCCATGGATCGCAAGAGAAAAATACCTTTTAAGAGAGGATGCACGACGCTTTGAAACCTGGGAAAACTCATATGCGTTAAGAGTAGGACTGAACTGCGCTATAAATTATGCTTCTGAAATTGGAATGGAAGCTATTCAAGAACGTACATGGTTGTTAGCTAAGTATTGTCGAAATTTACTTGGGGAAGTTAAGGGAGTTAAATTAACTGATTTAGGAGATCAAAAGTGTGGTATTGTAAGTTTTTATATTGAAGGTTGTGATAGTGTTGAAGTGGTATCTAAGTTAGCTAATCTAAATATTATTATAGGGACATCATCGCCACCGACTACTTTAATTGACTCAGAAATTAGACAGCTGCCAGTACTACTTCGAGCATCACCACATTATTATAACACTCACAATGAAATTAAGTCCCTTGTGTCAGGAATAAAAAGTATTTTATGAATATTTAAGAAGAGGTTTTTATTTATGAAAGTGATGTAATTTATCTAAAATCATGTTCTATAATTAAATTTAGATATAATGGGAAGGTTAATACATGCCTATAATTAATCGAATATCAGACTACTACAACGAAATGAGAGAGTGGCGACAATACATACATTCTAACCCTGAGTTAGGCTTTGAGTGTCATAAAACGGCAGCATTCGTAGTTGAACGGTTAAGAGAATTTGGAATTGAAGAGATACATGAAGGGATAGCAAAGACTGGTGTAGTAGCTATTATTAATGGCTCAAAACCTGGAAAAACTATTGGTTTACGTGCTGATATGGATGCACTTCCACTTCAAGAAATTCACGATCACGAGTATAAGTCAAAAAACCCTGGAAAAATGCATGCTTGTGGGCACGATGGTCACACAACTATGTTGCTAGGGGCAGCCCGGTATTTGGCAGAAACTCGTAATTTTTCAGGACGAGTAGCTCTAATCTTTCAACCAGCTGAGGAGGGTGGAGGAGGTGGAGAAGTAATGGTTAAAGAAGGTATCATCGACACCTTTTCTATTGATCAGGTTTATGGCATCCATAATGCTCCAGGAATCCCTTTGGGCGCTTTCGTGACAAACCCAGGTCCTTCAATGGCAGCTGCTGACGAATTTGAAATTGAGATAACCGGGCAGGGTGGTCACGGTGCAGCTCCGGAAGAAACAGTTGATCCCATAGTTACCTGTCTCCAGGTTGCACAGTCAATCCAGACTATTTCATCTCGAAATTTATCTGCCTTGGATCCAGTTGTAATCTCAATAACACAAATACATACTGGCACAACTCATAATATTATACCTGGTACTGCTTATATAAATGGCACTGTTCGCACGCTAACCAAGGCTTCCCAAGAGGTAGTCGTTAACCGTTTACAAAAAATTTGTGAGGGTCACACAGTTGCGTTTAATGGAGAAGTAAGCCTTGATTATCAATATGGATATCCCCCTACGGTAAATCATTTGAAAGAAACAGAGTTTGCTGTTGAAGTAGCAAAGGATATTTCTGGTCCTGAGAATGTTGATGGAAATGCTCTTCCAATAATGGCGGCGGAGGATTTTTCGTATATGCTTGAGAAATGTCCTGGATCCTACTTACATGTGGGACAAGGAGATGGCCCTCCGGTTCATAACCCTGAATATGATTTTAACGATGATTTATCACCAATTGGGGCTAGCTTTTATGTGGGGCTTGTAGAAAAAGCTCAACCTTTGGATTAATACAACTTACTTTAATGCTCTAAAGAATAATTTGTATTACTCTTAAAGCTATTTGGTTAAGAGCAAATTGGAGGAACGTTGAACCCACCAATTTCCTTTTCCACGGCTGCAGCAAAAGCGAGGGCAGTATAATCCTTTCCGTAACCAGCTATAGCTTGGTATCCAACTGGGAGATGATTTACCGTGCCCACTGGCCCCACAACACTAGGCAAGCCAACTACACCTGAATAACCTGACCAAAATAATTGTGTATTTTCTGGTTGGTTTTTTCCATTTATTTTCAGAAATCTGCTATAACGAGGCCCGACTTGATTGTGATTGAAAGCAGCAGATGAAGCGACAGGAGTTATTAAAATATCAACTTTTGAGAAATACTCATCAAAGGCTAAACGGTTGATATGACGTTCATTATCTAAATTAAGTTGTTCACGATGAGTTATACCCAGCCCTTTGTATCTATTGCCTGATACTCGCATAATTTCGTTGTTCTCTAACGCTCCAATTCCTGCCATTTGCTCTAGATATGTTTTTTCAGATGTTCTCCCTGCCAACGCAGCACCAAGTAAATTCAGATAGAGTGTGAAATGCTTTTTAGTATCAATATTAGGCTTATGGTTTATAATTATATTTGCTCCTGCTCCTTTAAGGCGTTCAACGAAAGCTAATAGAACTTCCATGTAACCGTTATCGATTGGACTTTCAGCGTCAGAAAGATTTAATCCAATATTGAATTCGTTTAGGTTTTTTCTTGTATCGTTTGGTACTGATAGTTGCCAGGCTGGAGCAGAGAAACTGTTTGGACCTTTTATGATATCAAAGGCTAATTTCAGATCGGTAGCAGAACGTGCTAAGGGGCCAGCAACTGAGATGTCAGCTCCAATATGCCAACCTTCGGGGCCATGACCTTTAGTAGATACTACATTGTATGTTGGCTTAAGCCCAAATACTCCACAATAGTGAGCCGGATTGCGGATTGAGGACCCTATGTCACTCCCAACCTCTAACGCAGTCATTCCTGTTGCTAGAGCAGCAGCTGAGCCACCGGAGGAACCACCAGGTGCTCTGGTGAGGTCCCAAGGGTTATTTGTTGTCCCATAGACATCATTAAAAGTTTGCCACTCTGCAAGATCAAGTGGAACATTAGTTTTTCCAAAAACTATTGCTCCTGCCTCTTTCAATCTAGACACGGCATCGCTATCAAGTTTTGCTGAATGGTTCTTTAAATGTGGATGACCCCAAGTAGAGGGAGCACCTTTAATATCAAAAGATTCTTTGACAGTAATGGGAACACCGTGCAGTGGGCCACGCCAATTTCCTTTATCTGCGTCTTCGTCAAGTTTTTTAGCGCACTTTAGGGCTGTTTCTCTGTCCTCCCAAATTACAGCGTTGATTTCAGGATTAAATCTGTCGATTTGGTCAAAATGCATTTTTAGAAGGTCTGATGACTTTAAGTTTTTTTTACGAATTTTATTGGCTTGATTAGTTGCTGAAGTTAAAACTATATTTTCCATAATAATTTCTCTACTTTCCTTTAAAAATGGGAGGCCTTTTTTCTAAAAACGCATTAATTCCTTCAGCTTTATCCTCTGTTTGAACAAGGGCTCCTTGTGCGTACTTTTCTAAAATAAGTGCACTTGCTAAGCTTCCATCCATTCCAAAATGGACCATTGCCTTCATTGTTTGAGGCACAAAAGGAGCAAATGAGGAAAGTCGTTCTGCCATATTGGTAATTTCAGCCATCAACTCTTCAGGTTCGACTAAACGCGTAATTAAGCCAATTTGAAATGCTCTTTGTGCGTTTATCTGCTCGCCCATTAACAACATTTCCATACCCCAACCCCGCCCAACAACTCTGGGAAGCCTTGCTGTGGCTCCTCCACCTGGGATTAGCCCTAATTTACCTTCTGGAGTTGCAAAGATAGAGCGAGTAGTACCAACACGTAAATCACATCCAAGCGCTATTTCCAATCCTCCTCCCATACAGAAACCGTCGATAGCTGCAATCGTAGGTTTTGGTGTTCTCTCCAACTTCTCGGCTAAACCTTGTATAATCGGCTCCAATGCCTTCTTTAAATCTCTGTCTATTACTTCGCTTAGATCTGATCCTGAAGCAAAAGATTTCCCTCCAGCTCCTGTTATAGCGATTACACTTATGGTTTGATCGCCAGCGGCCAAATCAACGGATTTCATTAACTCTTCTAAGGTTTTTAATGATATTGCGTTATGCTTATCTTCCCGATTAATCGTAATTAAAGCTAGCGCATTAATTTTTTTATATAGGATATTCTCAAATTCCATTTGTATTTTCCCAACCACAACTTTCTATCTATGTACCCCATAACCACTTCTTAATCTATTTGATTATTCAGGATAATAAATTATTAAAAAGGTTTTTTTCCCTCTAAACATTTTATTTAACTTCGCTAACTATTCATATTTGGATAGGGTGGTGGACATAAACCTTTATCCGCCATTTTAGACCACTCAAGTACTGCATCGGTTAATGTTGGCACACTTGATACCATAATTAAATAACTTAAGGCTTCTGACACCTCAGAAACCTTTGCTTCTAATGAGAAAGCATTCTTTAGATGTATTTGCATACCTTTAAAACTTCGCTTTGATGCATGACACACTATACCCATGATTTCACATAGTTTGGGATCAAGTTCGCCTCGACTTTGTTCGATACCAAGTAGATATGCATCTAATACTTTTTTGATTTCGAGTTCTTTACTCCAATTTTCAGATAAAAAATTGTAAGAACTAAAAGTACTGAAGGCACCTGCAACGCTAATGGCTGAGGTCATTTGCATTTCTGTTACTCCTGCCTCTTTTGCTCTAGAAATGTGTATGCGACCGTTCGCCTCTTTAGTGTATGTTAGTAAGCATAGAAGAATTAATTCTTTTGAAATTAGGTCTAAATCCCTAACCTTTAGTATGAGATTTTTGTAGAACTCATTCCAAGACTTTAATAGAAATGGATCCATAGCTCCAAACATTTTCCGGTATACGAGTTTTTCACTTTCTTTCTCCCAAGCCTCTGAATGGAAATTTGAAGATTTACCTTGATTCAATTTTATTCCTCCATCTAAAGTTTTGTTTTGAGCCTTATTTAAAAATAACCCTCTACTTTATTTTTTAGAGCTTACCAATTGAAAGCTGTCTTCAATTTATTTTAGAAAATACTAAAAAAGTTAATGAGGCAATACACAAATATACAGCAAAGAATTATAAAGATATAATTTTGTTTGAGAAGCATAGATTTTCCTATATATTTAGCTCATTAGTTGAATGATAATTTTAATTAGTTAAATGATTAGTGAGAATTTAAAATGCTCAATGTAAATGATAAAAGGTTTATAGATTCCTTAAACAAATTACGTGAATTTGGTATGTCTGGTGTAGGCAAGGGTGTTGTGAGGCCGGCTTATAGCCTTAGTGATTTGGAAGCTAGAGATTGGATCGCAACCAAAATGGTGGAGGCAGGTTTAAAGGTTACTTTTGATCCTGTTGGGAATCTATTTGGGCTGGGGCCCTCGGGTAGCTTACTTTTGGGCTCTCACTCTGATAGTCAACCTGAAGGAGGTTGGTTGGATGGGTCTCTTGGAGTTATGGCGGCTTTAGAGATCGCTCTTTGTGTAAAAGAACAGGGTGGACCACCCGTTTCAGTTGTTAATTTTCAAGATGAAGAGGGTCGCTTTGGAGTTACGACTGGAAGCGCTATATGGAGTGAAAAAGTGTCGTTCACTGAAGCTGATAATTTTATTGATATTAACGGTATTAAGCTTAGTGAGGCAAGAAAACTGTTAGGTAATAGGCCTGGTAATTTTGTTTCTAGTGAACACTTTAGTGGCTTCATCGAAATGCATATTGAGCAAGGCCCTCGTCTCCATGAAAGTGGTGATAAGATAGGTGTAGTGAGTTCGATAGTCGGAATTAGAAATATGAAAATAACTTTTGAGGGTGAACAAAATCATGCCGGAACAACTCCTATGCATTTAAGAAAGGATGCATTTCAGGCACTTTCGTTATTTAATCACCAGCTCAATGAAAGGCTTCGTAATGTCGTGACTCCACAAACAGTTTGGACCATAGGTGAGGTCACTGTTCATCCTAATGCATCGTCAATAATCCCTGGACGTGTAACGTTCTCAATGCAGTGGCGTGACGCCGAGCTTGAAAGATTATTAAAAATTGAAGGTATAGTTAAAGAAATAGCTCAGGATGTAGCCGATTCTAATGGTTTTTCTGTACAATTTGATCAAGTTTTGGGACTTGATCCTGTGAAAATGGATTTACCCCTTTTCAATGCGTTGGAGCGTGCCGCTGAGGATGTTGTAAAAGCTCGATGGTCTCGTATGCACTCTGGCGCATTACATGACGCTACCAATGTTGCTAGACTTATGCCCGTGGCTATGCTTTTTGTTCCTTCAATTAATGGTATTAGCCATGCTTTTGGTGAGGATACTGAAGATGAAGATTTAATCGCTGGATTGCGAGTTTTAACAAAAGCCGTAGAGTATTACTGTGGGGAGTTGAGTTAGTGCACAGAGTCTTTAAAATCTCAATAAGGGTACTTTAAAGCTGGTAGTAATGTACCAGTACAATTCCCAAAGCCAATTGTGAAATTCTCTTTCGTACCTTTACCATGAAATGTCACTGTATCTAAATCTTCTAAAAATAAACGTGTTTCTCCATTAGTCAGATTAAGGGGTTCTTTCCCACCCCAACTGAGTTCAAGCATGCTTCCTCTCTCAGATTTTTGTGAGCCGGAAATTGTTCCAGAGCCTATAAGGTCTCCAACTCTCATGGGACATCCAGAGGACGAGTGATGAGCTATCTGTTGTGCACTTGAGTAATACATTTCTTTATAATTTGTCTCCGTAATAATTGATGACTTCCCTTTTTGGGGCGTTAAAGAAACAGTTAGGCTGATATCATAAAACATTGGGCCGCAATCTTTAAGATGATCAAGGAGCTCAATTTCACGAGTAGGCGGGCCGCACTGAAAAGGGATGAGAGCTTCTTTTGTGACTATCCATGGGCTAATCGTGGTAGCGGTTGCTTTCGCCTGGAAAGGACCCAACGGTTGGCCTTCCCATGCTTGAATATCTCTTGCTGACCAATCATTGAGCAAAACATAACCAAAGATTATATCGTCTGCCTGTTGAACGGTTAGTGGGCCATTACTTTTTGACCCCACGATTGCTCCAATTTCTAATTCAAAATCAAACCTTTTGCTTGGTGCGAAAAATGGTAGAGTTTCATTCGGTCTTTTTAATTGTCCCCAAGGTCTGTTAAAGTTCGTTCCACTAATTTTTACAGAAGAAGCTCTTCCGTTATACCCGATAGGCATGTGGTTCCAGTTTAGAGGAAGGGCATTTTCTGCGCCTCTCAACATGGTGCCTGCATTAATTGCATGATATTTACATGACCAAAAATCAGTAAATTCTGAGACTACGAATGGTATGTGTAGTTCGACCTCTGACTGAGGAATAAGCATATTTGATAACTTTTCAGGATGTGTATCTATACTGAGAAGTAAAGTTATTTCTTTACGAAATCTTGCCCACTCATTGCGCTCTAACTTCATCAGATTATTCCAAAATGGGTCCTTAAATATTGTTCCAGCACTAAACTTAATTAATCCCGCTTCTTCAACAGCCCGGCAGTCAAGGATCATGTCACCTATCGCTATGCCGCAGCGTTTCTCAAGCTTAGTGGTGGAAAACACTCCGTAAGGAAGATTATTAAGCGGGAATTCAGTGAACTTTGAGTTTGCTGAAGAAACCCAGCTTTTTAAAAGTCTCATATGTGCCCTTTTGAGTTTAAAATATATATGTGTTTTAATTTTTTTATGTTAATTAATGAAACTTGTTGAAAAGGTTTAATCTAAGGTTAATTTTTACACTAGTTAAAAGTATTTTTATCACTGTAAACAGTTTTGAGAAACAAATTTTAAAAAGTTATTAACAATTACTTTGGTTTCAGTGTCCCATTAAATTTTTTTTCTAAATCGTCCCAACAATTAATGTAATCATCTTGTAGTGGGGCTTCTGTGGCTGCAAAACTTGTTAAGTGCTGAGGAAACCGTGTTTCGAACATAAAAGACATAGTTTTTTCAAGCTTTTTGGGAGTTAACTCACTATTAGATGCATGTTCAAAAGCAATTTTATCTGGTCCGTGTGGAAGCATCATATTATGAAGGCTCATACCCCCAGGGATGAATCCCTTAGGCTTTGCATCATACTGGCCACAAATGTTTCCCATAAGCTCTGACATGATATTTTTATGATACCATGGAGGTCTAAAAGTATTCTCGGCAACGTTCCACCGGTCTCGGAAGAGAACAAAATCTATGTTTGAAGAACCTTCAACTTCGGATGGTGCGGTTAGCACTGAATATAAAGAGGGATCAGGGTGGTCAAAGAGAACTGCACCTATCGGACAAAAAGTATTAAGGTTATATTTGCAGGGCGCATAGTTCCCGTGCCACGCGACCACATCAAGTGGAGAGTGTCCAATCTCTGTTTCGTGAAATTGACCACACCACTTGATAACTACTTTTGATGAGCACTCTGTATCTTCAAATGCTGCAATTGGAGTTTTGAAGTCTCTTCGATTTGCCAAGCAGTTTGCACCGATTGGCCCTCTAGAGGGTAATGTAAATTTCTGACCATAATTCTCACAAACAAACCCACGAGCTGGACCTTCTATAAGATCAACACGGTACAAAAGTCCACGAGGGATGATAGCGATTTCCTCAGGTTTTATCTCTAATATGCCAAGCTCCGTGGTGAACCGTAGTGTTCCTTCCTGTGGAACAACAAGAAGCTCACTATCTGCAGAGTAAAAATAGGTATTTTCCATTGAAGTGTTTACTAAATAAATATGGCTTGCCATACCTGTTTGGATATTAACATCTCCTGCAGTAGTCATTGTTCTCATACCATTTAACCACGTTAGATTTTTTTTCGAATGAGGAATTGGATCCCATCTATACTGTCCTAGAGAAACAACATCTGGATCTACATTTGGAGCAGTTTTCCAGTATGGTAAGTCAATTTTTTTATACCTGTTTGAGTGCTTTACCGATGGACGAATGCGATAGCACCAGGTTCTTTCATTTTGATGGCTTGGAGCAGTAAATGCTGTTCCAGAGAGTTGTTCTCCATAAAGTCCGTAATTACATTTTTGAGGGCTATTTTGTCCCTGCGGTAGTGCGTCAGGAAGAGCCTCTGTTTCGAAGTCATTTCCAAAACCTGGCATATAACTAAGATTTTCAGAACTTTCAGAAGTGGTCCTGGTTGATACAGTATTTTTTTTAAAGCTACCCATATTACGACCTTTTATTAGTTAACTTTTAAACACTATAAAAACAAAAACATATTTTTGACAGATAAAATTTTATGTTTAAGAAAGCACCCAGGTGATAAGTATTTCAAAATAGAAGATAAAAAATAAGTAAATTAAGTTTTAATAATATTACCATACTTTATGTATTTAAAAAGGCCACTAATAGTACTATCAACAATAGTACTGAAATCCAAGCTACTGCTACTCCGGTTTTTACTGTTCCTCCGAAGAGACTGGTTGGACTAAAGTAGTGTTGTAAATCCCTAGTTACTAAACGTTTAACATTTATCAGTTGGTTGTTGAGTTGGTGGTTAACCTGTCCTATTTTGTTTCCACTTCGCTGTATTAACCTCTTTAACAAATGTCTATAAAACCAATCTGAGTCCAAGTTTACCGACATCAACTCCGGTGGGTAAAGCCCGGTGCGTTGTAACCATACGAAGGCCAATGCTGAGAAGAATAAGAGTTGCATTTGTGCTAGCACATGGGTGCCGTCATACGGCACGTAGTCGACCTGGTACGGTAAAAGACTGTATAAGACTGCTGGGTAGCTACCATTGAAGATACAAAGTGCTGAAGCAAACCCCATTGCAATCAACATATTCCAGGGAGCTTCCTTTGTACGAATTCCTGAATCATGGGCAAAGAACGCAAAAAATGGAATTTTAATTCCAGCATGATGGAATACTCCGGCTGACGCGAATAGTAACATTAACCAGACTATTGAATGACCTTCTTCTAGCGCTGCGACCATGACCATAGATTTGGAAACAAAACCTGAAAACAATGGGAAAGCTGAGATAGAGGCCGCTCCAACTATGCAAAAGCCAGTGGTCCATGGCATTGATTTATATAGCCCACCAAGTTCTGAACCATTTATTTTTCCTGTACGATGAAGAACGGCGCCCATTGTCATAAATAGTAAGCCCTTGAAAATAACATCATTAAAGGCGTGTGAGACAGCACCATTAATTGCTAATTCAGTTCCTATACCAATGCCGACAACCATAAATCCAACTTGGTTAATTAGGCTGTAGGCCAACACGCGGCGAAGATCATTCTCGATAACTGCAAAGAAAATTGGAAACATCGCCATTGTTGCACCAATATAGATTAACACTTCTGCGCCTGGAAAAGTACGAGCTAAGGCATAGACTGCAACTTTTGTAGTAAAAGCACTTAAGAACACTGTTCCAGTTGGAGTTGCTTCTGGATAGGCGTCGGTAAGCCAGGTATGCAAGAAAGGAAAGGCGCATTTGATCCCTAGTGCCAACAGTATTAACCAACTTGCTAAGTTCTCAAGAGACATTGTTGTGATAGCAATTGAGCCAGTTTGATGAATATTGATCAGAATCCCTAAAAGAAGAATTACTCCAGAGCCAATTTGTAAGATGAGATAGCGCATACCTGCTTGATACGCCCGCTCAGTTCCCTGCGCCCAAATTAAGAACACAGAACTAATTGCTAACATCTCCCAAAATATGAATAACACTATCATATCACCAGCGAACACAGCTCCAAGAGCTGAACCTGCATAAACAATAGATGAAACCTGTTGGACAGTATCGCGTACGTGCAAGGCGTATATTATTCCAAAAAAGGCTGCGATATGGAACAAATACCCAAAAAGAATACTAAGTTTATCAACTTTTACGATCGTAAGGTCGTATCCTAAAAATGGTTCTTGCCACAAAATACCTTGCGCCATAGCTAGTAGATTTGCTCCTCCAAAGACAGGGATCATTAATGCAATAACTGAACGCCACGGACCTCTTAGAATAGCAAGTAAAAAGGCTCCGACAAAAAAGATTAAAAAGGGTGGAATACTACCGAGTTCAATCATAATAACTTTCGTCTCGCATTATAATTTTTCGAATTTTTTTTGCAATAATTACTAAAAGAGTGCATGCAATAAAGCCATATAATCCATAAAACCCAAACATTTTTTCCCATGGATGAGCTATATGTCGGTGAAAGAAAAAATCAACACCGATCAGTAAAACACAACAAATGTAAAACCCATAAAGTAGTCTTTGAACATTTTTAGGGTTGTCAAAAATGTATTTTTTTTTATCTTCCATATTGTGTTAATACTCATTCTAATTTTTTAGTATATTGATCATTTATTCTAATGACAAAAAGGCTTTGTGTGCAACTCCTTAAACTAGCCTCTAAGCTTAATTTTATATTTGGCTTCCAAGAGTATTAAACGCTTTGTTTAAAAATGGTTTAAATTTCTTCCATTGTTGCGAGCTTCCCTGATAGACCTTCTTTCTAACCTGTGTTTTAGATGCTGTAGAGACACTTCTTCTATTATCTTGGGGTGACAAACATCTTTCCTCCCAACTTAAATCGAGGTGTTGGATTAACTTTTTTGTTTCACTTTCTTGATTTATTGTGAGTAACTCATAGTCCAAATTATAAATTCTGTTAGAAAGGTGTGCGTCCCAAAACTCCATAAGATTTTGGTAAAGAGCATAATATTGGACAATATCATCTAGTCCGTAACAGTAACCCAGAGCCGTAGATGAAAAATACTGCTTATAATTCGCCCAACAAGTAGCTGCAGGATTTCTTTTAGTATGGACTATTTTGGCTTCAGGAAAAGCGGCAGCAAGTAATCCTATGTAAAGAAAGTTTTGAGGCATTTTGTCTATGATCATAGGACTATCTTTAGAAATAATTTGTAATTTTTTTAAGTAACTTTTTCTAAAACTAAGTAATGTTTTTGTGTCTACTTTAATCGAGTCTAATGCTATAGAATCGCCAAATTGAGAGACAAAAGGTAACTCGCCTCCACCTGTAACTTGTGAATGTGAGGAAATTATTTGTTCAACTAGAGTTGTGCCTGAGCGTGGCATGCCAACTATAAAAATAGGTTTTATTTTATTAGAAACTTTTTCACTTTCAAGTGAGTTTTCTTTAATTTTTGAATAGTTAGCCTTCAGTTTATTGAACAGCTCAATGTCTTGACTGATATCGTACTTCAAATACTTTTTACGTAATAAATTGCCTTTGCTGTAGTATTTAAATGCTTGCTTAAAATCTCCCAAATCCTCAAATGCCTTGGCTAAGGCAAAGCTGAGATGGCATTGTTGTTCGTCAGAGCAACTTACTTCAAGAGATAACGCTTGCATTTGCAAAAACTGTGTATCCTGCTCAGTAAATGTCTTCATTCCGCTAAGCTGCCGATGAGCTTCGGCATAAGTAGGTTTCAAAGAAATCGCTTGCCTATAACTTGCTTTTGCCTCCTTTAACTGACCCAGTCCTGCAAGGGCCATACCCAAGTTATGATGGGTTTCGGCAAATTTAGGCTCAAATTTTATAGCTTTCCTTAAGCTAACCTCTGCTTCTTCTGATCTACCCATTATGTTAAGTATATTACCTAAATTATTATGCACCTTGAAATAGTCTGGTTTTAATTCTGCGGCTCGCCTATAACTCATTTCTGCTTCTTCGAGTCTATCCGTCTCTTGGAGTGTGATCCCCAAGTTGTAATGAGATTCTGCATCTTGAGGAGCCAATTTTACAGCCTTTTTCTTAGCATAAATGGCCTCTGCTTTTCTATCTGTCTGTCCTAATATTGCCCCAAGGACTTTCCAGGCAACTTGATGCTTGGGAAATTGCTGAGTTAATAATAACCCTAACCTTTCAGCTTCTTTATAATTACTCATCTGATATTGTTCGATAAGGTTATTTAACTGTGATTGAGGCGGATTAACTTTATTAGCGTTTTGGTTGTTAGCTTTGTTCTTTTTCTGACGTGATTTAGATGGAGTTATTTTCTTAAGCTGAACTTCTAAGGTATCAACTTCCTCTCCAGCTAATCCTCCTTTCCTACCTTGCTTGAGAACTATTTTTGCCATTTCAATTTGATTACTTTTAGCAAGAGCACTAATGTAACCTAACCAAAACTGTTTTATTTTTGGATTCGCTTCAACGGCTGTTTTAAACAATGGTACTGCAGACTCAATGTTATTAACTGAGATCGCTATTAATCCTAAGTTATAATTCGCATCTGGGTGAGTTGGGTGCGTTTTTAATACGACATTATATAGGTCCGCTGCTTCCTGCAGTTTTCCTTTTTTATGTGCGACAACAGCTTGCTGAAATGTTTGTTCGACAGGTAACTCCATTAAATATCTCTAAGCGCTGCTTTGTAAATATTGTCAATACCCGCTTATATCATCTTTAATTATAACTATTGTCAATTGTGACGTTGCAATATTATGAGAAGTTACAATTCAGAAAAGCTATTTTTAAACGATTTTGCATATAGAAAATACTCCCACTCAATAGTGCCAATGTTATAAGTCATTGATATAGTTGAGGTATTTTTTGGGTATGTAAGATTTAAGTAAGTTTTTTGCATTTTAAATAATCTCATAGACTCTTTATTTCCTGTTATAAAACAATACCTTAACGTTTGTCACCTTACATTCTATGCAACACTAAAAGATAAAAGTTTTAACTAAGTGAAAGCACCTGCAAATTAATTCTTAGATTTAGCTACCACGAAGTGTTCGAAATTAAATAATTGATTTTCAAAAAGAGTTCTTCCGACAGGGGCAAATTACCGAGAGTTAAGATCCCTCAAAGTTGCGTTGTCTATTATTGTATAATCATTTTTCGAAAGTAGGCTTGTAGTTTTTTAACTTTGTGTCACAAGGTATTGTACGAAAATTGAACTCCTGGGTTTTAACTTTTCTGCAGTTGATTAAACGCCAAAAATTAAAATTCTTTGATTCTGCTCACTTTCGGGGTTGGTTTCTATCTTAGGATAGCAGGAAACCATCAAGTGCTCCATTGAGGAATGGTTGATATTTCTTCCATTGCTCCGAACTACCTTGGTAAACTTTTTGCCTAACCTGAAGGCTGGACGCTGTTGCTACGCGTCTCGTATTGTTTTGAGGCGATAGGCAGTTTTTATCCCAAGCTAAGTCAAGATAGTCAATTAGCTGCCGCGTCTCACTTTCCTGATTAACTGTTAGTTGTTCGTAATCAAGATTGTAAATCCTGTTACTGAGCGTGTTTATCCAAAAATCCATGAGGTTTTCGTAAAGTTTATGATAATTGATTATGTCATCAATTGCGTAACAGTAGCCAATACTCTTTGACACAAAATACTGCTTATAATTAGCCCAGCATACTGCGGCAGGGTTTCTTTTCACGTGTATTATTTTAGCCTCAGGAAAAGCCGCAGCAAGCAATCCTATATAGCGGAAGTTTTGTGGCATCTTGTCTATAACAATCAGATTTCCGTTAGAAACATATTTCAGTTTATCTAGATATTTACCTCGGAAGTTCAGCAAAGACTCATTATGTACTTCAGTAATACCAGTAGCAATAGTTGCGCCAAATTGCTTTACAAAAT
>ERZ651776.1310-NODE-1310-length-30178-cov-5.881732_pt1 | contig 30178 bp, 31 predicted proteins | sample MGYA00514761_ERZ651776 | MGnify/ENA metagenome assembly ERZ651776
CTCTCAAAATATCTATAGAAGCATTTCTCATCATTTGATATTCTTTATCAGTTAAAGTGACAGCTGGAGCTACAGTGATTGAATCACCAGTATGAATTCCCATAGGGTCTATATTTTCAATTGAACAAATTATTATAACATTATCTGCCTTGTCTCTCACTACTTCCATTTCATACTCTTTCCAGCCAATAATAGATTCTTCAATTAAGACTGAATTGACTGGAGACGCATCTAAACCTGTAGTAATTATTGTATCAAACTCATCTTTATTATAGGCAATTCCTCCTCCAGTTCCTCCAAGAGTAAATGAGGGTCTAATAATAAGAGGAAGGCCTATTTCTTTTAATGCTTTATCTGCTTCATTTTTATTTACTGCTAGAACTCCTTTAGGAGTAGTTAATCCAATTTTTTTCATTGCAGTTTTAAAGAGCTCTCTATCTTCTGCTTTTTTAATAGCTTCTAATGAAGCTCCTATAAGTTCGACATTATATTTTTTCAGTATTCCTGTTTCTGCTAAACGCATCGCCACATTAAGAGCAGTTTGACCGCCCATTGTAGGTAAAAGTGCATCAGGCTTTTCTTTAATAATAATTTTTGTCACCATTTCTGGAGTAATTGGTTCAATATATGTGGCATCTGCAAAATCTGGATCTGTCATTATTGTAGCAGGATTAGAGTTAATTAGAACAACTCTATATCCTTCTTCTCTTAAAACTTTACAAGCCTGAGATCCTGAGTAATCAAATTCACAAGCTTGACCAATCACAATAGGTCCTGCACCAATTATTAGAATAGATTTTATATCATTACGTTTAGGCATATTTTACGTCTTTACTTTATTAATTTCATTATAAAATTTATCAAAGAAGCTATAAGTATCATGTGGCCCTGGTGATGCTTCAGGATGATATTGAACAGAATATATAGGTTTATTTTTTACCTTTAAACCTTCTACTACTCCATCGAATAAAGAAGAGTAAGTTTCAACTATATTCTTAGGCATACTGCTTCTTTTTACTACAAAGCCATGATTTTGACTTGTAATTTCTACTTTTTTATTTTTATTAGACTGAACGGGTTGGTTAGCGCCTCTGTGGCCTGTTTGCATTTTTTCAGTTTTTGCACCTAAAGCTAATGCTATTAGTTGATGACCTAAACATATTCCATATATTGGAATATTAACTTTAAATAATTTATTCAATAGATTATTTGTAATCTTACTAGTTGCCATGGGGTCTCCTGGTCCATTAGATAAAAATACCCCATCTGGTTTAAGCTTTACTATATCTTCATAAGAAGTATTTAAAGGTATAACAGTAATTTTAAAGTTTCTATCAGCTAACATTCTTAATATATTTTGCTTAACTCCAAAATCTATTACTACAATATGTTTTTTTGGTGATTTTTTATACTTCTGAGTATTGATGTGAAAATAATTTTTATTATGATAACTTTTTTCTTTCCATTTATATAATTTTTTGCAGCTAACTTTAGAAGCAAGGTCTGCTCCTTTTAGTCCTGGCCATTCTTTTATACTCGAGATTAACTCAATTATCTTTTTATCAGTTATTTTTTCATTTACAATTATTCCATTTATAGACCCTTTATTTCTAACAAGAGATGTAATAGTTCTCGTATCTATTCCTTGGATGCCAACTATATTTTTTTTAATTAACCAATTATTTAAGTCTAAGTCAGACCTAAAATTTGAGGGACTTGTTATATTAGCTTTAATAATAACTCCTTTAGCCAAAGGCATATCTGATTCGTTATCTATTATGTTTGTTCCGGTATTGCCAATATGAGGAAATGTGAAAGTAATTATTTGATCTGCATAAGATGGATCAGTAATTATTTCTTGGTAACCAGTCATAGCTGTATTAAAACATACTTCTCCAATTGCTCTTCCTTTAGCTCCAATTCCATGTCCCCAATATATGTTTCCATTCTCTAATATAAGTAAAGCATTTTTTTTAATAATAAATTCTTTCAAGGGTATGGTTTTGGCGGATTTCATTTTTTTAAAATAGTCCATAATTTTAGTTTATATAAATTTTTTTATTTTTCTCTCTTGAAAAATTACACTAATCAAATAGCAGTTCTTGGTCAAGATAAGTAATAATAAATATTTAAATTTTCTATAAATATAATATAGTATAAGATTATTAATTAATTAAGGATAAAAATTGTTAAGAAATGAATTTAAAAATAATTTACTGAGCGCTATGAAGGCTAAAGAAACTATTAAAGTATCTACTTTAAGGTTAATATTAGCTGCTATAAAAGATAGAGATTTGGAATCTAGAGGAAAAGGCACAGGAGATATAGTTAATGATACAGTTATATTAGAAATTTTATCCAAGATGATAAAGCAAAGAATAGAAACAGCAAAAGTTTATGAAAAAGCCGGAAGGAGCGAATTAGCCGATACTGAGAAAAAAGAAATAGATATAATTAATGCTTATATGCCTAAAATGCTAACTGCTAATGAGTTAGAGAAGGTTATAACTGATGCAATAGCAAATATAGAAGCAAAATCTCTCAGAGATTTAGGTAAGGTAATATCAAAAATTAAAGAAGATTATACTGGAAGGTGCGATTTTGCAGAAGTTAGTCAAATACTTCGTAAGCGTTTGGAAGGGTAATTAAGTTATTAAATGGCCTTATCAGATAATTTAGTAGATGTGATCCATGAAAAAATCTTATTATCTGATTTTATTGGTCGAAAAATAACACTTGTTAAAAAAGGCAATGACTTTTTGGGTTTATGTCCTTTTCATAGTGAAAAAACACCATCTTTTACTGTTAGTGATGATAAAGGTTTTTTTCACTGTTTTGGCTGTTCAGCACATGGGGATGTGATTAGTTTTGTAATGCAAAAAGAATCTGTTGATTTCAAAGAAGCTCTTAAAATACTAGCTGCTGAAGCCGGTATTAATATTAGAGACTATGGAGGCTTTGAAAAAAAAGTAACTAAAGAATCAATAGATGCTCATAATATAGTAGAAGTATCAAAAAACCATTTTGTGAGCATTTTAAATTCTTCTTTGGGAGGAAAAGTTAGAGAATATTTAAAACAAAGGAATATATCAGAAAAGGCTTATCAATATTTTGAATTAGGTTTTTCTGAAAATGCTTCAAATAATTTAATTTTATTTCTTAAAAATAAAAATTATTCATTAGAATCTATAATTAATTCTGGGTTAGCTAGAAACTCCATAAAAAATAATCAGACATATGATTTTTTTAGAAATAGGTTAATTTTTCCTATTCATGATAATAGTGGTGTAGCTATAGCATTTGGGGGACGAGGTCTTGGAGGGGTAGAACCAAAATATCTTAATTCTCCTGATACTATTCTTTTTAAAAAAAAGAAGATGTTATTTAATTTTCATAGAGCTAAAAAATATGTCCAAAAACATAAATTACCGTTTATAGTTGTAGAAGGTTATTTAGATGTAATTTCACTATATCATATAGGTCTTTACGGAGCTGTAGCTCCTTTAGGTACTGCTCTATCAGAGGAGCAACTAATTTTAATGTGGCGAATTTCTAATGAGCCTATAATTTGTATGGATGGTGATAAAGCAGGCTATAGGGCAGCAGTTAGAACTCTAAATATTGCTTTAGCTTTATTAAAACCTGGAAAGTCTTTAAGATTTGTTTTTCTTCCTGAGGGAGAGGATCCAGATAGTTTAGTATTAAATAATGAGAAAGACAAATTAATTAATATAATAAATAACCCATTAGCTATGTTTGATTTTTTTTGGAAAAGTGAGACGGAAAATATTGTTTTGGACACCCCTGAAAGAAGAGCGGGTTTTAAATTGGCAATGGAAAAAAAGATTTCTTTAATACAAGATAATATTGTTAAAGCGGAGTATAAAAACTCTTTTTATATTTATTTTAATAAGTATGTTTTAAAAAGGACAGCTAATAATAAAAATCATAATAATAAATTTAATATAATAAATACTGAGTTAGATAAGTTAAATGCAGACAGAGTAAATAAAAAAATGTATATTAACTTTCGTGAAAAAAATTTAATTGAATCTATACTAAATAACTTCAATTTATTAGGAAAAGTGTATGAAGAGTTTTCAATACTTGTTTTTTCCAATAAAGAACTTGATCTTCTAAGAGAAGCATTAATTGTTTTATATCAAACAAATGGCTGCTTATCAGACAAGGATTTAATTAGCTTAAAAGAAAATGTTAAGTATTCTGAAATATTTAACAATATTTTAAAATTAAATGATTGGACTAAAACTAAATTTACTCCAGATTATGTTAAAAAACATGATGATTTGAATTATGTAGAAAAATGCTGGTTAGAAGCTGCTAATTTGCAAAAAATATGGTATAAAAAAAAGAAATAAATGTACTTAACTTAGTAATTTCTTGATAAGTATTGAAAGTAAATATAATTAGTTTAGAATAGTGTTTTTTAAATAATTATCTGAATTTGAATAGAAAATTAAACTTATGGCAAAAAAAAAAAATAAAGCAACTACGGATGATTCTGTTTCTGCAGACGATCAAGTTACTGATATTAGCGAAGTAGAAGTAAAAAAACTTATTTCTAAGGGTAAGGAAAAGGGTTATATTACTTATGATGAGTTAAACAGTGTGTTATCTCCTGAAAAATTCTCCTCAGAAAAAATAGAAGATATTCAAGCCATGATTTCAGATGTTGGTATTAGTTTAGTAGACACCGATGACGAATCAAATGATTCGGATACTGAAGTAGTGGGAAGCGATACAACTAAAGGTGAAGTAGTAAAATCTACTAATGCTTCAGATAGTGAATTAGGTAGAACAGATGATCCAGTAAGGATGTATCTAAGGGAAATGGGAAATGTGGAGCTTCTTTCTAGAGATGGTGAAATAGCTATAGCAAAAAGAATAGAAGCTGGAAGAGATTTAATGTTTAGAGGTATTAGCAGAAACCCTTTAACCTTAACAAACATATCTAAATGGACTCTTTTATTAAAAAAAGAACAAATTACCTTGAGAGAAGTAATAGACCTAGAAGCTACATATGGGTCAGGGCCGGATGGTGCAACAGTTAATAATCCTTTAGCAACAGCTAAAGTAGCTTCAACATTACAAGTAAATAATGCTCCTGAAACTGAAAACCAAAATGATGAAGATGAAAGTAACGATGACTCATATAATGCGGAGGAACAAGAGGAGCAAGATTCACATGATGGAATGCCTTCTATTTCAGCATTAGAAGAAATTTTAAAACCACAGATTGTGGCTGCTTTTAATCAATTATCAAAATGCTCTAAATCAATGGATAAATATTGGAAGAAGTCCATTGTTAATAAAATAGCTGGAATAGAGAATAAGATCACAGATCAAAATAAGTTTTTTAAATCTCAAAAAGAAGTTTCTGATATTATGAGAGGCTTAAGGCTTGATACTGAAAGAGTAGAAGAGCTTATAGACGAACTTTATGGAAAAAATAAAAGATTAATATTTTTAGAAGGAAGTCTAATTAGACTGGCAGGTAAGTATAAGATAAAAAGAGATAAATTTTTAGAAGCATATTTAGGTCGTGAAATTAATAAAGATTTACTTAGAAAACTTTCTTTAATTAAAGATAAAGGTTGGAAAGATTTTATTAAAGCAGAAAGACCTCAAATTAAAGAGATTATTCAAGAGATAAGAAGTATAGTAGAGTATTGTAACTTAGATGTTGCTGATTTTAAGGTATTAGTAAAAGCAATTGAGCGTGGAGAAAGAGAATCCGAGCATGCAAAAAAAGAAATGATAGAAGCCAATTTAAGGTTAGTTATTTCTATAGCAAAAAAATATACAAATAGAGGGTTACAATTTTTAGACTTAATACAAGAGGGAAATATAGGTTTAATGAAGGCTGTTGATAAGTTTGAATATAGAAGAGGGTATAAATTTTCAACTTATGCTACTTGGTGGATTAGGCAAGCAATTACTAGATCAATAGCGGATCAAGCCAGAACTATTAGAATTCCTGTTCATATGATAGAAACAATTAATAAATTAGTTAGAACTTCTAGGCAAATTCTTCATGAAATAGGAAGGGAAGCTACACCAGAAGAATTAGCTGAAAAACTTGCTATGCCTCTTGATAAAGTTAGAAAAGTTATGAAGATAGCTAAAGAACCAATAAGTTTAGAGACTCCAGTCGGTGATGAGGAGGATAGTCATTTAGGTGATTTTATTCATGATCAAAATGCAGTTATACCATTAGATGCAGCAATTCATGAAAATTTAAGAGAGCAAACAACACAAATATTAGCTTCTCTAACGCCAAGAGAAGAAAGAGTTTTAAGAATGCGTTTTGGTATCGGTATGAATACAGATCATACTTTAGAAGAAGTTGGTCAGCAATTCTCTGTTACAAGAGAAAGAATTAGACAAATTGAAGCAAAAGCTTTACGTAAACTTAAACATCCATCTAGATCAAGGACTCTAAAAAGCTTTTTAGACGAGAAATAATTGATTTAGGGCCCGTAGCTCAGTTGGTTAGAGCAAACCGCTCATAACGGTTTGGCCGTAGGTTCGAGTCCTACCGGGCCCACCACTTATATATAATAATAGATAATTTGCTATTTAGTTAAAATTAGGGTTAATTATTATATAAATATATTCGGGAGAGAAATTATGGATGCAAAAGTTATATGGTTACTTGTATTTGTTGGGCTTTATTGGTCTTATTGTGTGTTTTGGGGAGTTAAAGGGCATTTACAAGCAAAGACAGCAAGCGATTATTTTTTAGCAGGTAGAGGTATTTCTATCTGGGTATTTATTTTAGCTGCAACTGCTACTTCATTTTCTGGTTGGACATTTATGGGGCACCCTGGGCTAATTTATAGAGACGGCTTTCCATATGCATACGCTTCATTTTATGCAATCACTATTCCTTTTACAGGTGTAATGTTTTTAAAAAGGCAATGGATGCTAGGTAAAAGGTTTGGATTTGTTACTCCTGGTGAAATGTTTTCAGAGTATTTCAAATCTGATTTTATAAGAATTTTAATAGTATTAGTGGCATTAGTATTTTCTGTTCCTTATCTAGGAATACAACTAAGAGCCTCGGGTTTTTTATTTAATGTTCTTACAGATGGAATGTTTAGTGTCAATGTCGGAATGTGGGCATTATCAGCTGTAGTTTTTATATATGTTGCTACTGGAGGACTAAAAGCTGTTGCTTATGTAGATACAATGCAGTGCATTCTTTTAGCTGGCGGCATAATGGTAATAGGATTAATTACTTTAGTAAATATTGGAGGCTTTGGCACCTTAATAGATGGTGTAGCAGCTTTATCTCAAATAGATGAAAAATTAACACCTGATGGTTATAGTCATTACATAGCTATTCCTGGTGTAATACAATACGTGAAAAGTGGAACTCAGGCAGTAGGTGGTGCGTGGACGGGAATAATGATTTTATCTTATATGTTTGCTTTAATGGGTATACAATCTGCACCAGCATTTACTATGTGGTCATTTTCTAATAAAAGTGTAACACCATTTGCTCCACAACAAGTTTGGGCTTCTGCTTTTGGAATTGGTCTTATACTAATGTCCTTTACAGCTATTCAAGGCATTGGCGCTCATTTTTTAGGAGCCGATGCAGCTATGTTGGCAGCTCATCCAGAATTAGTAAATAATGTAATGGGAGCAGGGTTAGGTGGAGAAGATATTATGGCTACTGCAGGTAAGCAAGGAAATCTTGTGCCTCAGTTAATATATTTAATGTCAGATAGTGCTCCATGGCTAGTAGGCCTTTTGTCTGTATGCGCTTTAGCAGCTATGCAATCAACTGGAGCTGCATATATGTCTACTGCTGGAGGAATGTTGACACGTGACTTATTTAAAAGATTTTTAATGCCAAGTGCTTCTCATAATCTTCAAAAAATTCTTGGTAGAGCTGGTGTAGGAGTTATAGTCTTAGCAGCTTTATTAGTTGCTACAGTTTCTAAAGATGCGTTAGTTTTATTAGGTGGTTTAGCAGTTGCATATGGTTTCCAAATGTGGCCTGCCCTGATAGCAATTTGCTGGTGGCCTTTCCTTACAAGAGCAGGGGTTTCATATGGCTTAATTGCAGGATTAATAGCGGTTACACTTACAGAAAGTATAGGAGCAGATGTTTTTGGAATTACAGCCTGGGGTAGATGGCCATTAACTATTCATTCAGCAGGATGGGGAATAATTTTTAATTTAGGGTTAGCAATAATTATATCTTACTTTACTCAAAATAAAGCTGATACTGATCATAAAATGAAGTTTCACTCATTTTTACGTGAACATGCGTCTCTGTCATCTGAAAAAAGAAGATTAATTCCAACAGCTGTTATAATAACATTGTTATGGTTCTTTTTTGGAATAGGGCCAGGTGCAGTGATAGGAAATTGGATATTTGGAAGTCCATTAGATCCAAATACATGGGTATTTGGTATCCCATCTATTTGGGCATGGCAGATCTTATTTTGGCTAATTGGTGTTTATATGATGTGGATGCTTGCTTATAAAATGGAAATGTCTACACCTCCTAAAACCTTTGATGCTTTAGTGGATGATATTGGTGATACATAGGTTTAATTAATAAATAAATTATAGGCCTTAATTAAATTTAAGGTCTATAATAATAAGGTGTAAAATGCCAAGCGAACTATTTTATTTATTAAGTGTGACCTTCCTTGCCCTTTTATTATATTACCCTGTAAATAAATTAATTTTTATCTTAAGCGTAAGAAGATATGAAAAAAAAATAGGAAACTCTTTAAGTGATGAAGAGTTAAGAGGGCAGCTAATAAGGTCGCGTTTTATAACAATCATTTTAATTATTTTTTTCTCATCTCTTTTTAATTTAAAGCCTTATTAAAAATATTGGTTATTTATTAAAATGAAAACACATGATCCCGTATATATAGTTTTAGTTAGAATAAGTATCTTTCTATTTATACTATTTACAGGCTGGCTTATATGGGATCACTTTATAAATAGGCCAGCAGAAGTAAGATATTATTTAAGCGGTAACACTGCTTTTAAAGATAAAAAATATAGTAGTTCTTTAGAGTATTACTTAAAAGCTTATGAATCTAATAATATGGATGTATATATAATTGAAGGAATAGCTAGATCTTATATGCAGCTAAAGAATTATGATGATGCTATGAAATACTTCTATAAAGGAATTAAGTTAGACTCTAATTTTGCTCCTACATATGCTAATCTAGGTGTTTTATATGATAGAAAAAAAGATTATGATAATGCTATAAAATTTTATGAAATAGCTTTATCTCTTGATCAAGAGTTATATATAGGAATGCATTGGATAGATAGGTTGTTATATGATGTTAGAGAAAAACCACCTACAATTGCCGATAGGTTAGATTATTTAAAATTACAGATGTCTTTACCAGAAGATAAAAGGTTATTGTCAGTTGAAGAAATTGATCAGCAGCAGATAAATATTGAAAAGTAGCTATATAACTTTTAGAATATCCACCAAAAACACTCTCAAAAAAAACATTAATGCAATGCATCCAAATAATAGACGAACAAAGTCTTTCTCTCCCTCTTTATCTCTATAAGTTATGCCATGCCATGCGATTAAACCTGTGACAAAAACAAATATCCAATTAGTTAGTTCTTCCATCATATTTATTTGTATATTTCTATGATAAGTAATAATTTAATTTATATGATTTTAGATAATATACTTATAGATGGTAATAAAGAAGCAAAAAATTTATTAATACTAGCACATGGAGCAGGGTCTCCCATGGATTCTGTATTTATGAATACTATGGTTAAAGGTATAATAGATAGAGATATACTAGTAATTAGGTTTGAATTTCCATATATGACAAAACGAAGATTAGGAAAAAATTCTTTTCCTGATAAAATAACTTCTCTGTGTTTGTTCTATAAAGATATATTTTATCAAATTAAAAATATTTATTCCAAAAAAAATATTTGGATAGGAGGCAAGTCAATGGGAGGAAGAGTATCTGCAATAATTAGCAGTGAAATAAATGTGAAAGGAGTAATAGTATTAGGTTATCCATTTCATCCAATAAATAATAAGGATAAATTAAGGCTAGATTGCTTGCAAAGTAGTGGCCCACCTATTCTAATAATTCAAGGAACTAGAGATAAATTAGGAAGCATTAAAGAAGTAAATAATTATACTTTACACAAAAAGAATTCTCTATTTTGGATAGAAGATGGTGACCATTCATATAACACTTTAAAAAAATCTAAATATAATCCTGAAAATTCTATAAAAAAAGCTTATTTTAAAGTATCAGATTTTATAATTGAGAATAAAACTAATTAAGCAAGTCCTGTTTTATGAAGTATATTTTTTTGCTTTAGCTCTAATTCTTTAATATCAAAACCTTCTATTAAGTTTTCAATAATTTTATGCCAGTTAAGTTGAGCATTTAGATGCATAAAAACAGATCCAAGTCCAACAGCGGCTCTATCTATTAAAACAAATTCTTTTGGTGGACTGATCCCACCTAATTTTTTTAACTCTTTATAAACGTTTGAAGCAATATCTTTACCATTTTTGATAGCTTTAGGGTCTTGTATATATCTTTTCTTATTTTCTAATAAAGGTCCATAAATATAAGCAGCCCATATATTTAATACTTTTATCAAATCTTTATTTAAGTTGTTAAAACCCCAAGCTTCATAAGCCTTAATAGCTAGTTCTTGATTATTGTCTCTCATTGCAATATATAAATCTATTACAGCTTTAACAAACTTCGGTGGAAATACTCTTATGCAGCCAAAATCAAGTAAATTTATACTTGGCTTTGTTGAGCTTATATTATTAACTTGATAGTTACCAGGATGTGGATCTCCATGAATTATTCCATATTTATAAAATGGGATATACCACGCATTAAATAATGTTAAAGCAATATGATTTTTTATTTCTGGCTCAGATTTTTTCCAATTCATAAGAGAATCTCCTTCTAACCATGTCATAGTTAAAAGTTTATCTGTAGATAACTTTTTAATAGGTTTAGGTACAATAATATATTTTTCATTACTAAGTATTTCATCAAAAAGAATCATATTTTTGTATTCTCTATTATAATCTAGTTCTTCTTTTAATCTATTTGTTAGTTCTTCATATATATCTTTTGTTTTAATAGTTTTATCCCATGCGCCATATATAGAAAAAATTAACTTTAATTGTTTTAAATCTGCATCAACTATGGATATCATATCTGGGTATTGTAATTTGCAGGCAATATCAATTCCATTAACTTTTGCTTTATGAACCTGACCTAATGAAGCAGCTTTTATAGCTTTTTTATCGAATACTTCAAATTTTTTTATCCAATCTTTACCTAATTCTCCTGCCATTCTTCTTTTTACAAAAAACCAACCCATTGAAGGAGCTTCTGATTGAAGGGTTTGAAGTTTTTCTGCATATTCTTTAGGAATTGCATCTGGTATAGTAGATAGTAATTGAGCAACTTTCATTAAGGGACCTTTTAATCCACCTAAAGCATTTAAAATATTATCTGCATTTTTGTTAATATCATTGTTGCCTATTATTTTATTACCAGCCATGCGGGCTGCTATACCCGTCATTTTACTGCTAACACTAGCATACCTTTTAACTTTACCTGTTAATGTAGATTTATTATCTTTCATTTATAAATTTTTCTATGCTTATTATACTGTTAATACGTTTACAAACGTCTAGTAGATTTAGAAAGTATTATTCAGCAGCTACAGAAGCAATAGGGTCATATTCTTTTGAATTCCAAGATTTTAGAAGTTGTTCTCTTTTTAAGGCAGCTTTATTCATATGTTCTTCTTTAACATGTCCATAACCTCTAATCATTTCTGGAATAGAAGCTATTTGAACTGCTAATGATAAGTTTTTCGAATTTACTTCCTCTAATATTTTATTCATATCTTCTTTATATTGAGATATTAGAAATCTTTCCATTTTTCTCTCTTTTGTTTTTCCAACAGGATCTATTATAGTCCCTCTTAAAAACTTTAACTTAGAAAGACCTTTAAACACTGGTAATATCCAAGAACCTATAGTAATTTTTTTAAGTTTTCCTGTATGTGGATCTTTAGGTGCAAATAAAGGAGGAGCCACATGAAATTTAAGTTTTAAATTTCCTTCAAATGCATTATTTAATTTTTCTTTAAATTCACCATTAGTATATAATCTAGCAACCTCATATTCATCTTTATAGGCCATTAATTTTGATAAATATTTAGCAACAGCTTTAGATAAATCATCCTTACTATTATCTAATTTTTTTTCGGCTTCAATAGTTTTTTTGACAAAATTTACATAAATATTTGCATATTTTTTATTTTGATAACTGCTCAAAAATGAAGTTCTATCTTTAATTATTTCTTCTAATAAATACTCATCATTGTTTACTTCAGTATTAGGCATAAATGGAGCTGCCTCTTTTTCAACATATTGTTGATCATGTGCTGCCATTCTACCCCAGCGGAAAGCAGATAAATTCATATCTATTGCCATATTATTAAGTTTTATTGCTTCTTCCATGCTTTCAGGTTTTACAGGAATAAGTCCTTTTTGTAGAGCATATCCTGTAATAAACATATTTGAAGCTATAGAATCTCCAAACATTGCAGTAGAAATTTTTATGGCATTAATAAAATTTGTTTCCTTAGAAGACTTTTCTATAATTTGACGAATTCTCTTACCGCCAAAAGAGTGATCTGGATCTAAAACAAACCCTGCAACTGGTGTTTCATGATCATTAATAATTGATTGAGTAGTATTTATATTCATCAACTCTCTGACTGGACTTGAAGCAACCACAACCATATCACATCCTAAAATTAAATCAGCACTTGTTTTACCTACTTTTACAGAATGAATATCTTTAGGAGAAGAAGCTATTCTAATATGGCTTAATACAGCTCCACCTTTTTGTGCTACACCAACTTGATCTAAAACACTTACACCTTTATTTTCTATATGAGAGGCCATACCTATTAGAGCTCCAATGGTAACTACTCCAGTTCCTCCAATGCCTGTTACTACTATATCAAAAGGTTTTTCAATGTTTATTTCTTTAGGGTTTGGTAATTTATTAAATATATTCATTGGTAAATCAGATGCAGGTGTAACTTTTCTTTTTTTAATTTTAGCACCTTGAACTGTCACAAAAGAAGGACAAAAACCATCTACACAGCTAAAATCTTTATTACAAGTAGATTGATTAACTTTCCTTTTTCTTCCAAGTTTAGTCTCTAAAGGCTCTATAGAAACACAGTTTGAGGTTTTAGAGCAATCGCCGCATCCTTCACATACCAGATCATTTATAAAGCTTCTTTTATCAGGATCTTCCATTAATCCTCTTTTACGACGTCTTCTTTTTTCAGTTGCACATGTTTGATCGTAAATCATTACAGTTACTCCTGGCCAAGTTCTTAACTCTTTTTGGACTTGGTCTATTTCACTTCTATGATTAATAGTGGTGCCTTCTGCAAAATTAGTATTTATCCCATATTTTTCTGGTTCATCACTAACAACGGCTATTCTTTTAATTCCTTCCCCAAATAATTGATGAGATATTTTAGCGGGTGTTGGGACTCCCTCTGCAGGTTGTCCACCTGTCATAGCTGTAGCATCATTAAATAATATTTTATACGTAATATTAACTTTCGCAGCGACAGAAGCTCTAATAGCTAAGATACCAGAATGCGTATAAGTTCCATCTCCTATATTTTGAAATATATGATCATCTTCTACAAATTGAGACATTCCAATCCAATTAGCTCCCTCACCTCCCATATGAGTGAAAAGGTCAGTATCTCTATCCATCCATGCAGCCATAAAATGACAACCTATACCAGCCATAGCTTTACTTCCTTCTGGCACCTTAGTAGAGCTGTTATGTGGACATCCTGAACAAAAATAAGGAGTTCTATTAGCTATACCTTGAATAGCTGCTGTATCAGGTTCATTTTGCTTTATAATTCTTAATTTATTTAAGATCTTCTCGTCTTTATTAGTTTTTGTTATTCTTTCGGCAATTATTTCTGAAACAAAATCTGGAGTTAGCTCTCCAGTAGAATGTATAATTTCTTTATTATTTTCATCACGCTTACCAATAATTCTTTTAGGTCTATTAGTTTGATTGTACATAATCTCTTTTACTTGATCTTCTATTAAGGACCTTTTTTCCTCAAAAATTATTACCTCATCCATTTCTGAACAAAAATCTATGATACCTGAATCTTCCAAAGGCCAAGGCATGCCTACTTTAAACAAATGTAAACCTAGTTTTTCAGCATAAGTCTCATCAATATTTAAATCTGATAAAGCTTGTCTTACTTCAGCATAAGCTTTTCCTGTAGATATTATACCTATATTCTTATTACCTTTTGACCAAATACTATGGTTGATATTATTAGTTTTAACAAATGCTTTTACAGCAGGTAATTTAATATTAGATAGTCTAGTTTCTTGCACTAAAACTTCATCAGGCCATCTAATATGAACTCCATCAGCAGGCATTTCAAAATCTGGTGTTTTTATTTTTATTCTATCTAAATCAACATTTACAGAAGCTGAACTATCCATAGTTGCAGTAACACATTTCATTGATACCCATACGCCTGCATACCTTGATAAGGCAATACCTAATAAACCATAATCTAAAATTTCCTGAACATTTGAAGGATTTAATACAGGTATTTGTGCGTCTACCATTGCATATTCACTTTGGTGAGCTAATGTCGAAGATTTTGCTGTATGATCATCTCCAAGCAGTGCTAAAACTCCTCCATTTGGTGAGGTTCCTGAGCAGTTTGCATGTTTAAATGCATCACCAGACCTATCCACTCCTGGTCCCTTACCATACCATATTCCAAATATTCCATCTTTAGTACTTTTTGATATTAGACCAGCTTGTTGTGATCCCCATACTGCCGTAGCTGCAAGGTCCTCATTTAAGCCAGATTCAAAGTTTATATCATTATTTTTTAAAAATTTCTTAGCGTCCCATAAACCTTTGTCATACATTCCAAGCGGAGACCCTCTATATCCTGAGATAAAAGCAGCTGTATTTAAATTATTTTTTTTATCTCTTTGCCTCTGGATTATAGGAAGTTTAACTAAAGCTTGTGTTCCTGTAATATAAACTCTTCCAGAATCTAATGAATACTTATCATCTAAAGATACTTTTTGTTTTAATTCCATAAATAGCCTTTATTAAATTATAAATAAAAAAAATTTATAATATACCTCAATTCAATACAATAGGTTTTATAGCATAGCAGTATTGTATATTTAGCTTTTTAGAAAGCCTAACATACTATAAACTATTTTAAAATTTAATAAAATTAATTTTTAATCATTAATTTTATTACTCTGAATTATAGTATATAACATTTATACATTATTAAAGGGTAGATTAGTAAGCTATGACTATATTAGTTACAGGAATTGCCGGTTTTATCGGTTCTCATTTAGCAAAAAACCTCCTTAAAAGAGGAGAAAAAATTTTAGGTATTGATAATTTGTCTAATTATTATGATGTAAATTTAAAAAAGGATAGATTAAATAACCTTAAAGTATATAAAAATCTTACTTTTAAAAATATAGACATAGCTAATTATGAAGACTTAGAAAAAGTCATAAAGCAATATAAAATTTCTAAAGTATGCCATTTAGCCGCGCAAGCGGGAGTTAGATATTCATTAGAAGCTCCTATGGAATATATAAAAAGCAATATAGTAGGACATTTAAATATATTAGAAATATGTAGAAACTTAAATATTAAAAATTTAGTTTATGCTTCATCTTCCTCTGTTTATGGAGGTAATACTAAAGTGCCTTTTTCAATAGATGACAGGGTTGATACACCTGTTTCCTTGTATGCAGCAACTAAGAGGGCAGATGAATTAATGTCTTATACCTATAATCATCTATATGGAATTAATACAATAGGACTAAGATTTTTTACAGTTTATGGCCCGTGGGGCAGACCAGATATGGCAACTTGGATATTTACAAAAAGAATTATAAATGGGGACCCTATTGAGGTATATAACAATGGAGTTATGGAAAGAGATTTTACTTATATTGATGATATTATAAACGGTACTATATCAATATTAGATTCATGCAAAGAAGAAACAAATCAGAATTTTTCTAAAGTGTATAATATAGGTAATAATAAACCTGAAAATTTATTGGATTTTATTTCTATAATTGAAGATTATATAGGCATAAAAGCAATTAAGATTATGAAGCCTTTACAAAAAGGAGATGTTGCAAACACTTATGCAGACATTAGTGCAATAAAATCAGATTTTAATTTCATCCCTCAAACAAAATTGATAGAAGGTGTTCCAAAATTTATAGATTGGTACAAAGATTATCATAAGTTATAAAATTTAATGATTGTGAAATTTACTACTAAGCTTATCTATTCTATCACTTGATTGTTCTTCTTGATGTTTATCTTTCCAATCATTGTAGGGCATTCCATAAACCATCTCTTTTGCTTCATCATAATTGATTTCTAAGTTCTTTTCTTTTGACTCTTCAGAATACCACTTTGAAATACAATTTCTACAAAAACCTGCAAGTTCCATTAAATCTATATTTTGTATATCTGGGTTTTCTTGAAAATGCTTTAAGAGTCTTCTAAAAGTAGCGGCTTCAATTTTTTCTTTAATATCTTTATCCATAATTATTGTCTCCAATTATTTTTGTTTATATTAAAATAAGTTAATATTTTTTGCAAAAGTATAATAAGGTTCTCCTATTTTTAATTGCGAATAAAAAATTGCTTCAGAAATATTTTTTATTAATTGGTTATATCTATCTAAATTTTTTTCTTCAAATATATCATTTCTTATTTCTATAGAAATAAAAGGCCTTTTAGACTTTTCTCCATGAGTTGTCATTGTATGATTAACATCATCGTATCCACTATAAGGTTTATTTTTTCCAATTTTAAAATTATTATTTTTTATTAATGATTCTATTAATGGTTTATATAGGGATTGGTCTTTTCTATATAATAACCCTATATCCCAAGGTCTTTTTATTTTGTCTTTCATAGAAGGTGTAAAAGAGTGAATACAAATTAAAGCAGTTTTGCAAAAAAATAATTTATCCATTTTTTGTAATTCATATGACAATTTTGTATGATAAGGATTATGGAATTGATCTATACGGTATTGATAGTCTTTTTTAGTTAAATTGATGTTACTTGGAATTATAACTTCATCGCTGTTTTTAGGTATCAAATTCTTATGATTTTCTTCTCTATTTAAGTCTATTAATAGCCTTGAGTACTTTCCTAAAATAGCACTTGTATTGAATCGCTTTGATAATACTTTTGTTAATTTTTTTGCACCGATATCAAAGGCAATATGGCTATTTAAAACAGTTTTATCTAACCCTAATTTATTATACTTTTTAGGTATTAAATTTGAGGCGTGATCGCAACAAAATAATAATGGTAGTTTTGGGTTTTTTATTATAATACTTTCATAATTTTTATTAATCATTAATATTGCTAACATAAATATTATTTAAAATAAGTAGTTTATCAAAAGATATAATTTCGTCACGGTATAAGTCTAATGAAAAATATATATTATAAAAAAATACTGTTAGATATGTTTGATCAAGCAATCCTAGTTTCTCATCCATCTAATATTATGAAAAAGTATATTCCGGAAAGAGAACCTTCTGGAAGAGTTGTTGTGGTTGGTGCTGGAAAAGGTTCAGCAGAAATGGCTAGAGCTTATGAAGAAGCATGGTACAAAAAAGGCTATAAAGAACTCTCTGGATTAGTTATTACCCGTTATGGGCATAAAAAAGAATGTAAAAATATAAAAATTATTGAAGCCTCTCACCCTGTTCCTGATGAAGCAGGATTAAAAGCTACTATGGAAGTAATAAAATTAATTAAGACACTCAAAAAAGAAGATTTATTAGTTGTGTTGATGTCAGGTGGAGGCTCTTCTTTATTAGTTGCTCCTATAGACGGTGTTTCTTTATTAGAAAAACAAGACTTAACAAATTCTTTACTTAAATGTGGAGCATCTATTTCAGAAATCAATTCTGTTAGAAAGCATCTCTCTAAAGTAAAAGGAGGTCATTTAGCCTCTTACGCTTTTCCTGCAAAAGTAATAACTTTAGCAATAAGTGATGTGCCAGGAGATGATTTCGGAGTTATTGCTTCAGGTCCTACATATCCAGATAGTACTACTTGTCTAAATGCTTTAGCTGTTTTAAAAAAATATAATATTTCTTGTTCAAAAAATATTTATGAATCTTTGAATTCTGAAGTAAATGAAACGCCTAATAAAGAGGATAAGATATTTTCTAGAAGCGATTTTAAGTTAATTGCTAAACCTCAACAAGCTCTTCTAGGGGCTGCGCAAATATCTGAAAAAGATGTATTTTCTTCATTAATATTAAGTGATTCTATTGAAGGAGAGTCTAATGACATTGGTATGGTTCATGCAGCAATTGTAAATCAGGTTAATAAATTTTCGCAACCAGCTAAAGCACCACTGTGCATTTTATCAGGAGGAGAAACAACTGTAACAATTAAATGTTTAAATGGAAAAGGGGGAAGGAATACTCAATTTCTACTTTCTTTAGCAATTGCATTGGGTACAAATAATAATGTTTATGCTATTGCATGCGATACGGATGGTATAGATGGAAGTGAAAGTAATGCTGGTGCATTATTATTCCCAGATACAATGAAAAGAGCTCATAAATTAGGCTTAAACCCAAAAAACTATTTAGAAAGAAATGATGCTTACACTTTCTTTTATAAATTAGGTGATCTTGTAGAGACAGGACCTACCTATACGAATGTAAATGATTTTAGAGCAATATTAATAGTTTAAAAATATTAAACTATCCTTGTCTTGCTTTTAACCTAGGATTTTTTTTATTAATAACAAAAGTTTTACCGTGACGTTTTATTACCTTACAGTCTTTATCACGCAATTTAGCACTTTTAAGAGATTTTAAAACTTTCATATTACTTTCCCATATGTTTATATAAGAAGAACGTTTAAACTTCCTTTATACTCATGTCAATATTATCTATTATTTTTTATCTATAAGTCGCTTTGAAACCATGAGAAATACGGCTGCAGCTAAAATAGCTGATATTCCTTTGGGACCTAACCCATTTGCTATTAAAATAAAATTATCGGCAACACTCATTGGAAAAACACCAGAGCTTTCACCTAAAAGTAAAAATAAAACTAAACCAGAAATAGCTACTGCTATTCCCAGTTCTGCTAAATCCCATATAAATTTATTAATAAGTTTAATTTTTTCAGAATATTTTTTTAGCATGTTATCCATTTTAAACTCCCTTTATATTACGCTCTACTTAATACTTAATAAAAAGTAGAGCGCATATAAATAGCTAAATAAACTATATTTTTAGCTTAAGTCTTATTATTTTCTTCCGAAAAGCCATAGTATAATGCCGACGGCAATTAACCCTGCCAAACCACCATTACCTAATCCAGAAACTAGATTCTGAATATTAGCAACAACATTTCCGAAAAAAGACATGTTAGTTCCACCGACCAAAAGTTGAACAGCTATTGCTAATGCTAATAGCCCTAACGCTAAGTCAGTTAAAGAGCCCACTGCTCCTTTTATTGTGTTTATTAGTGACATATAAAACTCCCCTTGTTTATTAAGTCGAATCACTGTCTGATATTTTTTCATCAATGTCAATATATAGTATACTTTATATATATGCACACATTCCCTAGTTCATTGTGGATAAATATATTTGACTAAAATTGAAATGGTTTTTTTTTGCATTATTTAAACATATTATCTAATCTATTTAAAAGTTATAGAGGTGTTAATTAATGATAAATATAAAAAAGTTACATCATAATGCATACCGCTGTATAGATTCTGAAGGTACCAGGAAATTTTATGAAGATTTTTTAGGTTTGCCCTTACTACATGCTTTTGAAATTTCAGAAACTATGACAGGAAAAAAAACCAAGGTGCTACATACTTTTTATTCTTTGGCTGATGGCTCTTGTTTAGCATTTTTTGAGATAATGAATAAGCCTTTAAAATATAAACGTTGGCATGACTTTGATTTACATATCGCCTTAGAGGTAGAAGAAGATGTTTTATTAAATTATTATGAAAAAGGTAAAAATAGTAATATTGAAACGCGAGGTATTTCTGATCATGGCTTTATTAAATCTATTTATTTTAGAGACCCTAATGGATATGTTATTGAATTAACTTCTCCAATTAAAAGTTATAAAAAAAATCATAAACCGAAAGCTAAAGATATTTTAGAGAAATGGACATTAAGTAAAAATGAATAGTTTGAATCTTTTCATAAAATTTTTGTTATTTATAGTTTATTTGTCTTTTACAATTAATTCTAGTTATTCAAATGACAATAGTAATTGGCTTAAAATTAATAAAGAAGGAATGATTGCTTTTAAGGAAAGAAACTTTATCAAAGCAGAGAGTTTTTATATAAAAGCTATTGAAGAAGCAAAAAAAGCTAATTTAGACGCAGAATTATCTGCAACTCTTAATAATTTAGGTTTATTAAAAACTGAGTTGCTTCAATTCGAGGAAGCAGAAAAATTAATTACTGAATCTTTAAGGTTAAGGTTAGAATATTACGGATCTAATCACCGCTATGTTGCTCAAAGCTATAATAATTTGGCTAGAGTTTATGAATCTAGTGAGCTAATGGAAGAATCAATAGAATTATATGTAAAAGCAATCAAGGTATATGAGAGCTTAGGAAATAAATATAGTATGCTCCTTGCAAGAACCTTAATAAACATATCTACCGTTCAATTAAATATAGGTTTGTTAGAGGTGGCTCAAATAAATTTGGTCAGAGCTTTGGCTTTATCTAAAAAATTTGAACGAGATAATATAGTTAGCCTATCAGCAATGAGTAATCTTGCAGCGCTGTTTGTACAAAAAGGTAATTATATAGAAGCCGAAGAAATATATCTTCGTTTAATAGAAATTAGAAAACAAACTGAGGGTGTTAAATCAATTGCATTAGCAAGAGTTTTAAATAATTTAGCAGTATTATATAAAAAAAATTGTAAATATGATTTAGCTTTTTCATATATTTCAGAAGCCGTCAATATATGGAATAGCTTGAAATCTAAAGATAAATTAAATCATGCTAAAGCATATCATAATCAAGGAGAATTATATAAAGCACAAGGTAAATATGATCTAGCTATAAAGTCTTTTCAAAGAGGAATTTCTATAATAAAAGAATCATCAAATGTATTATATGAACAATATTTAGAACAAAGCTATGCTTTAATTAATTTGTATATAAAGACTGGGAAATTAAGCGAGGCAAAGATATTAATAGAAAATATTAATATTCAAAACCAAAAGAAAGAAAAAAAATTAATTACTTTAGATACTGTTCCTGAAGAAGTTTATGAAGATTGTTCTTCCTCAAATATATAATTTTTATTTTTTAATTTTTTTTATTAAAACTTCAACTTTTTTCTGAGCTTGCCTAATTTCATCTGCTGTCATTTGTAATGCGATTGAATCATCTCTCTGAATTCTAGCTGCTTCATTACCTGACATTGCTGAAATTGTTAGCCATTTATAAGCTTCTATAGCATTTTTTGGAACGCCGGATCCTAATGCATAAAGAACTCCTAGACTAGCTTGCGACTTAGCACTTCCTGCCATGGCAGATTTGTACCACCAAATTGCAGCTTCTTTAGGATTGGGAGGAACTCCTAACCCAGAAAACAGAAGTGCACCAAGTATTTCTTGTGATTCAATATGGTTAGATTCTGAAGCAATTTTAAACCAGTATACTGCTGTAGAATGATCTGGAGGGTTTTTTGTCTCTAAAGCTAACCGTCCTAACATATACTGGGCTTCAGAGTTCCCTGCATTAGCTTCTTTAGTTAATTCTTCTTTTCTAATTTTTAAATCAATAATTTCATCATTAGCCAATGCAGTATTCGAATCATTAGAAAAGATAACAAATATTAATGCTAAATTAAAGAACAATATTTTTATATTTATGTATTGGGACAACTATAACTCCTAACTATAATAACAAAAAATCTATAGCTTTTACAAAATATATAAAAAGATTCATTTTTTTCTATGTTTTTTTATAAAAGTATGCCTAGATTATTGCATGAAAAATATTTTGTGTGCAATTTTTGTATATAAAATATTATTCTAATTGATAATTAACTTAAAAAAGGGAGGAGAGTTATATGACTCTTTTAATAAAAACATTTTTGGGAATGATTGCTTTAGTGTTTTCTTTCCAAAGTATGGCTAATGATTGGTCATGGTATCATGGGGATGATAACGCTACTCGTTATTCTGCTCTTGATCAGATCAACAAAGGTAATATTGCTAATTTAAATGTTGCTTGGATACATCAGCCTGGCGCTATTGAGCAAGGTCTTGAAGCAACACCAGTAGTAATTGATGGTATAATGTATTACTCAGGTTCTTATAACCGTGTGTTTGCACTTGATGCAGCTACTGGTAAAGAATTATGGCATTATTTTCCAGACTTAGATCCAATTGTAGATGAATTATTTTTCACACCATATAGTCGTGGTGTAACTGTAGCTAACGGAAACGTTAATATTGGAACTCTTGATGGACGTGCTATTGCTTTAGATCAAAAAACTGGTAAAGAAGTATGGTCAGTTCAACTTGTAGATACAACTAGTTGTGCTTGTAACTTTACATCACCTCCAGTAATGGCAGGTGACACACTAGTTTATGGTCAAACAGCTGGTGAGTATCCAATTCAAGGTAAAATATTTGGTTTAAACCCTAAAACTGGTGAATCAACATGGACTTTTAATACAATTAAAGATGATCCAGATTCATGGGGTGGCGACTCAGGTAAGTACGGCGGCGGCGGAGGCTGGATGCCAGGTACTTATGATGAATCAACAAATACATATTTTTTTGGAACATCAAATCCTGCGCCAGATTATGATTGGGGAGCTGTTAAAGGTGGCATAGCTACTGATGGAGCTCGTCCAGGTGATAATCTTTATACTTCATCTGTATTGGCTTTAGATCCAGATACAGGTAAAATCAAATGGTATCATCAAGAAGTTCCACATGATGATTGGGACTATGATAGTGCTTTAGGCGAGTTCATGCTGTTAGATAGAGACAACAAAAAACTAGTTGTTCATCAAAACAAATCTGGTCTAGTTTTCGTTTATAATCGTGAAGATGGTAAAATTGAAAACGTTTGGAATATGATTGAAAACTTTAACTGGATTGAAAGTGTTAATCCTAAAACTGGTGAGTTAATTGGTCGTAATCCGCCAAATATAGCTGAAAACAAGGATCTAATTTTATGTCCTTGGATTGCTGGTGGTAGAAGTTGGCATTCTGGTTCATATAGTCCTAAAACTGGTTTGTGGTACAATTCTGCAGCAGAAGCTTGTCAAACAACTACAGTGCGTAAGGAAGACCCTGTAACTGAGCCTATTGCTCAGCTTTACTTTGGTGCTGACTTAGCTGCTGCTCATTTACCAAACGGTAAAGACGCACATGGTCGTTTAGACGCGCGTGATCCTGTTTCAGGTAAACGTGCTTGGGCTTATACTTATAAATATCCACCATTAGGTAGTGTAGTATCAACAGCTGGTGACCTTGTATTCCAAGGTGGCATTGATGGTACATTCCGTGCATTTGATGCAAATAATGGAGATGTTTTATGGTCATTTAATGCAGGTTCTGGCTTCCGTGGAGGTCCAGTATCATACAGTGCAAATGGTCAACAGTATATAACAGTTCCATCAGGATTAGGTTCATTAGTTATGGGTCTTTTCCCAACATTATGGCCAGAAGTTGCTGATTTTCCAGCAGGTGCGGCTATGATAGCATTTACTGTTAAATAACCTTTAGGTTATTAAATTATTGGGCGGGAGAGGTAACTCTTCCGCCTTTTTTTTTATATTGATTATTTATATTTAGTTTATAATAATCTAAATTAATTATTATATAATATTTATGGAGTTATGAATGGTTTTTAGAAGAAATTTAATACGTAGTTTGGGAGCTATTTTTTTAGGTATTAATGCATACAATATTTTCAAACCTGCTTTAGCAGCAAAGCAATATAAAGTTGAAGAAGAGGATATATGTTCAAGTGACGATTTAGTTATTAATCATGAGCCTATTAATGATGTAACTGAGCAACAAATGGCTGCAGTTGATGATGTAGTTCATATGCTTAATGTTGGTCCAAATGGATCAAGGTTTAGATATGAGCCAATGCTTTCAGAGATTGATGTTGGAGGTAAAATATTATGGAAAGCTACCACTAAAGGTCATAACGTAGAATTTATGGTATCTCCTGATAATATTAAATTTAAGTCTAAAATGCATAAAAGTGCAGGCTTTACTTTTACGACACCTGGTATCTATACTTATAAATGTACACCCCATGTCTCAGCTGGTATGATTGGAGTAGTTGTAGTGGGAAATGATTTATCTAATATTACAGAAGCTCTAGATAATGTAGCGTATTACGGACAAGCTAAAGAGTTAATACAAGAAATCTTAGAAAGGTTTTATATCAAATGAAGAAGTTCTTTTTCACTGTTATTTTAGGGTCTTTATTATCTTATGCATCAATTAGTTATTCTGCGAGCATAGATGAAATAAATGCAAGAGGGGCATTAAGAGTTTGTTCCTTTTCAGATCGTTTACCCTTTTCTTCAAGGTCTGGTGAGGATAGAGGGTTACAAATTGAATTAGCAGAAGAAATTGCAAAAGAACTCAATGTTGGTTTGGAAATTACATGGTTAAAATATCGCTTTCATGCTAGAAAAGCAGGCTGTGATATGATGATGGAAGCGGTTGCTAAAAAGGATGATAATGCAGATAAAAGGGATATAGAAGGAGCGAAACCTTTAACAAGGGCAAGTGATAGTAAGAAGCAAAAATTTCCTCCAACAGCATCAATCCCAATTGTGAGAATGGAAACTTATCTGGTCGGTCCTAAGGAAGTAGTTCTTGGTAATACTAATATAAAGTCTATAAAGAACCTGAATATTGGAGTTATGCGTGGCACCTGGTCACATATGCTTATGCAAAAATCAAAAATTAAGCATAGAACCAAATTTATTACTGAAGCTGAATTAATTAAGGGAGTTGCTGATAGAGAAATTGATGCTGCTTTTATATCTTCTCCTCAGTATTGGTGGTTTTTAAAAAATAATCCTGAGGTAAAACTAGCTGCGGTTAAAAACTTTGATTTTACCATAGAGGTTTCTCTAAATGTAGGAGTGTTAATGAGAGGGGCTGATGAAAAAACAGTTACAAAAATAAATGATATTTTAACAAAGTTACTTAATAATAATAAAATACAGGATATATATGCTTCTTATGGTATAGAATATGTTGCTCCAAAGTAGGTTAATATATTTATTATTTATAGTTTTATTATTTAATAATGCCTATTCAAAAGATATCATAGCTACACAATCTGGTGGCAAGGCCGTGCATTGGACTTCTGAAAAATTACCGCATGCAACAATAAATGTTATTAATGGAGTTAAAGAAGGGTATTGGTCATCCTCAGGTAATATTTTTCCTCATGTTTTAACATTTGCTTTACCTAATAATAAGCGTTTTGAAGCACTTTCTTTCACAGCAAAAAATATAAATGATCGAGGTAGTTGGGCTCATCACATTAGAATATCTTCTGCAGATCCATTTCCTCATATGGGTGGATGGGAAGTAATAGCTGAAATAAATCTCCCAGAAAGTGGAGAAGAAAAAATTATTTCTTTTGAAGGAAAACGAGGACGTTATTTTAGATTAGAAATATTCTCTGCTCAAGATAATACAGCAAGTAATGTTACTTTTGGCAAGCTTAAAGTTTTTGACTCTTATAGTAAATAATATTTATTTTTCACCTTCTTCTTCTCCATAAGAAGGTTGTTCAGCTTCGGGGTCAAAGTTTGTTATAGGTAATTGTTCTCTACCTTTTTGCTCTAATGGTTTAGAAGGGGTTGTATATATTAATCTCTCTCTATCTTCTTCATCGGCATTAAAAAAAGGGTTTCCTATTCTTACTTCTTCGTTTTTATCTTCACCTTCATCCATAGCTTGCTCAAATTTTTCTGCTTCTTCTCTATCCCAAGGCAAAACATATAATCTAGGTTCATCAACTCCTGGTATTTCTACTAAAATATAAAGAGCTACATCTTCTTCCCAAGAAGCATGTAATAATACTACTTCTGGAACATCCTTATGAAATAATTCCATATGCGCTGGTTTGGGTCTACTTAATAACTCTAATATAGAAGCATATAAGATTGTTATTAAGCCTAAGCCTATTATAAAAGCACTCAGTCTCCATTTAAAAGGCCTTCTAGACCATATAGCTATAGACACCAAGAGAGCTGCTAGACCTGTTATAATAACATAAAGTATATTTAAAACTTCCATAATTTTACCTTCTTAATAAGCTACGTTTAAGACTATGCACACTATTAGGAGCTAGTTTTCCATTATTAGTTAAAGTCCATCTGGCAACTGTTATTTCTTCATTATATTTCTTTAATACTACATTTTTTTTTATAATGGCAGTTCTAGCTCTTTGTTCTGGTTCTACTACACTTATTATTACTTGAGCATTAATGGGTGGCCCATTATCTGTAGTATATAAGTGAAGATTTGCTTGGTATTCTCCGGCAGCTATTCCTCTTGTGTAACTTATTTCGTAATTTATAGGAGTTCTATCGAATTCATCTCCTCTATCATCTCTTAAAAGATTAAAATAATATCCTGCCATATTAGAATATCCAACTGCAGCATCATCCGGAGATTTTACCCATAAATCAACATCGACATTTCTATCATCTGGCCATATAACTTCAACTATTACACTACCTGAAGGCTCTTTTGTAGCTTCATCCTGTGCAACTATATTTAACCAAGGTAAAAGTAATAGAACAATAATAATAAACCCTGATAAAGCGAGCATTGTCATATCTCTAAATACTGTATCAGCATTACTTACATCATCGTCTCCAGAAACTATTGAATCAAATGGATCTTCCATTTATTTAACTTTCTGATAGTTCTATAATTTTAGAAACTAAATTTGAAGTCCCTGTTGCCAACATTTGATATACTAAACCTAACCAAACGCTTAATATCGATCCTACTAAAGTTGTATATAAGGCTACTGACATTCCTTCAATTAACTGCGCTACCATAGGACTAATTGCACTTGGATTAGAAGCAACATCTGGATCAACGCCGGATAAAGCTATAATAAAGCCAAGTACAGTTCCTATTAAACCTAATACTGTTAAAGAATTAGCTATATATCTAATATGTATTATTCTAGAAAATAATTTTAATTTTAGGGCTTGGGCTATATTTGACCTACTTGAGGCATTTTTACCTTTAGTTTTTGATAAAAAGTCAGCTGCTCTAGAAGGTGAATCAGGATTATAATTATAAGCTGCATTAAGCTGAATACTAACTTTCCATAAACGATAGCCTGCTAGAATAAGACCGATGAAGAATACGACACATATCAAAATAACCATATTAGTTACATCTGCATTTAATACCTTTGCTACTAAGCCTTGTGCCCATGCAGCACCTATTAAAGCAAAAGCGACTAAATTTACTACACCAAATCTTAGTAAAAGTAAGTATTTTAATCCCATAATTATTGTGCTCCTAATTATATAGTTTATATTACATGTATAAATTAAATATATAACATACCTATTAATTTAATAATTAAAAGAAAATTATGTATCTATTAAATAACTTTAAAACAAGCTTAATAAGAACTGTAGTATATCAATCCTCTATCTTATTTTTATTAATTTTATTGGTAAATAAAGTTTTATTAGCAAATGAAAATGTATGTATAGATACTATTTGTAATGAGAGCGATTCTCAATCGTATAATAATGAAATAAGAGAAATTAAAGTTCTCGTTTTATATGATGATAATAATTTTTTTGAAGAAGGTTGGGAAGATAACTTAAATGAGAGATTTATAGAGGTTAATGATTTTTATTATTCAAATTTTAAAATAAAATGGAAAATTACTGCAATACAACAATACCCATTTAGTAAAGATATAGAAAAATTATCAACCTTATTCTCTCTGCATAAAGAAGATATTTTAAAATTAGATACTGATGCAGAAGTTATCTTAAGTATAATTGGTAGAGATATAAAAGGAAGTGGTATTGCGGCTACCTTTTCAAAGATTATAATGGTTTCTAATTATGATAAATTATTATCTTACAGGAGTAGTGTAATAATAGCACATGAATTAGGGCATTTATTCGGAGCCTGGCATACTCAAAGAACTGAAGATTTCATGCTAGTTAGCGGAGCTAATAATTTATATGCAGGCAAAGAGAGTAGTTCTATTGTAAAATTAATGAGGAATTATAATTTTACACCGGAAACAATCATTAATAATAGTAAAGTTCTAAATAGAATATCAAGACTATATGAAAGGCATCATGCTAGGGGAGAAATAAATCCTGTTGCTAGATTATTAACAGACTATGGCAATAAATATTATTTAAATAAAAAATATAGCAGTGCCTTAGACATATTGAAAGATTCTATAACGTATTATGGTAGATGGGGAAAAACAAGAATGATTTTGTCCAAAACTTATTATGAATTAGGTATGTATTCTAATGCATTTACTGAGCTAACTCGAGCTATGTTTTTTGGGTCTCAGCCAGATTTAAATTATGAAAATAAACTTAAAAATAAATTTATTGAGCTTAATAAGTTAGACCCTAGTATAAATAATCCATTTATTACACGGTAGGAGTGGCCCATGAAAATATTTTTAACACTAATGCTAATTTTAGTTCCAACTTTCCCAGTTTTAAGCAATGAAATAGATAATAAAGGTTTAATATGTGATTATTATTCTGATAATAAAAAACAAATAACAGAATATTATTGGTTTGAGAAAAGTCAGGTCTATAAAGTTTGGTTAGATAAAAAAGTTTTCTTAATTAAAAAGAGCACTTATCCTGCTTATTATAAATTGACACCTGAATATATTCGTTTTTATAAAATATTTGTGATATTAAAAAATCTGGAATTCACTAATAAAAATAATACTATATTAGGTACATGTAAATTTATAGATTCTTATAAAGAAATAGAAACTTTATTAAAGGATTAGTTAATAAATTTTACTGTAATCATTAGTTATTTTTGCCTCTATCATGGGTAAGTGCTCTCTTCCCCAATATAATTCATTATCAAAATAATAACTAGGTACACCAAAAACACCTCTTTCATCACTTTTTTCTTTTATTCCTTCTAATTCTTTTTTTCCTTCATTAATAGACCATTCCTTAAAACTATTCGTATTAATGCCAATATATTTTAAAACACTTTTAATTACATTATAATCTTCAAGATCTAATTCTCTCTTCCAGAATTTTTCAAATACATATTTAATAAATAGTTCCGTAAGTTCATAATTGCTATTTTTTGTCCATAATAAAGCTATAGAAACTAATTGTGTATTCCAAATTTTTTGAGGGCCTCTGATTGTAAGGTCTCTGATGTTAGCATATCTTCTACAATCCATGTATGAATATTTAACGCGTCTCCATTGATGTGGATTTCTATTACTTTCTATAATATTTCTCTGATCATCTACTTTTGCGCTACCTAAAAAATCAGGAATTTCTAATACACAAGGTAACCAATTTATTTCTATTCTATTCTGTTTCGCAAACGCAATAGAAGGATCAATAGCTAAGTATGCATATGGACTTTTAAAGTCTATGTAGATATCGATCATATTATTTTTCATAATTTTTATATACCCTTATTTAGCTTTTTAAGTTTTTTCTTAATACTATTTGCTAATTCTAAATCATTGATACTTAAAGCTTGTTTTATCAGTTCTTGATAGGATTCAATTAGTTGTTTTTTGTCTTTCCCCAAAGTATTATAAAATATTCTTGAGGATGTTTTAAGAAGGCCTATAGCATCATTTATATTTTTATTCTTCACAGCAATTAAGGCTCTTGTATGCATTGCACTTGCTCGATACATTGCTCCTTTTCTATTCTGTTCATTCATTGCATT
>ERZ651776.1313-NODE-1313-length-30144-cov-7.054811_pt1 | contig 30144 bp, 23 predicted proteins | sample MGYA00514761_ERZ651776 | MGnify/ENA metagenome assembly ERZ651776
ATCTCATCCTCATCATCATCAACATCATCCTCATCATCATCATCAACAACAACAAAAACATCATCGTCCGGTGGTATTTGCACACACACCACCACCGGTGCTTCTTTTTCTTCTTCTTCTCCCTTCAAAACCGTCCTCGCGTTTACCGCGCGCTGCGGATTTGGATTCTTTTTTCTCATACTTATCTTCTCATTATTCTCCGTCGTGTTCTCTTCTTCTCGCGTTTCCTACGGTGTTTAAGGGGACACACAAAACTCGTGTTGATGGCATAGCGATGTTCACCTAATAAGGAGTGTGAAAAGTCCGGCGTTTTGAGCCGAAAAAGAGATACAAAAAAACTAAAAATAAAAACGGCAAAATTTGTTTTTTTACGAAAAACAATTTACACAGCTTTGACCGTATCTTTGAAGCCGTCCGTGAGAAGAAGAACCAACATGTCGAAGGAGGAGGAGGAAAAGGAGGCGAAAAAACAGCGAGAAGATATAGTCGATCGTCTCGAGGACGTTCGGGAGGAGTTACGTCGCGTGCTCGTCGAGAACGCGCAACAAACGCACCCTCGAGCAAAAGTCAAAGCGAAAGGGACGGACGTTTTGGTGGTCGATAAAGAAAGGTTTGAGAAGTTGGAGAGACAATCGAAGGAGGAGGTGGCAAAGGCGAAGAGGAAGGTTTCGGAGAAGATTGAGCGGTTAGAGAGAGAAGCGGAGGAGATTAAGAGAGAATGTTTCGATGGCATGGAGACGAGGAGGTGCGCGGTGACCACGTTCGCGTGCGAGGAGAGGGATGAAATTTTTCGAGATCCAGTGGCGGTGACGAATTTTGGTATACCGAAGAGGAAGAGTGATGATGATTGGGAGGTTAATGGCGTGGGTAAAATGCAGTTTTTAAGCGAGGTTGGTTTGATGGCATCGTCAGAATCGGATGTTTTGGAGAAGAGCGCTTTGAATAATGAGGGACTCGCGTCGACGAAAGACTCCGCCGGCGAAGACGAAGAGCGACAAATCGATCGACTTTTGTACGACGTACACTTCCAGCTTCAATGCACCACGCCAGAGCGAATGAAAATGCATCACGCGATGTTGTTACGGTCGGCGACAATTAAAAAGAAAAAGTTTAACGCGTTATTTGACGACGTCGTCTTCGAGAAGAGTCGCGTGGTGGATCGCGCCAAAACGGCGTGGAAGAAAGCGAAGAGTATAGCGCGAGGTGCGTTGAAAGAAACGCCGGCGACACAGTTCGAAGGCATTCGCACGGACTCGTTTTACAAGATAGAGAGTAGGTTTGAATACGGCAACGCTTGGGATATCGTCGCGCGATTGAACGCGTTGGCGAATACGCGTCCGATGCATTGGTTGGAAGAGGAAGGAAAAATTTTTGACGTGCGCGAATCGGAAATGTCGAGCAGATTTCTCGACGAGAGTGAAGACGGAAACGATGATCTTGATGACGATGGAAACATAAAGATGAATGACATCAATAACGACACCGAAAAATCAAACAACAATGCCGTGAGTATGAAGAACGCTTTGAAATCAATGTTTGCGAGAAGCAGCGCGGAAAACGAGGACGATTCGGACGGCGAAGAGGGAGACGAGGACGACGACGACGAAGGCAACGACGATGCCGACGTGAGCGATCCATCCGATGATGATGACGACGAAGACGGGATTGACACGAATATAAACATGTACGAAGATGAAGCACCGTTTGAGAGAAACTTGCGCCTCCGCGCGAAAGCGGAACGATTCGAACAGAAGAAGAACAAGAAGATACGCGAGGCGAAAAAAATCGCCTTTCAACGCCTTCTCGATATCCAAGACGAAACCGTGAAAAATCGCGTGCGATTGAACCATCGAGTACTCGAGCTCGAACAAACAAAACACAAAGTCGAAGTCGAAGTGCTATCGTTGGAATATCGTGCGGCGAGAGTGTTCGAACGGTTAAGCCGAATTGAAATTTTGGACGACGAGGACGAAACGATGTCGCGACCGGACGAGACGCTCGAACGATTACAGCGCGAGGCGCGCGAGGCCAAAACGGCGTTCGAGAACCACGGACCTGAGCTCGCGAACGCTAAGATGCGATTAGAAGCAACGTCAGACCAATTAAAGATGAACGAACGACAATTTAGACGAGAGACGAGGGATTCACCGGCGGCGGCTATTCACGCCGATACTTTGTTGGTGTTGTATCGACAAGACGGTCCAGTTTTGCGCAAGAAGAATACTTCTTCTTCCTCCGCTTCTTCTTCTTCGAATATTAACACTGGACATAATGCGACGTCTACCGAAGCTTCTTCTTTAGCAGCCGAACGAACGAAGCTCCGCCGCGAATCCGTTTTCTCTCCGGCGTCGATGATGCAAACGCGAAGTAAATCGATAGTCGCGTTAACTTCATCCGGAGGAGATGTCTTGGCCGAGAAAGGAGCGACGACTGCAGCAACAGTGGCGACGGCGACACTCGCTACTCATAACAGCAAACCAGCGACGTACTTTCCACTCTCACTGGACGAAACCTGGTTTGAAAAGCTAAACGCTCACCGCACGCAGAGACAAAATTTGGAAAAAGTAAAGGCGCAACAGAAAGCGACGCGAGAGACGTGCGAGGTGACGCTCAAAGTTTTAGAGCAGACGCTCGACGAAGCGACGAAGAGAGTCACCGAAAGACAGACGTATTTGAAGAAACAATTCAACGAACGGTTCGAACGCGCGAACGATTGCGACGTGACGATGAAATTACCGTGCGGATTAGTCGAAACACTTTTCCTCGACGAGGACGATAGCGGCGGTGACGATGGTGATATTTTGTACCTTCCGCGAAACATCGTCGAAGAGTTGAACACAGCTGCGAATTCGCGTCGAGAAACGATGATAAATTTGAGAATTGCCAACAAGAAACTGTCTACGAGCATCGAGTGCTCGAAATGGTGCATCGAATATGCGAAACGACGAAATTCGGAACACATCGAACGGGCGAGGGAGTTGGCGCTGTTGCGTTCGTCCAAGAGTTTACAGCTGTTTATAAAAAGCGGGGGGTACAGCAAGAACAGTTTAGAAGAAAACAATAACAAGAAGAAAAGGAACAGTACGAATGAACACGGCGACGGTGACGACGAAGACGACATCGACGAGAAAGAGATTGGCGACGCGGCAAACGCCAAGGCGAGGTTTCGGCACAACGACGCCTTGCACGAGAAGGAGCGTAAAATGTGCGAGGAACGTCTGAACGAGTTGGAGAAGAAGAAGGCGAAATTGAGAAAGACGATTGCGAGTTTACTGATTGAAGGCGAACGTGAGCATTTGCGATCACCAGAAATGGCCCCGCACGGTACATCATCCATATCCAATGAAAGAAGAAGAAGAAGAAACGACGAGAAGGCGTTTGTAATCTCAGTCCAGTGAATAAATAATTAGAGTAGTTAGTTTTTCAATCCGAGTTGTTCGCTGACGCCGTAACTTCTCGCTGCCCCTTCTAACGTGTTTTGCAACAAAATCGCAATCGTCATCGGCCCTACACCACCTGGGACCGGCGTCATCTTCCCGGCAACTTTCTTGCAACTCTCGAAATCGCAATCGCCGACTAATCGGTATCCTAACTTCTTCGTCGCGTCGTCTTTAGCGTTGATGCCGACATCAATTACCGCCGCGCCGGGTTTCAACCACGAACCTTGGACGTACTCCGTCACTCCACACGCGGCAATCACAATATCTGCCTCTCTAATCGCCTCCTCCGGGTTCTTCGTGCGCGAATGCACTACAGTTACCGTGGCGTCGTTTCTTTGCAACAACAACGCCGCCGGCGTACCGACGACATTCGAACGGCCCACGACGACTGCTTTCTTCCCTTTCATTTCTACGTTGGAGCGTTTCAACAACTCGATGCATCCTCTTGGCGTGCACGGCACAAACCTCGGCTCTTCTCTACCTCGTTGACTCAGCGCGCCGATGTTCAACGGGTGGAACCCGTCCACGTCCTTCTCGTACGAAACCTCCTTCAACACTCGCTCTTCGTTGATGTGTTTCGGCATCGGCAACTGCACTAAAATCCCGTGAATATTCGGGTCCGCGTTATACGCTCTCACAACTTTCAAAACCTCCTCTTCCGTCGCGTCTTCGGGTAAATCCGTCCCTTCCGATCGAATCCCCACTTCCGCGCACATCTTCTTCTTCGAACGCACGTAACTCTGCGAGTCCTTCCTCTCGCCAACTAAAACCACCGCCAAACCCGGCGTGTTCCCGTTCGCGATCGTTTTCATCCGCTCCACTTTCTCTTTAATCTCCTGGCGAATCTCTTGCGCGATTTGCTTCCCGTCGATGAGTTCGCATCCCGGGGAGAATTCCCGCTTTAACACGGACGCCGCCGTGAACGCGACGCCGCCGTACAGGACTTGCTCGAACGTCGTCAACGCATTCGACGAATTCAAAGCAGGTGGTGGTGTCGCTTTCTTGTTCGACGACAGTTGCACGCACTCATTTTTATTCCTCGGCGGCGATAACTCGTGATGATGATGTTGATTGCTGCCGCTGCTGTTGCCGCGCGCGAGTGCCATCGTCATCATCATCCCCCGGCGGCGATGGTGTTGTAAAACGACAGAAGAACTTCGACGACCCCTAACGGTGGTGATCATTTTTGTATCAAAACCAACGATGCTGCGACCAGAACGAGGAGCAGTCAATCCGACGAAGGCCATTTCTCTTTTCCTTCTTTGCGCTTCTCTCCGATGATGAAAAGCTCTCCTCTCCGCGACGACGGTGATGCGATGATGGTGATAACGATGAAGATGTGCGGGTTAGATTTGTGGAAAATTTTCAAAAACTCAAGTGTTAAAACTGTTGGGTAGTAGTAAAATGTTAGCGTCGCTGTTGTTGTTGTTGTTCAATTTGCGCTATTTTTGTGAGCACGTATTCCGAGAGCACGGAGCAATTATCGTCGTTGACGTTGGATGCATAGAGGCCTTCGATTTCGCACTTGCGTCCGAGCGCGTGCATTTGCTCGAGTTCGCTTTTGAAAGTGGAGTACAGAGGCCCGCGTTTTCTCCGTAACGCGTTGGCGATATCTCGAGACTCTTTCTTCGTGTGCTTGGACGTGAGCACTTTACCAGCGGCGAGTATGTCCTCGTGCGAGACTCCGAGGAACACGGCGTTTCGAAGCGCGTACTTTGTCGATTCGTTGACATTCGAAGCACCTCCCGTGACGTATGTCGAATAGATCCATAAGCCGCTCGGATTCCAATCGACCAAGACGTAGATCTTACACGTGCGTTGTACGCCGGTTAAGGCCAGCCGATTTAAGAACGCGCGCGTCGGCAAATCCGGAAAGCCTTTCGCAGTAACAACTGCGCACGGATACCTCTCCCAAATTCGTTCTTGTACGAGTTTGTTAAACACGGCGTCCTTCTCCACGACGAGAATGAATGCGCACAGCGAGGCGTCGATGGATAAACTCTCGATCGTTTTTAAATCACCCGGGATCGTGAAGCCCGAACCATCGAGTTTTGAACAATCCACGAACGTTTGAGTCACATCGTTTCGGAGAGATACTAAACCGACAACTAAACCTTTCGATGCGCTCGTGATATTCAACGCGCCTCGATCGATGCGCAGCAAACCTGCGATATCTTTGATCGCGTTCAACACGTGAACGACTTTAGAGAACAACAACGGTTCTTTCGCGGAAGCGCAATAATACATCTCCCTTTGCGTGACTGTCTTCCCTTGACGAACGTTCGTGTGAATCAAGTTCAACATCGCGATGACTCTTGCAAACGTAATCGTGTTCAATCGTATCGACCTCGTTTTCTCGCTTTCAACAAATATTTTCTCGTTTTCAGACCACTCGTGCAAAGGCACGTGCAGGTCGTAATACTCGACTGGAAACGCCTCGTCTCGACAAATCTCCGACGCGAGACTGGACATCAATCGGTGCACCACGCGCTCGATTTGAAAACACACCTGATCCGCTTCATCCGCGATGTCTATGCGAGGAGGAGAAAGAGAACGAGGAGAAAGAGAACGAGGAGGAGAAGGTCTTGGCTGCGGACTGTCTTCCTCCTCAAAGTCGTCGTCGTTGTTGTTGTTGTTGTTATTAATATCTTCGTTCATTTCCGGCGGTGATTCCAAGAGCAACAACTTTTCGTCGTCGTCGTCGTCGTCGTTATTCTCGTCTTGTTGGTCTTCTTCCTCTCGTCGTCGTCGTCGTCGTCTGGTTACGGTGGAAGCCGCAAAGAAGCCGGACATGATGATTTGATTCGACGCGTCGAGTATTTTAAAATCTGACGACGAAAATCCTTCACTTCTTTCTCTCTCTCTCATCGAATAATGTCTCTCAACGGCGGGAAAAACAAGAACAAAGGCTTCGCGAACGCGAAGCTTCAAAGAAAACTCCCTCAGCCTCGCACGTTTTTCCAGCTCAATTGCAACGGTTTGTTCGAACATCCGAGATTTTGTCGAAATTCTCGGTACGACTTTACGAATCCGAACCAGACGATGACGAGGCGAAGCGGCGAGTGCGGATGTTGCCCGCCGGATTCGTATTACGAGACTGAGTTGAAAAAGGTTTTTGAATACGTGCGAGAAAATCAGTTCCACTTGTGTTATTTCAGCGAGACGTGGGTGTACGGAGAGGACGCGAAAGGCACGGAGCCGGTGACGGAACATCCTCTCTCGTGTGGCCCAGGTGGTGCTCAGAATGGTGGAAGAGAGGAGGAAACGTGGCTTCATAAATACGGGTTGAGCGAGACGTACAGAGCGTATTTTTCGCTGCAACACCGTAACTACTTCGGGAGTCGAGATACCGCGTGGGCCGGGAACGTCGTTTTCGTGCACAAAGACGTGCAACCGCCGGTGAAAATTCTAAGACACGCGGATATCGGCTTGACGCAAGGCAACGCTCAGTACCAAGGTCGGTATCTCGAGTTTGAGTTTCCGGATGGGTTTCACGTTTTGACAACATACATGCCGTTTAGTGGGTTTAATGATAACAGATCGAGGACGAAGAAAAAGATTGCTTTGAGGAAAACGTTGGACTTAGCGGTGAGAGAAAGGTTAGTGCAGTTGCGCGAGAAGGAGTTTGTTTGGATGGGCGATTTGAACGTTTCTCCCGGCCCGTTGGATCATTTTTTAGGAGAGCCGGGGAGAGAGGATGAGTACGCGATGTCGATGCAAGAGAAACAAGACGGGACGCACATAGAAGATATAGACGACAGAGGGGAGTGCGGTTACACGCCCAACTTGAAGAAACGGTTCCACGAAACCGTGCGATTGGCGGATGGCGTGGACGCCTTTCGACACTTGTCTCCTTACACACGGATTTACACGCAACCACACCCCGCACCGGGAATAACGAGGTGGGATCATTATATCGTGAGTAAGAAAATAATCGAGGAAAATCGATTAGAGGAGTGCGAAATATATCCGGACAAATGTTTTAGCAGCGACCATTGCGTGGTAACGATGAAGTTGCGTTCGGCGAGCGAGGCGGCGACGAACTCGTCCAAGAAGAAGAAAGTTTTTGAAGAAAACGACGACGACAGCAAAAATAGCAAAAACATGTCGATGCTCGAACAGCTGCGCGCGACAAGCATCGACATGCAACAGCTGCGCGCGAAAAGGCTGAAAAGATTCGCGAATCAATAGGTTGGTATTAAATTGAGGCCAGTTTTGAATTTTTTGTACCACCCAATCGCGGTTTTGAGAAAAACCGCGACAAGGAGAGAAACACTACTTTACTAGTTCTAATGAATAAAAAAAAAGACATATAAACACATGTTTACATATATATTAATTATGAGTCTGACGCTCTCCCAACTGAGCTATCGCGGCTTATGATGTTTCGATTTTATATCGAATGGTGTGTGCCTGCCACAATCGGGTTTCGATCCCGAGGCCTATTTAGGGTGTCGTCATGTGAAATACAACTTTCTGTGAAATAATGTAATCTGTACCTCCAGATAAACCTTGGGTTGTAGGGTTTAGTATAAGAAATATGAAAAAATTACATTTTTATGTATTTTTTCTTCTTTTGTTTTTTCCTCTTTCGACTGCTTCACAACAGAAAGAAAAAAAATTCGATCGAATTTTCGATCATCACGCGCTGTACCAAACCGATGATGTTGCACTCGTCCTCGTCGTCCTCGTCGGTGACGACGACGAATAATACTAACAGTAACAACAACAGATGCGTAATGAGCGCGAAAAGTTGTTATTTTTTGAAGAATCAACGACAACAACAACAACAACAACAACAAATCAGACGACGCCAACGACGGGTAAAATTCGTTCCTCACGCCGCCGGCAAGAATGCATCGTCTTCAACGAACAAAAACGAGAAAGGAGAGGACCTTTCAGGACCAGAAATCTCCGAAGAAGAAGTGAAATCGAAAAACCAACTCTTCGGCCAAGAAGTTTTAAACGTGGACGAACTCGACGAGGAGGTGAAATCTCTCGCGGTGTCCAGCGAAGAGACGCAAGTCCTCAATCGAGAGCACCACATCGAAGGGTTCGTGGCGATATCGGACAGCGGAAGGTCGGGCGCGAGGAAAGTTTTATTGACGCACCCATCCGGAGCGACGTGCGAGATTTACACGAAAGGCGCGTCGGTCGCGTCGTGGACGTTACCGAACGGAGGGGAAGTTTTGTTCACGCCAGACTTTTCAGACTTTAAGAACGAAGCGCCGAGAGACGCCGGGTTGAGCTATAACTTCCCGCACTGGGACGGGTTCGATTTGCATTCGATGAAGAAAAAAGGAGAAGAAGAAAACGAAGAAGAAGAAAACAAAGGAGATGCAAACGAAATCGACTCGAAAGAAGATTTTAACATTCGACAGATGAACTTTGATATTTTGGATACCGGGATAAGAGAGTTGTGGAATCCGGAAGACAACACGTACACGGCGAACCCGTACGTGACGATTTATACGACGGACGACGACCAATCGAGGAAGAAGTGGAACGACAACGCGTTTCAAGTCACTCTTACTTTTACTCTCGAGTTTGACGCGTTGAATATATCTCACTCGGTTGAGAACAAGAATAATAACATAGATAATGGAGAGAGCAGCAGCACTAGTAGCAACAACAACAACAACGTAGACGAATCATCATCAAATCTCGATTTCGAGTACGCGAGCGGGTATCGAGGCCACGTGAGAGTGGCAGATTTAACCGCGGTTCCACCGCGAGCGTATTATTTAGGCTTAGACGATTGCGTGTATTTCGACATGACCGACACCGAGAAAACTGGAGGAGATCCGCAGGTTAAGTTTACAAAAGATTTGGACGAGTACGACGAAAAGTGTTTCACTCTGAAAGAGAAAACGGAAAGAGTGTACGCCAACGTGAAGAGAGACTCGACGATGTTGGAAATAGGAACGGGCTCATCCATCGTCATCGAAGATTACGATAGATTTGCCATTGGATACGACTTTCCGGACGAAGAAACTGCGATGAAGCAAACGGGAAACTGGCACGATCGCGCGGTATTTTCGTACTGGAAAAGTAAAGAGAAGAAGAACGACGAGTCGTACCGATGGTTCTCCGGTCTCGGGTTTGGGAACATCACAAAGTTGGTCAAATTAAAAGCTGGGCAAACGCAAACGCACACGGCGCGATTAGTCGTTCGGGATGCAACGTTGTCTGAAAACATCATCAAAGAGAGGGACGCAAAACGATCGTACGAAGCAGTGGAGAGAGAATTTTCCAAGAGAGAAGGTTACAACATGGAAGGCTCGGAGCTACCGCAAGACTTTCAATAATATTATATAACTAATAATAAGAATACATTATGTGTGCTATACGTAAAAGCATCGTCGTCATCGTTCGTGATAAACCCAACCGCGCTCTGATGCTAAACTCTTTCTTCTAAACGCTACTTTTCTCTTCGCCACTCAACCCGTTCTCCGAGAAGGTCTCTGAAGTTCCATCCCACTCCGGCGCTTGCAATATCGGCCAATCGCCTCGACATCCCATCCTGGTATACAAACTCTTCTTGCCGGCAAAATGTTCGTCGTTATCGACCAAAGCTTTCACGCCTTCCAACACCGCCCGAACCGTCTTCCCCTTTTCCTCTTCGTTCAACTCCTTTCCTTTCAAAACCACCCGAATATCCGCCAACTCGTACGCCTCCCGCTGCGGAAACCTCTCCGGGTTCTCTTCGCTCAATTTCGCCGACTCTTCGTCGTCCACCCATATGGTAATCATACCGAATATCCACGCCCAACAGTCGCCTCTGGCTAACGCCCCGACACCATTCGCACCGCACGTCGCCAACGAAACTCTCAGAAACTGCGACAGTTGCTCGTGCACGGAATTCTCCACCATCAGCGCCTCCGCGTCGCCTTCCAAACGAGCGATATCTTCCCTCGATTTCCCGTCCGATATCCCTCGAATCAACTCTGGCACCGACATCGGAGAATACGCCAACAAAGGCGCCAACAACTCGCTCAACTGATGATTCGCTTTTTCATTTTCGCCAACTGCGACGACGTTGACGCCTCGCAAGAGTTTTGCCACCGCATTCGCGAGCTTTTGGACCTCGAACTCCTCCGGAATACTTTCGCCTTTCTTTCGTCCGTGCGCTCGTAATGCGGACGATGATGATGATGATGTTGATGAGTATCGACGGGGTTTATTATTCAACGAAGAAGAAGAACAACACGAAGAACAAGAAGACGAGCGTTTCCTCGAGGACAGCAGCGCGAATACTCGAGCGTCTGTTCTTTGCGCTCGAGAAGGAGAGACGCAGCACGTTCTCATCGTGCCGATGACGACGATGATGATTTTGTGAGTTGTGGTGAAAAACACGAGCCTTTATTGTTTATATTGTATTCTCTCTACGTAACGTGTATGTATATATAAAAACTTATATCCCGAATTCAAGGAACGAACAACTCGTTGTTATTGTCGTCGTCGTTGTTCTCAGAGATCGTATCTTTTTTAACGAGACTCAACCGCCGCCGACGCTCTCGGCGTGTACAACTCTCTCCTTTTGGTCTTTCTCGACGTCGCGGCGGCTCTCTCCACGGCGTCGACGACGCACACGAATTGCTTCTTCCCCGCGCCTTTCTTAAACAAGATTTCCCCGTCTCTCAACGCGAACAAAGTGAAATCCTTCCCGGTTCCAACCCCTGGCCCGGCGTGGAACTTGTTCCCTAACTGTCGGACGATGATGTTCCCCGCGCGACATTTTTCTTGGCCGTAGAGTTTCACCCCTCGGTATTTCGGGTTCGAATCGCGACCGTTTTTGACCGACCCGGTCCCTTTTTTGTGCGCGGCTTCGACCGTGAAGGAGAATTTCGAGGATGTGCTCTGTTGTTTGTAATAAAAGAAAGAATATAAAGAGAGAAAGAGGTGTTATTCGCGTTCGTTTTGTAAGAAAGAGCGCGAAACTGATGGCAAAGTCCTCGTCATCAATCGCCCATTTTATCCTCTCTCTAGGGTTGAAATCGAGAAGAATTGGAGGAAAACCTGAAAATGTATACACGAATAAACGATCACTCACAGTAGTAGTACTCGTCGTCGTCGTCGCGACGGCGGAGGAAGAGCCGGTCACGTTTCGCGCGAAAGACAAACTCGTCGCACTCGCTGCTAAGAAAGAAGACGCGAGGCAAGACATTATTAGTAGTATTAGATGACGATGGTGAGATGATAACTTTTTTTTTCTTGTGTCGTCGTCTGTGTGTGAAAGGAGAGAGATCGAAGCAGTTTTATTTAGGGTGTTATTTATTTAGGGTGTACGAGAGAGAAACCGCAATTGGGTACAAAAAAGCGAAAACTAACCGCAATTGGGTACAAATCCTCCATTTGTACCACGCAAAAACAGTAAACACTGATATGCGTCGCATACACGTTCCTAATACAAATCTAGGCAGACATGAACGAAACTAATATCAATCCTGAGTAGACTAGTGAAGTTTTGTTGAATTCGAACATGACCAATGTTGTTTTCTTTTTTTCTCTCATTCATCATCATCATGACACGACGAGAAGCGCTCGTTCGCACGCGAACGCTAACGGGTTCGCGCCTTTACCGCCGCACGCGTCGAGAACTTCACTCTCTTTACCCGCGAGTTGTTCTCTAAAACCTCGGAGTAATCTCTCGATGCGTTTATTCAAACGAGCGTCGGCACCGGTTTGGTCGGAAAGTTCCATGGCTTTTAAGACGCACGAGCGCGCGCACAAGACGGTGATTTCAGACGCTTTTTCTCTCGCCACCGTGACGAACTGTTTCATTTCCGAAGCGCCGGCGTCTAAGCTGGCGGCGAGTTCAACCGCGGCGGCTTCGGCCGTTTGCGCGCGCGTCGCTTCGTGCATCAAACCATCGGCGAGGAAACGTTCGGCAGCTTGACCAGCCGCTTCGGCTTCGCGCTCGGCGTCGTGGACGCGGTGAAGGATGCGCCGGGTGCGCTCTAACGCGTGCTCTTCTTCCGCGGTGGCGTGTTCGAGGACGTAGCCGCACGTGTCGGAATACAAGACTGGGTTTTCCGCGTATTTCATGCCCGCCCATTCGGCGACAAAGGCGATGTCGCACAACTTCGCGCAAATAGTTCGATCGACGGCAATTTTCGCGTTTTGCGAGCCTTCCCAAACGTTCACTATGGCTTCCAACAACTCCCTCGCTTTCGTGGAGGAATGGTCGATGAGTTTTCGAAGCAAAATGTCGTATCGAGTCAACAACGTGTCCAAGTGTGTGATGCATTTTTGTCCGTGCACTAAGATGGCCGTCGCGACGCAAGCCAAGCACTGTTCGGCGGTTAAGCCGCCCGAGGACTCTTTCAACCACTGTTCGAGCTCGTCCGATGGTGTTTTCGCTTTTAACATTTCTCTAATCGTATCGATGGCGTTGTTCGTTTGCGCGTTGACTGAATCGACGTACGCCTGGTTAATCGTTTTCGCTTCTTTCGGTAACAAGTCATAAATAGCCTCTGGAATGGACTCCTTGACATTTTTCGGGTACGAGAGATCGCACAATTTACGCAACAACGTCCTCACAAACTCTCTTTGCGGCGATCCGTCTGGTTGTTCGCTGACGTGAACCCACGATTTCCACGGCCACACTAAATCGAAACACGATAAATGGTGCGCCATCCACGTCGCTAAACGTTCGCGCAATTCTTCATCTAATCGGTCCATCGCGCGGAAAAGCTCACCGACGGTTTTTGCCATCTTTGGTGGAAAGGAGGGGATCGCTTTACACAAATCTTGAATGACGACGTGGTAAAAGACCGGCTCGAATCGCGGCCGCGGCAAATTTAACAATTCTCCGAAACACGTCTCCGCGACCAAGTATTGACACCTTTCCGGATGATCTGCGGGTAACGGCAACGTCGCCAGCTGTTCCGTGGCTGGATGTAACGCCGCTCTGCGAAATCCAGGTTCAAACGCCCACAAAGTATCCACGACGTGTTCTTCAGCGACAAACCTCTCCAGAGGCTGCCAATCGTTCTTCTCCCATCCGCCTTCCGTTTGCGCTCGATTGATCACTCTCAATCGAGGTCTGGAGGGAAACTTTGTCAACGCTGTCGCCGCGGAATCCGAATTTAAATACTCCTCGTAATCTGGAATTGTAATTTTCGGCGCCTCCACGGTGGAAAACGAAAACAACTCTTGCTCGAACGGTTCTTGGACGCCGACGATGCCGGCGACCGCCCACCCTTTCAAGCCTCTCTTATCTGCCTCGTTTACGCGTCCCCAAAGCTCCTCTAACGCATCCGGTTCATGACTATTATTTTTATTTTCTTCTTCTTCTTTGCTACTATCTGTTTTTGCTAATAAAACCCTGGCGCACTTATCAAACGTCGGGTCTCTCGCGCCCATATACTCCTCCATCGTCCTCGCGAACTCCTTGTACATTCCTTGCACAACCTCATCCGTCCCTTTCGCGAACGACCCGTTCGACCACGGCAACGCGGACAACACCACCGTCGCTAAAAAATCCGCTCTCGGCTGCCACGCTTTCGGATTCAACTGATTCTTACACGCCTTGGTCTTACTCATCGCCACGCACTTCTCGGCGAACCTCGTCAACACGTCCACCGCGGACGCCTGACTCACCAGATTCGTCACCGACGCGCACACGATAAATCGCACCAACAACTTCACCCTCGTTCGCGCGTCTTTATCCTCGTCCAATCGCATCAAATCGTGTTCCAACGCCTCCCCAACTCTCGATAAAAACTTCTCCGAAAACTCCAAGCCAAACTCCTCGGAGTTGCTTTTTATCAAAGCGATCAGTAAAGCGTACACGGGCGTTTTCACCGGTAACTCCGAGACGCACTCCAACGTAAATCGCGTCACGTCGTCGCCGATTTGTTGTATGTCCGGAGCGATGTCCAAGGAGAGATTCTTCACGTTCTGTTCCGAGCCGTCCAAATGGATTATGGCTTCGCGCAATTCTCTCATCGGCTAATATACGCGCGCGCGGTAAAAACACACATCATCACATCAAATCACCACCACGTAGTCAAAGAGTTAAAATGAATTTGGAAAAAAGAAATTTTTGTTAGTAAACCACAACACGCGCATCAACACCGAAGACACAGAGAGAGAGAGAAACGAGGCTCAGAGGAACCTTTCAGAAGAGAACGACTTCTTTCTGCGCGTCAAGAAGTCGTCGTCCTTTTCTGAGGAGCATCGCGACTGCGAGCGAGAGAGAGAATTCTCATTCTCATTCACACACACATCGGGCGGCTCGATCACAATCCAAAATTATATGTCTCTCCCTTTCTCTCTCTGTTTCGTTTTAGAAAAGCAAAGAGAGAGAGAAAAAAACGATGATCTAAACGCGCGAAAAGCGAGAACGCTTATCGCGTTGGGATGCACGCCACGCGTGCGAGAGAAACAGAGTTCAACTTACGTCGCCGAGCTGTCCTGGCCTCATCCTTTTTTTTTCTAATCGCCTAAACTTAAGTAATGGTTTGTGAGACTTTTGAGTTTCTCAAAGTGCTTGCTTTTGAGTTGAGAAAAAAATGAAAACCCTAAATAAAAAGCTTAAAAAAAGAGAGAGAGAAGAGAGAGAGGAAAGAAGGAAAGACCCGCACAATAAACCGTCTCTAAAGCGACGATGATGATGACGACTGTTACGAGAAGAAGAGCTTTAACGGCGATTTCAGGAGCAGGCGCAGCGAGAGGAGGAGGATTTGGAGGATGTGAAGCCCCGTCGACTTCGGGAAGGAGTTTTACGACGAAGATGATGGGTTTTTTATCAGACGCTAATGGGAGCAACGCCACTACGGACGACAACAATTACATTGGAAACGGGAAGAAGTCGAGAGTAACGACGCGACAAAAGCAGCAGCGAGGACAAAACTACACGCAGATGCGAGCGTACGCGAACGATCCAACCATCGACAAAGGTCTCTTCCCATCCGCTCGGAAAAAACACGAGCGAGAACTCAACGCAGAGAGGAAGAAATGGCGAGAAGAGTTCGAGCTCGAGGCGGAGAAACGAAGGGAAAAGAAGGAGAAAGAGGACGAAACGAAACACCGAGAAAGAGACGAACGAAGACGACTCAAAGCCACCGCGTTTAAAAACACGACGGGCGAGAGAGAAGCACTGAAGAAAGAAAACGACAAAAGAAGAGAGGAGAAGAGAGCGAAAACAGAGCGCATATTGAAGCAAAAACTCGCCGCGACGGAACGTAGGAGTCGGTGGCGAAACGTCGAGTTGTACGCCGAAGCGACGAAGTGGATCACGCGGGAGGACCTGGAAAAGAGGATCGAGAAAGCATTGAATCGTCCGGAGAGGATGTACTAGAAAGAGAAAGATAGAGAGAGGTGAACGTTGTGCGTGAGAGTGAGTAGTAAAACCACGTGTAATAGTACTTTACCGCAGACTTGTCTGATCCGTTTTTCTCTCTCCTACCACTCGAAAATTCGCCACTTTTTCCACAGGCACAAGCCGGAGTATTCTACACACAGATCGCGTTCTTTTCGCTCGCACTTGCCCCCCAATCCCGAGCGTAGTACCAGTAAACGACTAATCCCGGCAGACTTTTGGGCTTTTTTTTCTTTTCTTTAAACGAACGACGGCTCGTTGAGGATGACGACGATGCAGACCACGGGAAGAGGACGAAGAAATTGCGAAGATCGGAAACGCGCGATGAAAGAAGGAAAGTTGAGTGAGAGGAGACGAGCATCGTTAAACGCTCTCTTAATATCCTTCGTGATTGGCTCTTTATCGCTACTCCTTTTCTTCAGTTATTCTTCCTCTCCGTTTGTTTTCGCGGACGAACTGTTAGCGCAAGAAGCCGAGATGGAAAAACGAGTCACGTGCGGATCCGCCATAAAACTGACCCACACCGCGACGAAGGCGAAGTTACACTCGCACGGCATCGGGTACGGGTCAGGGTCCGGTCAACAATCCGTGACTGGTTTTCCGGAGTCGAACGACCCCGGGGGGTATTGGCAAGTGTTTGGAACGCGAGAGGAGCCGTGCGAACGAGGAGAGGACATCGCGGACGGTCGCGTGATTCGGTTGCTGCACGTGCAGACGAGGAAGTGGTTACACTCGCACGCGGCGCATAGGAGTCCGTTGACGAATAATCAAGAAGTGAGCGCGCACGGGGACGACGAGAATTCAGATGCCGGAGACGAGTGGAAGTTTGAAGTCGCGGATGGGAATAAAGGCGATAAGGCTGGGCCAGTTTGGAAGAAGGATCAGAAGGTGAGATTGCAACATCGACAGACGAAAGCGTTTTTGAGTTGCTCGAATACAAAATTTCAAAGGCCGATTAGCGGGCAAAACGAAGTGTGCGGGACGAGCAGGTCGGATGCGAATAGCGTGTGGAAAGCCGATCAAGGCGTGTATTTCCCGAAAGTAGAGTTGTAATGATGATGATGATGATGAGGAGGAGGATGAGAACTCGCGTTGAGGAGTTCATTTTTTATTTCAAAATAGTAGTTTGAGAGTTTGAGTACACAACGCGACTTGACGAAATAGGATCTCTTTTTTTATCATCGAGCGGAGCCCGGCGGTAAGCCTTTCTTGGACGCATCTCGTGCGTCCGCATCCGTCGCACCTTTCTTCCAATCGTTTTCAGTCCTATTATTGTTGTTGTTATTATTTTGACTCGCTGCATTTACATTCTCTCCTTTTACGTTGACTATGATCGGCGTCGCTTGCGGTTGTTCTCTCGCTTTTTGATTGAACCACGATTTCACGCCCGACCACGCTTTCTTTCCGGCTTTTTCAAAATCCTCTTTACTCTTTGCATCTTTTAACTCCCCCCACGCGTTCGTAAGCGTGCTCTTCAAATCAATCGGTCTCAATATCGCCAAATACGCGCTCGTCATCATCCACAAAATGACGACTCGTATCAACATCCTCGTAATCTTACTCGCCGCCGCAACCGCGTCGGACGCTCGCACCCACTTCGTCATCCAAAAGAAACCAAACAATACGCCCGCTTTCATCAAAACCTTCCTATCCATCCCTAACACCCTCTGCTTATTAAATGTCAAATCCATCCCCACGTTCTTCTCTTCCATCTTTAATTGCACTTCGCCTAAAATCTTATCGCTCGCGGCGGCTACAGCGGTAAAAAATCCAACCGAAGACAACAGAAACGGCCAAAAGTTAAATCCACCAAACATGACACAAAACGGGACAAACATGACGAAATAATTCTGCCTGTAGTACACCAGATTCGATTTCAATCGTTCCACACCTTCTTCTTTCGTTTGCGGGAAATTTAAGGACGGACTTTCGATTTCGTTCGCGTTTACGGTTTGTTTCTCGTTGTCCACGTTCAAGACATATCCGGCTGGTCGCATGCCCCAAAACTCTTTCCAAGGTTTCGGTAACGCGTCCCACGGTTGTTTCTTTAACGATTGGAAATAATTGGAAAAGTCGTCGTCGTTTTCAGTCCTATTGTTGTTGTTATATGCGGAGGAGGAGGAGGAGGAGGAAGAGGCTGTTCGACGCAACGCTTCTCGCCGTCGTCGTCTAAAGACCGTTAAAACTTTGGCATTCGTATTCGTCAAAAACGCATCCGCACAAAAAGAAGTCGTCCTAAAACGCACCGTTTCCGTCCGCTTTGTCGTTCTCACCTTCCTCGTCTTCTTCTGCTCTTCGGAGGAGGAGGAGGCGTTAAAAAAGGTGGTTTTGATGGTGCCACTCCTCGAAGAAATCATCATCGTCGTCATCGGTGTCTCTCTGCTCGTACTCGTTAGTAGGGGTTCGTGTGTTTCACAGAAATGAAGAAAAACAGACTTTTGAGAAAAAAATTCAAAAAAAGAAAAATTTTACTTGACTTTTTTCTTTGGGCATTCCACACATATAAAAAGTTCTCACTAGAAAAGAGAGGTAAAAGAGAGTTGTCTATATATACATATATATATATATAAGAGAGAGAGAGGAGGGAAGCAGTTTCAGCAGTAGCAGCGGCGAGAGAAGTTGTCGTTGTTCTCGTTATCGAGCGAAATCTCTTTTCTCTCGTCCAACGTTTCTTTTTTGTGTGCTCTGTTGACGAGAGAATTTCCATTTTTTTTTCTACTCTGAAATTAAGAAAAACATTTAGGACGACGATGCGGGAAGAAGAAGAAGAAGAAGAAGAACGAACGATGCACGCAACGACGACGAATACGGCACACGAATTACGCGTGATCGTGCGAGACGCGAGAGGGATGCGCGAAGAAGCACCGCTGAGAGTGCACGCGAAATTTGACGACGAGGAAAAGATGACCGTAAGTGTAACAGAGCGTATATCTCTCTTTTTTTGTTGTTTGTGTGCACTCTCGAGAGAGAAAATGTGTTGACCAAAGAATGGAGTTGACCACCGCTGACGCACCATTTTCTTTCCTATATTTAAAAATGAAAACAGAAAGCGGCGAGACCGTCGACGAACCCGAAATGGAACCAGCAGTTAGTGTTCTCGCGAACGCCTTCGGAGATGAAGAAGATATTGCAACGCGGCGGCGCTTCGTTGAAGTTGACCGTACAGACGGCGAATATGGCGGAGGAAGAAGAGGAAGAAGAGCTTTCGCGGTTGACGAGCGGTGGGAGTTCTTCAACGAAGAATAAACACGGGTGGATAATCGTTGAACCGAGGACGTTGCGGGCGAACGCGACGGCGATTAAAGCGGCGGGGATTGATTGGAAAACGACGAGAGGGATGCAGATGGTGGGCGAGTGGACCGCGCTGGCGGCGGCGAAGTATCGATTGGCGAAATCGAGGGAAGTGCCTGAATTGAGAGCGTTTGCGTTCGTGAGAGAAGTGTTGGTTGGAGAAGAGGGAGATGAAGATGGAGACGAAGAGGTTGGGTACGAAGAACGAGTGAGATACGGACACGGTGGCGTGCAATTAGAGTTATTCGACGACGAGGACGAAATAGACGACGAAATAGATACGGTGTTGAAAAATTTATCGGTTGATGAAGAAGAAATGAGCAATCGCGCTTCCACGAGCGATGAAGACGACGACGAAGAAGAAGAAGAAGAAGAAGGCAGCGAAGACGAAGAGAGCGACGTCATAGAAAAGAAACACGTAACGGCGAATCGTGAAAATGCAAAACCGTTCTCGCTTCGAGTTCGACTCGCCTCGAGCGGTGGCGTCCCGGTTACGTTTCGACTCCCGAACGTTTTCGAGAATTCAATATTCAACGTGACTTCCTCGTATAGCAACGACGAAGAAAACAAGAAAAAGTATAAGAAATCAAGAAATGCGAATAGAATAGGAAAAGGCGTCGACGATGCGATAACGTTCAAGTTTTGGGCCAATCCGTCGAGTTTAGCCGAAGCGTTGTCCTCGCCGGACGCGCTTTTGAAAGTGCACACATCGTCTTCCGTGTCTTCGGTCTCGATGTCGGGATTGTTACAGAAGCCAACCGTGAAAGAGTCTCTCGTGATTCGCGAAGAACAGGAGAAAGTGCGTCTCGAACTCACGCTTTCGGATTTATCTTCCTCGTTTTCTTCGCCTCACTTTGTCGAAGAGGACGAAGAGCAGGAAAACTTTGAACCGAAGCCGAGACCGCCTTTGGCTGCGCGCAACCCGAAACCGACAGATTTTCACGACCGCATTCGCCGAACGCGAGCGAATATTCTTCTTCAACAACAACAATATAAGAACAAGCAACATCGGCAGTCGCAGCCGTCGCAGCAGCAGCTACAACAACCGACGTTGTCTACGTATAGCTTCCCATCCGAAGACGACGTTCGAAACACTGCGGAATACAACGCCGCTTTCGCGCTCGAGAGCTGGAAGCGCGAACGCATGCTTGCCTGGGAGAGCAAGTTCACCGAGGAAGCTACCAAACGCATGCAATCGCTCGAGGAAGCCTGGAAGCAACGCGAAATTCAAAGGAACAAAGAATTCGAACTCTCGTCTCGTCGTGCGAAAGACGCGGAAAACAAATTGAAAGAACTCACACGAATGTTGGAAAATCGGGAACGGGAAGTCGTTCGAGCGGAAGAAACTATTGAACGACGCAAGAAAGAACTCGAACGAGCGCACGTCTCAAAAACAGAACAATTAAAGCGCGAGTACGCTACGAAGGAAGAAACGTTAGAGAAGAAAGTTGAAAACGCCATCCGAGACCAGAAAACGTCCAAGAAGGAGCGCGACGACGCGACGAAGAAAGCGGCTAAGCTTGAAAAGCAAAAGCGCGAGATTGAAGACATGTTTTCCGAGTACAAGAAGAGCTATTTCCAAAGTGATGTGGCTAAATTGAACAGCGAGATTGCGACGTTACGGCCGCGATTAGAATCGGCGGAAAGTGCGCTGGAAGACGCGAGTTCGAGTCGAGACCGCTTTCGAGTCCAAATGCGAAAAATGGCTGCGCAGATTGTTGCGTTAGAGCGCGAGAAGGCGCAGCTACGAGACGCGTTGGAGAAAACCGGAGGTGTTTTCCCGAACCGCGCGCACGTGGCGCCAGATTCGTCATCGCTCATGATGGATGTGAGCAGCGCTTTCCGAGGAAGTGAAAGTGAGTACCGCGGCTTTGGCGGCGGCGACGACGTCGGGAACATTTCTTTTGCGGGTAAGAGTAAAAATACCAAGAAAGCTTCTTCTTCTATTTCGGGAGGAGTCGACGCTCGCTTAGACGCGCTTCTCGCATCTGAGAGAATGTCATCGTCCACGTTCAAAAAGGACGAGGATATTGAAATTCCACGGGCGAATCACCATCCAATGTCGATGGTTGAAAAGCGAGCGTTGGAAAAAGAAGTTCGACGTTTGGTCAACGAAAGAGGTGATTTGATGCGCACGGGGGCGTATTCTTCGAACGACCGAGCGATATCGTTAATAGACGAACGAATCGAGGAGCTCTCGATGCAAATTAGCGCTTAGTAAAGATTAGTCGATAGCAAACGATATACTACGTACGTGTGTACTGCTGGTATTTAAAATTACAGTTTAATTACAATTTTACCGCTCGTTTTGCCGCTTTGAAACGCTTCCAACGCTTTCGGTAACTCCTCCCAAGAGAATTCCATCCCAACTCTTGGAGGCGGCAATTGCAAATTTTCTAACTCTGATAACAAAGATAAGAGCAAGTCACTCTTATCAAACATCCATATCAAGTTAAAGCCGGCTATGGTCTTATTCTCCCCCGGAAGTTCCATCGCGTCAATTTTTGGTCTCGTGAGGAACTTTTTAATCAATACCAACCAGTTCCAAAGATTATACCACTTAACGCCTCCGCGAGGCGTCATATCCGCCGCGCCGTAAACAACGTACACACCTCTACCTTTTGACAAGTTGTTCCACCCACCTTCGAAAAAATCACCTAACGTCGCATCGAGGACGATATCGACTTCAGACCGGTCGTAGCTGCGCTGCGCGGCTTCTCTCACCTGGTCTCCAAAAGTTTTTCTATCTCTCACGATAATCGCGCTCGCCGGTAACGAACCTCCGTGTTTCTTCTCCAAAAACCCTTTCTTACTCTCATCGCCGATAACCGCAATCGCTTTCGCTCCAACCTTGTCGCAAATTTGCAACGCTTGCGATCCGCACCCACCGCTCGCGCTATGAATCAAACACACGTCGCCCTCGCGTATCCTCCCGAGCGCGGATAATCCGTAATACACCGTGAGCGATTGCACGATGAACGCAGCACCTTCCGAGAAACTCCACGCGTCTGGAATCACGCGAACTTGATGTCTGGGAACGTCCACGACCGTGGCGAACGCACCGAATCGAGTCACGCCCATCACTCTCTTTCCGATTAAACTTGTCTCTCCTTCTTTTCCTCCTTTTCCTTCCTCCACGCACACACCTGCGAATTCTAAACCAGGAATAAACGTCTCGTGTTTCGGCGTCGCGCCGTACAAACCGAGCACGGTAAACACGTCCGCGAAGTTCAACCCGATATGTTTCACTTCCACGCGAACTTTGTCTTCGTCTTCTAACGCAGATAAAGGGACGTCTTTGCGTAGTTCTAACGCGGATAAACTTCCCGGTTTGGAGACTTCCCAAACCTCTCTTTTATTCGTCATCGATGATGATGATGATGCCACGACGACTGGGGGTGTTCTTCTTCCTTTTCGCGAGAAAAACGACGACACAGTAGACGGGTAAAAAAGGTTGTTGTAGTTTTGAACGACTTTGATGAACGAGGACATTCCCTCTCTCTGTATCTCTCTCTTTCCGCGTCAACTCGCGGGCGGCTTTTTGTGTCGCGTATCTGTCGATTTCCATTTTGAAAATCCCCCCACAAAGAAGTTCTGATGACATCATCGTCACCTTCCGCGCTTCGACGAAAGTTACGTAAAATACTCGATGAGAACGCGTCGAACGAATCCGTTCGAGACGCCGGTTTACACTCTCTCGCGAACGCACTCGAGGAAAACGAATGTATGCGAATGGAAATTGGAAAGTTACGAGCAGACGCGCAACTGTATAAAAAGAAAGACGCGGAGAACAAAAAGGAGATTGACGCGTTGCAAAAACTCTCGGAACCGAACGAGTGGAGTGAACAAAGGCTGAAGTTATACGAGAGGCAGTTTCGTAAGGTTTTAGAAATGCACGCGGAGACGCGCGACAAACGCAGGAAAACAGAGGCACGAATGCTTCTGCAAAGGTGGAGGTTTCTGAACGCCTTGGCGAAAGCGAGAAGGAACGACGCGAGCGAAGGAGACGTGGTGGAGAAATTAGAAGAGAAAATAGAACAGTTAGAAGGAGAAAACGCGGAGCTACGGATTGATTTCGTGACCGCGGAAAAGGCGCTGAAGAGGTTGCAGTTAGATGTTAAGCACACCATGTTGCTTCGAGCGAAAGAAAAATGGGACGCGGACGATGAAGACGACACGGATATCTCGGAATGAAACGAAGAGAAGCTCAACAACTCTAAAGCACGACGCGAGGGCTGATAACTCACGCGTTTTGTAAATACTACTGGCATGTGCTATGCTATTATGTAATACTAAAGCGCTACACGAAATAGTGAATGAACTACTTCCATATCTCGTTGATGCGCATCCGAAAACTTTCGTACGAATCGAAGCCTTTCCTACCGAACACTTCCATCCAGCGTTCTTCTAATCGCTTCTGCACGGATTCCGGGAGCTTTTTCTTCCCGTCGCCAATCTTACCGCCCGTCTCCCTGACTTTCCCCACGGAAAACTCCGGCGCATCGTCCGGTATTCCCATCTGTTTCTTCACCTTATTCCTCACGAAATGGTCGTCGAATTTCGTCTTGTGTTTTCGCATGTACTCGAACGACCCGCGACGACACATCTCCTTTAAATCCGCACTCGCGATGAAGTCTTCCCCCATGAGCTTCGCTACTTTTCTAATCACACCCGCTAAATCTTCTTTCATATCCTCAAAGCACACCATCAACACTCTCTCTGGATGTTTCTCAGCAAACTGGAACCAATCCATGTTCCATTCCCAATATTGCCCGCTGTGCGAAGCTCCGGCGAATATGGCGTCGCAAAACGTCTCCGCGCGAATCTCCTCCGGGTCAATCCCGCAATACGCCGGTAAAAACTGATGAAAACTATGAAAAACATCCTCTGGGTTCCTACACACGATCACGTATCTCGCCATCATCTCATTTCCCTTCCTCTTCGCGATCGCCTCGACGCTTTCGTGCGACTTGAACAGCCTCAACCCATGCTTCGGGTCTGTTTTGCTCTGCCCGGCTCGTAAATCCTGCGCGCCACCAATCGTCCCTATTGACCGGCAATCTTCCGCTAATATATCCCAGGGCACTTTCTCCGTGATTTCGTTAAAGTTCATCGCTTTCGCCTCGTCTAGGAATTCGTTTTCGATGACCAAACGCACGTTGTGTGAGAGAAATTGCATCCACGTCGTCCCGCTCTTCGGGTACGTGGAGACGAACACATCGTTCTCGCGGACGGGGAAATTGCGTCCGTTTTCGACCGATTTTCGCGAGTGCATTCGAGCGTTGCGTTCGAGCATTAATTTTAATGACAACGCTTCTCTGTCGTCCTCGTCTTCGCGCTTGCTCATCATCCTTTCTTATGAGGTGAAATGTCTTCCATTTTATCCACTTTCGACTGCCCAATTTCCCCTACTTTTACTCCCCTATAAGAGCGCACATTAAGAGCAAAGAAACGGCGAGAGACACGATAACAACTACAGAGGAGGATGTTCTCGTCGTCTGCAGCGTTTCTTTTACAACCACCATCAGTATGCGCACGAAGACGGCTGAATACGAATACTACTCACGGAAGACGATGCGTTGCAAAGCGTCTCGTAAAAAGGGGATGCGATGCGTCGAAAACGTCGTCGTTTACGTCCTCGAGGACGCGCATCGAGGACGAGGGCAACGACGAGAGCAAAAACAATGTCGCGATTAATGGTGTTGTTTCCTCCTTCGCGATATCGCTCGCGCTTTTAAGTGTTCTTTCAACGCCTTCATCATCTTTTGCGTTCGATTCGAAAACCTCCCAGTCGCTCTCCGATACCGCGAAAGAGTACAAAGTCGAGTTGACATCCTCCGAGAAGGTCTCCGGTTCCGTGAAAATCACATCGAAACTGAACCGAAGTTTACAAGAAACGGTGACGTTTGATTTTTCCTCCGTCGATGGGTTAGCGCCGAACACCAAGCACGGCGTGAACATTCACGACGATAACGGCAAGAGTTGGAATCCAGAGGTAAGATGATGATATCAATTAGTACATTCTCGATCGAGGATGATATAACAACGCTTTACGTTGTTGGTTTAAGAATAACGCTGACATCTGTTCTTCTTTTTCTTCTTTTTCATCTTAATCTTCTTCTTTCGCAAAAACAGTTGCGCCCGCACGGCGCTCCGGACTCGGTGAAGAAATTCGGGGCGAGCGCGTGTCATTTCGTCGGCGACGGGTGCGTGTTGAATCGACACTACGGAGATTTAGGGAACATTTCCGTCGATAACGAAGGGAAGATTGCAAACGTGAAGGATATTTACGTCAGTTTGAACGAGAAGAAGGATAACTTTATAGGCGGGAAGGAGTTTGTGATTCGCGAGAATAGGGATGATTTTACGACGGAAAGAGACGACGGAGACGCCGGGAAAATCATCGCGAAAGGTGAAATCGTCGCGGTAAACTAAAATGTAAAATAACACTTCTCACTCACACGGCGTGTGTGTGTGTTTTAATACGTACATAAGCGCAGTGTACTAGTACATCTTCTCGAATATTCGAACGCATCCTCCTAATACGCCTTAGAAACTCTCACAACTCGAAGCTTCACAAATTCACTCCCTTTTTACAATGAGGACAAAAGAAGCGGACGACGACGCCTTCTCGACGTCGAAGAAACGCCCGTTGAGAAAACGCGCGAAGGCTGTGCCGTCGTCTGCTGCGTTCTCGTCGTTTTTCTCCTTTCTCCTTCTCGTCGTCGTCTTTGTTCTTCCCTTCTTTTTAGGGGAAAATGTCACCGTTCGCGCGGAGGAAGAAGGAAGCTTTGAGAGGACGTCGACGGCGCAAAAGTCATCGTTTACGTCGTCGTCTGAATCATCATTCACCTTACCACTTTCCGTCGACGTCCTTTTGCTCGGATTAGACGACACGCTCGGGAACGATCCGTATTTACAGGTGGACAAATCTGGTTTGCTTTTGCACTTAAACGAAGCGTTTCAGAAGTTTTCAGTGTTACACAACGATATGAAAGAGAAAAATGTCATCGTCCCGATGAAGAGCAAAGTGCGTTTTACCATCCAATGGACGGTGAAACACGGCTCGGTATCGCTCTACGAGGAAAAGTTAGGGAAATTAAGACGGGATTACGAAGACGCGGTTGGTACGTTAAAATCGAGGCGTACGCACCGTCCTCGATTTATCGTCGACGCGAAAGCGTTGGAACCGGTCGTGGAGCGAGTGATTCGAGGGAACAACGACGAGGAAATCGATTCGGATGGGAAGTTTACGGTCGTCATCTGCTTGCCATCCGCGACGAGGATTATTTATAACTCGAACGGGACCTCCGATATGGACACGAAAGAGTTTTCGTACACGTACGGGTACGATTTGAAAAACGTAGATATGCACGAAGAGTTGAGGGCGCCGAAGAAGAGGCACAGGGAGTACGCGACGTCGAACGCGTGGGTCGGGAGTGGAAAGTACGCCGTGGTCGATTTAAGAGCGGAAGGACCGCCAGTCAAGAAAGGTCAGAAGAAGAGCACGTGGGTGTTTCCGACGAGACATAGCATCGTAGAGCCGTTTAAGGAGTTTTTGAACACGGAGGAAGGTGTTTTTGAGAGCGTACGGAGGAATTTTGACGCGCACGTGTACGGAGAATTAGGGAAGACAATATTTGATGGCGTGAGGAGTTTGCACGCGCCAGATATCGCGTTCGAGACGATGAATTTCGCGAAGCGAGTGTTGGTGCCGATTATTGCGCTGAGAGATCACGCGGCGTTCGATCCTCTCGACCCGGAGTTGCATTACGAACACGCCGATTTTAAGAATAAAGATGTCGTCGATGAAACCGCCAACGAGGCGAGCGTGGATTTACAAGCGATTGAGCGAGAAGTGAGAAAGTTCTTGCTCCCCGGTCAGGAACTCGTTTTGGTGTCTGGGACGCACGAGTTACATTTACATCACCACATTGCCTCTGCCATAGCGCGTGCGAAGAGACACAGCGTCGTGAACAGAGAGGAGCGATTCGTCAAGTTTTCGAAACGCCACGTGTTGGAAGAGCTTCGCGTTTCCAGCGACGTGCTTGGACATGGTTTGAGTGAACACGTCGAAAGAGCATCGTCTTTGTTGTACTCTAGATACGGGCCGAAAGCAGCCGAGCACGCCGCGCACGCGATGCTGTTAGATACGCATTTGAAGGAAGACGTAAACGTCGGGCATTTGCATTCGAAACGCGGCGATGTCGGGGGATCGCAGTTCTTGGCCAACAATCGAACGAATACGGTAAAGCTATTCGGTACCAGAGTGGTTCCAGTGTACCTTTTATCGCTTGCATCGTACGGTAAAGGCGTTACGTTAGATGAGGACGACGGTTTAGACGTGAGTGAGAACGATGATATCAAGGATGACGATGACGACGATTACATACGAAACGACGTCGCTTCCGATGAAAGCTTGGTGGTTGTTTTACAAGACGCCTCGGAGATTGCTTCGCAAGATGCAGCAATGGATGGAAGCGGTAATTCTGCACCATCGCGTAAGGGGATTCCAAATCCAAACCCGACGCGCGATATCATCGCCGGTCTCGCGAAAACGCTCGGTGCGTTGCCGTTACCGTTTGAAGCGAGGAAACACAAAGGCCGAGATTTTGAGCCGTTGCTGTGGGCGGTGGGCTGTCACCCGTTTGGCGGAGACCTTTCAAACACGGAAGATGTTTCCGAGGTCATTGCAAACGCCGGGAGAAGAAATCACATTGTCTCTCGTTTGGACTCTGCCATACACATCGTGGAAGCGGCGACGGAGACGTACAACGCCTTTGCGAGCGAATACGTCAACGAGAGCGATGACTACGAAAAGTATCACGACGCGCTGCCGCACTCTTTACCAAAACGCATTGCCAAGGAAATGCGAGAAAATCTGCGAGACATGAATGACGCGTTTGAAGAGTTAGCGAAAACTTTATCTTCGTTTGAAGAGAACGAAGACGCTGTGCACGAACAATCCGATTTCGTCTTGAGCAAAGCTATGGAATTCGCAGAACGGTCGAGATTGACGATTGAGAACGCGAGGATTAAATTAGCGCGGTGCAGATTACGTCGCGAAAAAATGAGCGTTACCAATTCGATATTGATGCTCCCGGTCTTTCTCGAAAACGTGTTTAGTGGTGAACACGTGTTCTTCGCGTTGGCGATTTTGGCGATTGTCATCTTCGCGATTAGCACCGGGAAAAGAAAAAGAAGGAAATATCCTCGTCATCAACAACAAAATTTCGGACACGTGAATCGCGCCGCCATAAACAGAGCACAAGTTACTAGCTTCTAGTCCATCGTAGTACCTTATTTTTATTTAAATAGATATTCTAGCAATTTCGCGACGACGTGTACGGAAATGCCGTTCCCTATGAGTTTATACTGTTGTCGCATTGATAACGACGGAGGGAAAACGAAATCATCTTTAATCCCGTGTAAACGACAAAGCTCAGTAGGAGAGAAATAACGGACAGACTTTGAAACTCTCTTTGCGAAATCTTCATCGCTTTCGTTATCATCATCCTTCACCAATCGATACGCGTTGTTTGCATTCACATCCCTCTTTGCGATATCGCCGTTTTTCAGAATAAAACTCCCGCTAAACACCGTTTTCCCGTACCCGGACGTAAACGTCGACGCCACGTTGTCGGTGTTGTTCTTCGATGACGACGACGATACGTTCACAACATCGAAAAATTTCCAATACTTAATCTTCTTCTCCTCTACGTCTAAACCTATATCTACTTCTTTATCTAAATACTGAGCTATATCTTCTACCGCCGTTGTTACATTTTGCGACGACATCCAAGGCGGATCATCACCGTCGATATCAAAACTCCCAAACAACTCTTTCCTTCTCGCCAACAAGTAATACCTGGGCCGTTTCACCGGAACGCCTAACATCGTCTCCGGGGACAAACCAACGAACTCTTTCACGTGATATTTATTCTTCTCTAACGCTGCAATAAACCTCTCCCGTTCCGTACCGAGCTCAAATCCGACGACGTTTTCCAACAAGATCCTCTTCGGCAACGCCGTTGTTCGAGTACCAACGCTTTCCTCCTTCTCCTCTCCGGCGTCTTCAAAGATATCGATTATCCTCGCCAACGCCGTCGACCGCGCATCTTTCTCCCCTCGATTCTTCCCTTTCCTCGTGTACGGTTGACACGGTGGCGATAAAGTCAATATCTCGCACCCATCAACCGAAGATGCGAGCAGGCGCTCGACGTCGAAACTCTCGATGTTGCCCTCCAGCACTCGAGTCTCAGAGGAAAGATTCATAAAGTTTGCTTTGTACACCGCGTTCGCGTTGCAATTGTTATCGATGGCGGTAAAATGCACTTCACTTTTATTAAACACGTTCGCGCGTTCCAAAGCTAACCGCATCCCGCCGATGCCAGAGAACAGTTCGACCACCTCGAAGACCCCGCGTTGTTCTTCTTCTCTAACGGTCTCGTCGCCGTTCTTCGTTTCCCCTAAATTCACATTCGCACAGCGCGGTAAAAGCGCTCTGTCGTTACCCCGACGACGACAAATAAGAGTATCGCGCGATAAAACGCTTCTTTTCTCTTGTACGTTTTGCGTCGTTAAGAGAAAACGGGGATAGCATTTCGACGAGGTAGACGCTCTTTCGAGCAGAAGCATGTGGTTGGAAAGTGAGGACTTGATATGGAAAGGAACGAGTTTTTAAGCGCTTTAGTTTGTATTTGTGTGTCTCTCTCTCTCTGTCTGTTATTACAAGGTATTATTCTGATTCTGATTCTAATTCTGATTCTGATTCTGGCACGTGTAACTCTCCGTGCTCGTATCGCCAACCAGGTGGGAGAGGACAGTTATTGTCGAGGAGGTATTGTAAACATTCGGTTTGGTTGTTCTCGTGAGCGTGGTATACGCTAAAATAGCCCCAAGGCGCTTTGGCGGTTTCGTGCAAGTACTTCAAACAGTCTAAGTGGCCGTTCTTGGCCGCATGCATACACGCACGCTCGTTATATTCATCATACTTACGCTCAACAAGATATTCAAGTATATGAAGATGACCATTTTCAGCCGCCCATTCGGCAGTAGAAAAATCCCAAGGCGCTTTCGCTTCTT
>ERZ651776.1314-NODE-1314-length-30134-cov-4.653725_pt1 | contig 30134 bp, 13 predicted proteins | sample MGYA00514761_ERZ651776 | MGnify/ENA metagenome assembly ERZ651776
CATCGGTGGGGGTAGGGGTGGGGGTGGGGGTGGGGGTGGAGGAGATGGAAACGATGGAAACGACGAAGACGACTTTGGGTCTCTAGACGTAAGCGATATCAAGCACCACGATACCATCATAACTCAAGATACAATTGAGCACGAACTTGAATTAAATGGCGAGGTTCTTGGGAAGATTGAGGTGCGCCTCGATAGTACTTTTCGGTCGGGGTCCTCCGATGCCGAAGTCAAACAAAAACTGGAAGCGATCGGGGAGGTTTTAATCTGCTGCTTGTATTCTTCCCTGCTGACTGCGGACACAGTCGGGTACTTGGCGGTGGCGCTGGAGCAGCGAGGACAGCTAGCAAAGGAGAATCACTTCATTATGTCCGAACTTTCGCGGACGAAGGGGGAGCTAAGAGTCACCAAAGGCTGGAAGGAGACAGACGTCGGGAAGGAGAGAGTAACAAGGAGAATAGTAGACATGTTCGGGGACTTGTCGAGAGAGGTCATTGTCGGAGGGGCTTGGTTGACAGAAATCAAAAAGAGTGTGGAAGCAATCTGCGGAAAAGCACTCGGGAATGAAATGGTGGTTAGATTGCTCTTGTCCAGGGACGAGTGCGTCGTTGAGGGGGATGACGTGCTCGATTGCTGGGGGAAGAAAATGAGGGCAGAGGGGGAAAATACCATTTGCGAGCCAATAATAAGCCGTTCAAGTGGAGGTGTCGTCGGGGTTTTGGTAGTTAAATCGACGACAACGTTTGCGTTGGCGGGTGCGAGGGAGAGAGAGGGGGAGGCATTAGATACAACGGCAACAACGACAACGACGACGACGACGACGACGACGACGAAAGAGGAGGAGGAACAAGTTATCCTTTCTGCTGTTTCGGACACCTCCAAATTTCCGACTTCGACGCAACATTTCGTCCTTGATATTGCGAATGCATTGTCGGCCATAATTACGGGCTATGAAACACTGGAACGGGAGGGAGAGAATGCAGATAACGAGAAGTGGTGGAGAGAGAGGTTGAGATACGTTGTCTCGTTTGCCGAGGAGGTCATGTTCTTCAAGGACAACAACGGATTGAGAGGGGAGAAGGGAGGGGTTGGTATCGTGACAGCTTTGATGAAAAAGTTTGGATGTGATCTGTTTGACGCAGAAGGCACAGTTGCCGTTGATACGGGGGGTAGCGAAGAGAATGACGAAATCATCAGCATCTGTTCTTCAGAACGTCTGGGTGCCTTTTCCAAAAAAGACGGTTTCTTTCCGTTGCCCTTCGGGCACGCGACTAGATCGTCGCTTTACGACGAAGGAGTCATCGTGGGGGTCAAACTCGAGGGTTTGAGAGATGGAAGGGGAGGACAGGGTGGTTTTAGAGAGGAGAGGAGGAGAGAGATTGCCAGCTTAGTCAACTCAGTCATCTACAGTCTTCTTCTCTCCGCCGAAGAGGGTGCATCGACCCCGATCAAGGAGGGGAAGGATGAAATACAGACAGCTCCAACTCCCCCACCTACACCCCCGAAGTTCGAGAGCAGTCTACCAGTTGTGTTCCACCTTCTGCAGACATTATCTTTCAAGCTGAGCGAGAAGTTGAACGACGTGTCGAATGTAATGGAGGTCGCCGTAAGGGCTGTCCAGCTCCAGAATGCGTCGACAGCGGCAGCGTCTACCGGCGGATTTCGTTGCCAACTATTCTCTCTCGATGAGGGATGTAAAGGAGCGTGGACTCTCGACGACGTGGAGAGAAAGGTTGTGGTGAAGATCGGTGGCGGTGTTGGGGGGCGAATCGAAATGGTGGTGCTGACAGGTTCAAGACAGATCGAAGATGGGTACGTTTATGAACCGGTGTTTGTCGACGTTGGAGGAGTTGAAGATGAAGAAGGGGGGGAAGAAGTTAGTGGTGGGGAGCGAGCAAGCAAAAAACTCGTCGGAGTTGTCAAGTTTTCAGGCGCAGACGAAAACGGGATCAGGCTCTTCGCCGTGACGCTTTCGACCTGCCTTTCGATCGCTCTCAGAGCGGTAGAGGAAGGTTTGTCACTGACCGGGAGCGCGTCCTTTTCGGACACTGCTTGTGGAATTGGGTACCGAGCAGCCCGCTCCAACATCTTCGACTTATTTTCCTCAAATCTTTTGAGAAAATTGAGGGACATCGTGATGAAATTTGAGGAGAAGGTAGGAGGAGTAGGTGACGAGGACGAGAAAATGGTGTTAGAAGCCATCGGGGCGCTTGGGGTGATGTCCGCGAGGAGGAGCATCGAAGCAGTACTAGAGACAGTCGATGATGAACTCGGCGGCAAGAAGAAAAACTGCGACAATGAACATTTTGGCGTTGATGTCACCCTATTTTTGAAAAGTGGCGACAACTTCCATGCTTGGACGTACAACAGCGCGGACGATGTGGGAATCATGCCAGAAATTAGGACTGACTCCCTCAAAAGCGTGGGGGGAAGCGTGCTCGAGGCGATGGAGAAGAAGGTTGGGATGCAGAGATTATTTGGAAACGGCGGCGGCGGCATCAAGGGAGGTGGGGATGACAAAGTGGAAATGTGCGCGCCGATACTGAGGCAGCAGAGAGGGGTACAGGAGAAAAATGTGATCAAAAGACTAGACACCTATGAAGACCTTGGGGATGACAGTGTGGGGTGCATCAGAGTGGTGATGGGGTTTGGAAGAAAGGGAGGGAAATTTAGAGATCTCGTTCAGAGCTCTTGCGCCAGAGCCTGTGAACTCAACGCTGATTACCTCGGCAGTGTTCTGGGCTGGGGAGAGACTTGGGAGGAAATGCTCGGTTGGAAGATCTTCTCCTCCCAATTAGAAGGAGAGAAGGAAAAGCTTGTGACAGAGTTGAGCGACATCAAGAAGTCAATAAGGGGCTTTGAGGAGGAGAGGGGGGAGGAAGGAGAAAAGTTCAAGAGAATGAGAATTAAATTTGAGAGCCTCAAGAAAAGTCTAAAAGTTGTCGAGAAAGAAAAGGACATGCTATTGGGAGAGGTGGAGCATTTGGAAGAGGTTCTCGAAAGCAGAAGTAGGAGGAGGGGGAGGGGGAGGGCGGGGGTGGGGGGGGCGGGGGTGGGGGAGACAGAAAAGCGCGTGAAACTCTTGCTCGGCAGAAGCTCCGTTGGGGAGGCCATCAGCGACAGCGGCGGAAGTAGAAGCCCTCCCAGGAGCATTTTGAAAAACAGGGGGGGTGGTAAGAGGCAAGTCGCGATCTGGAGTAGCAGTGCCAGAGGAGGGAGTGGTGGGAGTGGTGGGAGTGGTGGGGGGGGGAGAAAGGCCAAAGGGAGAAACCTCTCAGACTTTTACGACGCTGTTGATGACGACGATGAATACATTCACAGCGGCAGCGGCGGCGGCATCGCTGCGAATGTGAATGTGAATGAATTTGGAATTGACCACCAAGAAACAGACCTCAGCATTAGCCTCAACGAATCACTCGGAATCGGCAAAACACTCGACAAACAGCTAGAGCAGACACTGCGAGGCAACCCCAAACTCAATCTATATGGCAGTGGTAGTGGCAGTGGTAGGGGTGGTGGCAACAGCAGAGAGCGGAAAGAGAGCGAAGATGTCGGCGACAAATCTCTTGACATAGCAGCAGCCATGAGAGCCGATAACATTCTCTTATCAAATGCCCTGCGCAACTTCCTCGACGAGAGTAAGGACAACTCAATCAACATGAGTCTCGATCTTGACTTGTCCATTGATGACAACGACGACAGTGACAATGACGACAAGAACAACAGCGATGACGACGACAAACATCAAAAAGAAAATGTTGGAGCGGAGGATGGAGGCGAAGAAAAAGATAGGATAACTTTAATATAAATAACTAAAAAAAAGATGACTAGATGCGTTAGAATACATAAACACACCCCTTCCTTAATAATCCGTGCAAAAAACAAATGGCAAATCGATTTTTTTATTTTAGTTTACTTAAATATATTTTTGATATACAATTTCCTTTCATTATATTATTTATATATATATGTTATTACATTTATGAATTTATAGTTTTCAATAAATTAATTGACATTTTATTATTTTAAATTATAATTAAAATTTTTTAAATTGATTAAAAATTAAAATATGTTTGATAAAATTATTTGAAAATTATCGATTCAGAATAATAATTAAATATATGTATTTAAGATCATGAAAGAAAAATTGTATTACAAAATGTATTAAGTAAACGAAATTTCAATTTCAAAAAATTTAGCCCACGATATTGACACGGGGAGGCGGAAAATTAAAAAAATTTGGCGGGGGCTTATCTGCACAGGTTGGGGTCAGTTTTTTGGTCGATTTGATGGAGGTTATCAATTCAATATTTTATGACGAGATTTTGCTTTCATATCCGGCGGAAAACAAAAGCTCGAAAATGAATTATAAATCATAGATCTTTCTCTGTTGTTGGTACTGAGCGACCACGTGTTCGCACTCAATTACATTCACAAGTCGTACCCAAATCTGAATTTTAATCGACCTCCACTTGTATTAAAAAACGACTACAACAACAAACTGGCTCGTTCGTTCAATGGGAAGCGAGAACAAGAGGGATACGTCATTGGTGCTATTGTTGAGACGATGTCGCCGCAATATCCCCATGTTTCTGTTAATAATGTTGATATTGACATTTCTCCTCCTCTTCCATGAAGGGGACATAACCATAAATGCAGAGATTGATCCAACGACACACACCATTCGGCACGATGTGAACCACATTAAGGAGATGAGTGATAAGCTGGAGGAGTGTCATTCTCATTTGACAGAGGCTAGCGCCGCCGCAGAGGAAGCTGCGCAGTTGGCGATATCAATTCAGGAGCAATTTGGCGGAACAGCCATTAAAAAGAGTGCTGTCTTTCTCCCTCCCCCCCCCTCACCATGCCCAAAGTGTCCCTCTTGCCCTGATCAGTCGTCTTCGTCTTCGTCTTCGTCTTCGTCTTCGTCTTCGTCTTTGTCGAACAAGAATCAGAACCAGCTGGCTCCGCCTGCCACAGCCCATCACCATGACAGCAACAGTTCCAAAGATAAGCGTTGGTTGACAATTGGGATTCCGACAGTGTCTCGGCCACACGATTACCTGGGCCAGACGCTCGAGTCAATCCTGAAGAATCTCCCTGATCACCCTGGGGATCCCCTGTATGACGACATGATTGTTGTTGTGATGAACATGCAGAGGGAGCCTCACGAGTTTTATGAGCTGGCAAAGAAGAAATATGCTCCTCCCCACCCCAAGGCTCGCTACCTGAGGTTCACAGAGGAGAGGGAGTACACGATTCCCGATCCCCTTGGCGGCAGAACAGACGAGGGTACAGCAAACACGCCGGGCCACAAAGTCCGGAAACAAACTCGCAACATTGTATCCCTGATGCGCTCGGCTGCTGGTCTGTCTGACTTTTACTTTTTTACCGAGGACGATATGGAGCTGTGCCCGCATGCGCTCTTTGCTATCCAATACATGCTGACAAAGGCGGAGCGCTATCACCCAGGCTTTATGATGATTCGTTGCAGCTATGGGATGAATGGGATTATCATTCGCGATGACGACATGAAATCCTTTGGAGATTACTTGGAGGAGCACCAAGCTAGGCGGCCTCCGGACCATCTCGTTGTGGAGTGGTTTGCCGGTGAGACGCCGCAGTCGGCATCCCTAAAAAATGGCAGAGCGCATCTCAGCTTCCGGTACAACATTTTGAATCACTTGGGGAAAGTAAGCACCTTGAGAGACGCCAGGTCCAAGGCTTTCCCAATTTGCTACGAGGATTTGGGGGAGCCCATACTCTTTGAGGTGGAGGCATTCAATTACCTAAAGTGCGGGGATGACGACATATCTCCCTGCAACGTATCCCCTGAAGTAAAGAGTCCACGGATGGGTTTTGATTTAATGTGTTCCGATGCCAACTTGTGTGGGAAGGGCTTGTCCAGGGCCAAGAAGAAGAACAATTAAGCATTAGCATTAGCGCTGCTTGAGCGAAAAAAGTAAGCCGAAAGCAGAACGTTCTTTGCAGAGCGTTCTTGCCAATAAAACGGTTATAGAACGTAGATTAAAACTTGCAACTTTTGACCGCCCACTTCGTTTGACAAGCAAGCTGAGCCCGCTGAACCTCTCTAAAAAACTCACTCTTGGAAAGAGAAACTCATCTTGGGAAGAGAAACTCATCTTGGAAAGAGAGTTTCTTCTTCTTTCTTCTTTCTCGTTAAACTCTCGTAAATATTTGTCAAATTTAAATGACCCTGCGTCACGCACGACAAGTCCCCCCGCCTCTTAATCTTCCTCACACAACACTGTGTTGTCCATAACAATTTTCAGCACCCCCTTTGAAACATCTGACAAGAAGGGCTCACCGTCCCTCTCCGTTTTCCATCTTATGATACACACCTTGGCCTTTTTGAGCTTTACAAAAGGCTTGCTATCATCCGCCAGTCCCCCCACCTCCCTCACTACGCTCTCCATCTCGCTCTCCGTGAACCTCCTAACGTCCACCACCATGCCCTTCATTTCAACCCTCTCAATAAACTCCTCCATATTTAATCTGACAGGATCCGCGATGATTGCAAGTCCCCCCCTTTTCATGCATCTCTCAACAACCCTACTTACCGGCTCTGCACACCACCTCCCGAAGAGAATATCGCTCCCCACTACGACGTCAAAAGCGTCCTCCTCATAACTCCCTACGCTTTCCCAGCTTGCCCTCTTGAACTCCATTATCCCCGGGCCAATTCCGTTCGCCTCCCTGCTGATTTCCGCTACCCTTACCGCGTCCTCCACAGCGTCCGTAGCGACGACGCGGGTGGCACCTGACATTGCGCACACAAGGGAGCACAGAGCGCTCCCACAACCAACCTCCAGAACAGAGCACTGCGCGCCCGAAAACACTGGCTCAAGTTTCCTCAGCAACCGACAGAGTAAAACTGATGTCCCCCAAACAAACTCCCACAGGTCACATTGTTTCTTCCTCTGGCTGAAGACTCCGCCCTCTGGTGACGCCACGTGAACGAGGGATATTGACATCGATGGGCCGACGGGTAGAATTGATGTCGCCAGGGTGGGGAGAGAGGAGGTGGAAGAAGTTAGCGGGCGGGAGGCAAGGCCAGACATTGTTGAGGCAGGAATCTTCGTTTGGCGGGGTAGATCTCAGCCTCTAAACTTCGACGAGAGGTTTGATAGGCGAAGGGGGGGAGCTTTTTTGTAAGCATTTACAGCAGGGTTGTTGTCGAATTTATATAACGGACAAGAAGCTGACGCCGAAAAAAAATTGTTTGTTTTACGTGTTTTGTGTTTTAAAAACCTTTCATGTCTACATCAATCAAAGATAGGGATGTCCCCTTCCAGGCCAATGGCAAGCGTTACTTATGTACCCCCGCCGTTACAGGAAGGTGACTTTTGACGCCGATGTTATGAAATCAAAGACTCTCTCACACACCACAACACAACGCAACTCTTCCACTAACATTACTTAACACACTTCTCTCTCCACACACTTTCCCACACCACCACCACACGCTCCTCCCCACACCACAGGTCCTCGTGCAAGGGCTGCAAGTCCAAGATCGAAAAGGGCGAGCTCCGTTTTGGCTCCTCCCAAGAAGGCGCTCAACACGGTTCCATCTTCTGGAAGTGTCTCCCCTGCGTGACGGCCGTCCAGTTAGGCAACGCCCACAGTACTTACGGCAGCACCCCGGGCAATTACGTGGCGTTTCCCGGTGTGTCCCTGCTCAGCGATACCGACACCGCTCTTGTCGTGGACACGTTCTCCAAGGCGGAGGGAGTTTAATAAGGCGGAGGGAGTTTAATACGGAAGCCCCCCCCCCTACCACGCACGATAAGAACGAAAAATGTCAAAAAAAGATTTTTTCTAAACAACTTTCACACAACCCAACAGGGTCATAAAAATACTCTAAACATCAATCGATATTTTTAGTTACTCTTCTACGAAAATGCTTCCAACATTGTAGCGCAATAACAAGCCCAGCGAACAGCAAGCAAACTGAAGCAACAGCAAAATTACAGTCAACTGCTCCTCTCCCATGGGGCCCAACAATTGCAAAGTCAAATTAATGACGGTCATGTTGACGCCGGGACCGTCCTTCCCATCCTCGTGGTGGGACCTCCACTTTAATAACCTGTATTCGCCTTTGCCGCAATCGAAGTTGCTGGGGAGCATGACACCCCTCTTGGAATCAAATCTTGGAAGCCTGTGCCGAGGACAGGGCACAAATTTGAAGATCTGGGGCACGCTCCAAAGAAAATTGGCGATCTGGGGCAGGAAGAATAGCAGCAAAGTTTTACTGAAATGGCCGTGAATCCCAACGCAGGCTAGTGTCATACCGGCAAAGTAGCAGTAGGTGTCTCCCACGAAAACACTACTCGGATACCAGTTAAATTTCAACAGACCTGCTGTTACACCTAAAAAGGGCAGGATTATTACAGCCGAGAAGAAGTGGTGCGGCGTAGAAAGCGAGTTGTTGGAGATTTCTAGCAGATTATGGAGCAGGACGAAACATCCGATGACGTACGACTGACCAGCCTCCAATCCATTGATCCCAGCATATATGTTAATGCAGTTTGTGGTGAAGACGGACAAAAAGCTCATGTAGACCAAATATAAGAGCCCGAGATTGACTATAGCTCCTGCAGCCTCCGTATCGACAACAACTGTAGGTATGTGAGTCACCAGCTCCCCGATCGTGGTCAATTGGTTCTCACTCATCAAAAACGACCGAAGAAACCCAGGGATTAAAATGCTAGTGGGTCCGTCATAGGCCACCAACAATGGCAAAGTCGCCAGAGTCGGGAGCAACACTTTATAACGCCAGGGCCAATCCAACACATCATCAGTAAAACCCAAAAGCACCATGAAAGTTATCGAAATCAATGAGCTGTTGAGATCAGGAAGGCGCTCCGGCAAAAATTTGCTGAAGGGGATGAGGAGAAGCAGCAGGATGGTCAAGAATACAACACCGGAAACCAGACCAAGCGACTCTGGCACCTTTACATTCTCATTCTTTGTCCCCCTTTTGCCCAGATCCTTACCAAAAAGGCCCGCCTTGAGAGGATAGTGCTTGATTCGGGGAATCAGCAAGATTGACAGCACAAAGGACAGCACGAAGGACAGCAAAAGCGGTGGCAGAAGTAGGTGCAGCTTTGGTGTCAGTGGGTATGTCACAAGAACGTAAATACAAGGGAGAAGGGGGAGAATGAGCGTGGACAAGAGCAACAACATGGTCTGCGTTGGGGGTGGGGAGGAGTGAAAAAAAGCCAGATCGTTGTTGAAACCCGTGTGCGTAAAGTTCTGGTTTATGGTTCACGACAATGTCAATGTCTATCTCCGCGAAGAAAAGCTACGGAATTTGCGAATATATGCGCTTATGTAATGGAAACAAGGACAACAAGTTCATCGTCCAACGTACAAACTGGTTTTTTCAAAACTCTTATCCAGCCCCAAAAACGGGATGAAGTACCGTTTTTAAGTCTTACCCACTCAACTTCAAGTCATGTCGTCTCTCTCATCATCCAACTTATCTTCCCAGAGCCCCAGTCCACCCCTCGTTATAGCTCCAGTTCAGATGAGAAGAGACTCGCAAGAGCATCTGAATGCACTACAGACGTCAATGAACTCTTTACAGCTGGATCTCGATCACACCAGTTCACTAGATCACGATGCTAACAATCCTGCTGTCCTGAATAGCTTGGATACAAATGATGAGAATGACAACACCAGCAACAATCAAATAGAGTTCAACTCCAAGTACCCCCCGAGGCCGCCTGCCCACATTTCCCACAACGACGATCGGTCTGTCCACTCTCACCAATCCCACCGATCTCACCAGTCCCACCAATCCCACCAATCCCACCAGTCCATATCATCTTCTATGCAGGACATCAAGGACATAAAATATCTCCGGCATTTGCACTCGACTGAGCAGCAATTCAAGAAGCGCTTTAACGCGCTGAAAAACATATACGAAGCCCGTATTACTCATTTGACGGCGTCAATCCAACATACCTACGACACAATCAATACAGACGAGCTGCTCCAGACGATGAGTGCAGACCCAACCACTAAGCAGTTCGTTCCCAAGGCTGTTGCAGACATAGTGCAAAACGACCTCAGCGACGAGAGAGAAAGGTTCATCCACACACTGGCCTCAAAGTCGGCGCAATTTGAAACACACATATTAACTCTCAAGCGAGAAAACAGCGACAAGAATAACGAGATAGCTGCCCTGAAGCGGGAGCTTAAGCAAGGTTAGTGAGCACTTGAACCGGATTGAGCTCAGGAGCAAGTAATACTTATACCCGGGCTACGTTCTTAAAACCCCTAACCCTGACCATCCTTTCCTCGCAATTTCTGCAGCCCACAGTGAACTACACAACAATACTAGGGACAATGATACAACCAAAAATCTTCAAAACCTGCTCAACGCTGCAAACGAGAAGCACCGTCAGCTCGCAACGGCGAACAGCAAATTACTCGACGAATTTGCAGCAGAACGTGCCGAGCTGCACAAGCAGATGGAAAACCTTTCTCACAAAGTAGACGTAGAGAACAACCTCGGCACCGACCAAAAAATCGCCATTGCCAAGCTGCAAAATGAAATAACTGAGCGAGACAAGGAAAATCGCAACCTGGAGACGAACATGCACAAACTGCAAAACGCATTGGATATCCAATCTAAAGACCTTGAGCTTGAACAGGCCCACAACGACGAGCTCTCCAACCACCTCAAGGAAATCGCGGTGAAGAACCGCAAGTACATTACCAGGAACCGCGACCTGAAATCTGAGTGTAAGCGGTTGAAAGCAGTCGCAAAAGACGTCAATACAAAGCTCATATACAGCGAAGACGACAATAATGAGCTGCGGTCGAAATTTGCGACAGTTGGAGAGCAGATGGAGGTCATGCTTGCTACCGAGTCGCAAAGCACTAGCGAGACGATCCACTCTCTGCAGAATAAACTCCAGCAGATGCGCAACAAACACGCCGACAAAATTAAAACACACAAACAACTCGAAAAATCCCTCAAGCTCGAGCTCGCAAACTCAATTGAGCAGCTCGAGAACGGTCGTCGTACAACTTCCACCCTTACTGACCAGAACTCTAAATTGACAGCTGAATTAGAAACGACTGTCGCCCGCCTCGAAGCCGCGATGACTGCCAACAAATCTTTGAAGCGCGACCTTCAGATTGAGGAAGAGAAGGAGATTATTGCCAAGAACTCCGCCGGAGACTTTTCAATATCATCCCAGCAGCAACAACAACATTACGAGGAGCGCTTGGAAGACCGCGTTCGCGCGGCGACTATTGAAACGGAGGCAAAGACTACCGCAGCTCTCCGCGAAAAGTACGAAAAGTACGAACTTGAGGCGCAGTCGAAATACCAAGATATGGTCGCCCGGATGGAGGCTAGTTACAAAGACCTCGCGGATCTCCGGAAGGCCGAGAACGAAGCTGCTATAGAAAAGCACAAGCGTTTCGAGGCAGAGTATGTGTTGAAAACAGAGCATGCAGCAGCCGTCGAGGTAGCAGTGGCAAAAGCGAGGGAGGCGAGAGACGAGCAGAACGATATCGAGACCAAGCTTCAGATCGACCAGGTAAAGGATATGTGCGAGAACGAGCGGAAGCACGAGGTCAACATTTTACAGCAGACAGTAGACGATCACCGAACCGCGATAGAAAAATTAAATGAGCAGATCCAACAGAGTGAAGAAAACTTACAAGCAGCCAAACACGAGACTCAAGTAAAAATCGCCGAGATTCAGAGCGAGAGCGAGAACCGAAGGTTACTAGCAGACCATCTCGAAGAGGCCAATATGAACTTGGCACGGTTAGCATTGCTTATCAAAACGAGCGAGGAGGAGAAAGCAGAACTCAAACGGACGATGGATGACCTAAAAACGCAGCTGGAAAATTCCGCTGCAAGCTTAGACGAAACAACAGCCGCCAAGAGCTCTGCCGAGAACGAAGTTCAATCTCTCATAAATAAGCTTCAAGCCACAGACGGCTTATTGGCTGAGCGAGACGCGACCATCAAGAACCTCGAAATTAACAATAGCAAACTCGAAGAGCGCATCGAGAGCGGTCAGAAGCGCATCGAAGACAGGGAGGCGAGGGTAAGGAAACTAGAGGAAGAGGCTAAAAGCGTCGCCGAGATGAACATCAAGATGCGCGAGGTCGACGTTGACAGAGCGAGAGAAGATATGGTCAAGGTAACGGATTGGCAAGCAAAAATGGAAACAAGCAACCAAGAACACGCTCGGCAAATGGCCGAAAGTAGCAACAAAATCCTCTCTCTGGAAGTCGACGTTACGAAAATGCAGTCTGATATCGCCACAAAAGAAGCCAAGATCAGTGAACTCGTGGAAAAAATTAGCGACCAGAAGTCGCAGATTGATGATCTCACCCGATCTCTCGAGCAGCAATCTAGCCAGCAGCAGGTGCTCCTCAAGGAGGAGAAGACAATAGAGAGGTCGCTGAAGAAGTCATCCAAATCCATATTCGGGGTGCAGCGCGTCATGGATCGGAAACTCGTTCCCTTGAAAATTGAGCTTGACAATGCCAAAAAGTCAATCAAAGAAGAGATGGAATCATTCAGCGTTGACTTCATCAAAATAGTAAAGCAGATTCACAACAAGTGGGCCGAGACGTCCAAGGTACAGACGAGAAGGCTGTCCATGACATTTGAGAAATCCATGGCGGACATGCGCATCAACCTGGGCGCAGAGAAGGAAAAGGGTATCAGCAAAGTATTGCAGGAGGAGATCCGCAAGAGGGAGTCGGAGGTGGGGGATAAAAACGATGAGATCGAGGAGCTGAATGAGGTCATCAGGGGTCTTAGAGACAGGCTTGATTCTCAGAGGGAGGAGAACGAATTGAAGAGGGAGCGTCTCAACACGGAGGCGATGGAGCACTTGCACAACACTGACAAAATTGTCAAGGAGAAGGAAAAGCTGGAGCTGCTCAATGATCAATTGACTAAGCGGGTGAAGATCCTCGAGGAAGCTAACGGGGAGCTCAAGCTAAAATTTGAAGCTTCGCTAGATAAGGACGAGCAAGACCGTGCAAAGTTCGACCACGTGGCAGGGCGCCTCAACACATTGGTGGTGTTGCTGGAAGCAGATTTGCGGCTTGGAGGAGCTGTAGAGAGTATGCTTTTAAGCGACGACGAGAGCAAGTTTAGGGAGGGAATGAGGGAGATGCAGAACAAATGGCGCGAGGAGGTGGAAAGGGCCAAAAAGGAGATTGAGGGGCCATTACTTGACCAAATTCAAGAGCTCAAGGACACAAACCGAGGAATTGTGAGCGAGCTTGGCCTCACAGGGGAAAGCAAAAATCTTGCAGAAGCCAGGATTAAAGAGTGCGAGGTGGACATTCGAAAACTTGAAGAGCAAAACAATTTACTCAATGCTGAGGTTGATACGCTGCGTGAGAAGAGCGAGTACTGCGACGATCTCGAGAAGAGCAGGGGGGAAATAAGTATGGTTGCTGAGTTGCAAAAAATCGAAGCAGAGAGTAGGCTCACCTCGCTGACGCAGGAAGTTACCAACATCAAGCGGGCTAAGAGTGAGGAGCTCGCCGAGGCAGACCGCATTACCTCCAAGAAGTTGTTTGAGGCCGGCGAAGCGTTCCAGAAAAAGGTCAAGAAGATCAGCGACGAAAAGAATGCCGCAGTAGCAGATGTCGAAGAGCGACTGACGAAGGAACGCAGGAAGGCACGCGAGCTGAGTGAGCGAATCCACGAAATCACAATTAAGCACCACAAGGAAATCTCGGAGATGCAAATGAGAATTCACGTGCTGCAGAACAGTAGCGAGCGCAATCTCTTGAAACTGAGCAGCTTCAAGCACGAGACCGAGGAGTTTTGTGAGAAGGAGGAATCACGGGAGAGCTCAGACCACAATGCGAATAATGCTGGTGATAAGCGCAACACGAGCGTCGAGGAATTGTTGGATTAATTTGGAAGAAATTGTTGTCTTAAATTGGATAATATAATGAGCGTTTTATAGCCTAAAAATGCACGCTATTTATAATTAATTTGCTTAGTAATGCAACTTTCTGCCTAATCACGTCGGTCTAAATGTCCCCACTCATGGGTTAGTAGACGACAATCTTGAAGACAAAGATGGCAATCAGCATTGCTATCTCTACGGCAGCTGTGGTGATGTTTGTGAACCCGACTATATACCATATCGTCTCGTATGGGAAAGAGTAACTTATGAACCAGCACGTATACACGCTACCGATGAAATGGACTATGATGTGAAAGAGGTTAATCCGCGGGAAGAAAAGTGTGAAACCTCCAAGCATCCCCATGAAATCAAAGGCAAAACACACGAAGCCAGTGATCGTCGCTACTTGCATATAATGCTTCGGATCCCCTGCATTATCTTCACCGACCGCAGACGCCTGAATATTGTATTCTCGGGTGTGTGTCACCATCAATAAGGCTGCGAGATGCCCTACAGTGATAATGAAACGGAAAGGGATAAGGATGTTGTTTGTGGAGCCCATTTTCGGCGGGAGATTGGGCGGGAGGAGGCTAAGGCTTGTTACCGCGCTGGGGAGAGTTTTAATTTATGTTGATTCGGCTAAATTTCTTTTTCTATGTTTGAAAACTCCTCTCTTCTCATTTTCCATTTTTCAACTTGCAACCCAGTTCGCGCTTGTATTCTCCCCCTGTAATTTGGCAAGAGGACAGGTGAAAACCCCACAACTATGCCGTCACGGTTTAAAGAGACTCCCCCAGAAGAAATATCGTTCGAATAGCCTACACACAGAACACGACACTCTCTCTCATCTCCCTGGTCTCGTGCAACTCCGCACAACAACCCCCTCCTCCACCACAAACATATTTTTTCATTTCAACAATGCATCCAGACGATGAGAACCAAGGGACAATGAACTCCTCCCAAGTGATTGGGCTGCAAACTGCCCACAGGATTTATGAAGACCACTATCGGCAATACAAAGCAGGCACCATGGCCAAGAACAAGACGATAAAAAACACGGAGGTCATGAACGACGACGGCTCTACCACGTACATCCCTGAGCGTCACTGGGCGGAGAACGAGGAAATGCCATACCAGGAGAAGATGCGGATGCGATCACTCCCTTCCTCCTATAAGAAAGAGAGCCCCATGGTTTTAATCCCCCCCAAGAGGAGCGACATAACAGACACTACGCTGAGGGATAGGGGACAAACAGGTGAATTTGCTAATCTTCGATTCGACTCTGAAGGATATCAAAACGATGAAGTGCACAAGCACGATAAGGGGCCACTGGCAAAAGACCTTTTCTATATTAGTCCCTACATGACCTGCGAGAACTGCAACGGGCTGGTTTATGTTGACGCCGAGCGGCTCCGGTCGCTGATGAACTTGAAAGACGTGGAGGGTATTGGGAAAGGGCCCGGGTTGTTGCAGGAGCCTCTCCCCCCCTGCCCCGGCTGTGGACGGACCAACACATTTCGGATTGGTGCTGACGATTTAACGCTTCTCCTTGCCAGCAATCTCGAAGAGCTTGAACGGAGAAAGAGAGTTCAGAAGAGGATGGCAATTAAATTGCAGAAATGTTACAGGTATTATTTGCGGCGGAGGTACGGAAGGGCGCAACGCCACGCGATATTAATTCGGAGGATGCTGGAGGCGAGATGTGCTTGCGCAATCCAGGCCTGTGCCAGGGGAAGGCTAGGGAGGAGAAGGATTCAGGTTGAAAGGGCTCTAGTGGTGATAAAAAACGCCCATGAAATGCTCTTATCCAGAGCATTGCATAGCAAGGATTACCACAAGAAAGTTTTCTGGTACAAAACCAAGACGGAGACCAATATTCTTTACAAGAATTACTACATGCTGGTAGAAAGAACAGGTTTCAATCCCCCGACAAGTGTTGTAGAGGCAAACATCAAGGAGATCGCGCAGCGAATATTGGACCGAGAGGCGGAGCTAGCTACGAGGATGCAGAGCAGGTGGAGAGGCATCACCGTGCGCAAGTATCTTGGAGTTTATCGGAAGGAGGTTACCAGAGTTAGGGAGATCATGGCGGCGTGCGTGTTCACCGTTCAGAAAATGTTTCGGGGCTACCTGGGAAGGGAGCGGTGCAGGCAGCTCCGTCTGGAGTATTTTAAGAACAACCTCATGGACGAATACCAGACCTTACAATTTCAGAAGGAGGAAAAACGCTTAATCGGGAGGCAGAACGACAAGCTAAAAGCTTATTATAGTAAAGAGAGGAAGGAGGAGCGGAGCGCTAGGTTCACGGGGCTCACAAACCCCAAGCTTCACAACGGAAAGAAAATGAAGGCATTTCACGAAAGCTCTTACGGTTTCCAAGATGTTCAAGTGCTCATGGACGAATTTATGGAAGATGTCGTCGCGAGGAAGGAGAGAGACGATGATCTCGAGCAAGAAAAGAAGGACAAGGCGGAATGGATCAGGCAGGAGCAGCTTAAAGACAAAGGTCGCTATGCATATTTTGAAGACCAGGTTAAGGCAAGGAGAATCGACATCATCAAGAGGCTGACCAAGGAGCGCCCCGTGAGGTCCGTAAAAGACCTTTTGCAGAAGCACAACTCCAAGGGAATCAAATTTGAGTATCCAAAAACCTGCTATAGTGACCCCTTGGCGATATTGAAAGAGGAGATCGTACACAATAAAATTGTCCGCGACAAAGATGGCAAGAGAGTCAAACAGTACCAGGGTGATCAGCTCGAAGGAACAAAAACCCACGACCCCACAAGGAGAGGAGCCCTGACTATCGAGCTCGTGCAGGACATGAAATCGAAGGAGATAAGTGATTCTGTCGATATTATGAACGACACTCACAAACTCCTCGATTCGTTATAAGAAAGTAGATAAAATGATTTAGTTTTTCCCCCCGGGGGATAAATAATAAGTTACTCGTATACAAACGCGCTGTTCTTTACACTTATTGCCACAACTAAAAAATCAATTTTTTTTCTCCTCTTTCTCCTCCTCCCCTTCATGATCATTACCCTCGCCTTCGTTCTCACTTCCCCCCTCATTTGTTACTTCTGTTGTCACGGTCATACCTGCGCTCCCCCTCCTTTCCTTCAACAGAAAGTGTTCATCTCCCAGCGCTCCCCTGATTTGCAATGACCTCCTTTTGTCATTGAAGCTCTTGCTAAATTTTCTTTCAACCTTGTGCAGATCCACCAGCTTCATTGGCTTCTTTTTCCTCGTTTTCGGATCGAGTTCAACTCTAACCTCATCCTCGTCGTCTTCATCACTATCGTCTCCTCCACTTGCCTCGCTTTCATCATCGCTGACCCCTTCCATGTGGGAATCCCGCTTTTTCTTCTTCAAGAAAGCCTCGTCGTTCCAGGGCTTTTCTCCCTCGTGCCTCACGAGAGTGCTCTTTCTTCTCCGGGAGCAAACATACCCATCGGCATCCACAGTTTTATCTTCGACGTTTTCGTGTTCTGGGGTAATAGGTCTTCCATTCGCATTGTGCCTCTTTTTCTTGTGCCCAGTTCCGTGCTGTTTTTTTCCCGCGCCAAGTTTTCTACCGCCATGCTTCGGGGTCCCAGACCCACTTCCGCCCCCAGCCTTGGTTTTCTTCGCACCTCCTTTCGAATGTTTTTCAATATTCTTGCCGCTAAAAATTGGACTCGCACTCGCACTTGTAGCAGTACTAGCAGCAGCACTTGGGAGTGGGCTTATCTCAGGCTCCTTCTCCACCTCCACTTTTTTCTCCTCCTCAATGTCCAAACTGATTTCGCTCTCGTTTCCATCGCTCATCGTGGGGCTTCCAATCCTCATACCTATGCCCCCGATAGCTCCTGGTATTTCGCTGCTAGGTATAATGGCCTTAGGGGCATTGACAAAATCTTCTTCCTCTCCGCCATCAAGAGTCCAGACCTGGCTTGCTTCATCGTCGTCGGTTCTCACGAAGCTCTGACTGAGTTTCTCCGTAAGTTCTGGGGTTTTAGGCACCAAACTCACATCAACCCCACCTTCCAAGTAACTCGGCGGCACAGCTGGAACCATTGAAGGCGTCATTGGTTTCGGGCTGGACATCAGGCCGTCGTCAATAACTACAATGCTCTCACCAGTTGGTGATTTTGGGTATTCGTCAGTGATGCTTGTGATGCTTGTGATGCTTGTGTCATTTAGACTCGCCGCGATGAGGCTAGAGTCGTCTTTGATTGCTTTCGATTCTTCTTCAACCATCTCTTTCGTCTCATCGTCGAATTGAACCACTCTCTGGTTCCCCTCCTCCTCAACCTCCTTCTCCTCACTCTTTTTCTCCTGCTCCTCCTCCTCTTTCTGAGCCTGAGCATTTTTGTCTTCTTCTACTTTAACCTCAGCCTTTTCAAAAATCTCGTGGTCAATATGATGAACAGTTTCGCGCCTAGGTGCTTGCCCAACATCTGCTTCCTTTTCCCTGGCAACCTCCTGGATATGTGAAGCGATTGCGCCTGGGCTACTTTTCGTTCTATTTCTCATCATGACTGCAGAATCGAAATCCGTCTCCTCGAAGTCTTCCTCCTCTTTTATCTTCACCTTCTCTTCCTCTCCACCTCCCTCTTCATCCTCTTTCCCCTCTAATTTCTTTTCCTGCACTATTTCTAGCTTCTCCTCGAAGCGTTCGCTCATTTCTATGACAACCTCCTCAGAGACCTTTTCCGGACTTACCCAGTTTGAACCCCCCGTTATTTCGCTGTCGGCGAGAGAGAACTTTACCCCAACTAAGCTTTCTTCCTCCTCGTCGTATTCCTCTCCAGCGCCGACTCCAGTACCACTCATATCCATGACGCTGCTTCCATTGAGCGTGCCACTCATCATGAAAGAATTCATCTCTTCCATTTCTCTCTTCAAGGACTCAAAATATTCCATCGCTGCAATAGCCTTCGGATCATAGTTGATCGCCGGCGAAAGTTTCTTGAGCATTCCGACAAGCTCAAGGTCAACTGTTCCTTCAAGTTCCTCTTTCTCCATCTCGATCTCCGCCGCTCTCCGCATAGCATCCTCGAGTCTCTTCCTAAGAATATTCGTCTCCGCTGCGGACCTGCCGAGAAGATTTCTCTCGTTCTCCAAGCTCTCTGCCACGTGGTGATTCAGCTTCTTCAGCGTGCTCTGTATGGTGACTTCCGTAGCCGCGTCTGCGCCCTCTCGCTCGGACGTTACAAGGGAGTTAACGGACATGTAGCTGTCCGCGTCGATTTCAGTCAGGTTACGGGGACTGTCTGCGTTGTTATTCCTCTCGTCGACGTCGGTGCCACCGGAGATAACTTCCGAGTTCTTTCGAGGGTTGGTGATCCTCACGTCGAAACTACTGCTCGGTATCAAGTAGTAATCAGAATCATCAGCCTCACCGGAGGCTACCGTTGCTTTGTAATCACCGTCGGTGACGGCAAAGTCACCTATATTCACCCGTTCGTTGGCAATATGATTGACATCTCCTCCATCCGCGCGTACGTTTTCCGCCATGAATATACTCTCCGGCCCGTCCCTCCTCAACCTTCTAAGTTCTTCCCTCAACGGGTGATCCTCCGGCAGTCCCATCTCAAACTTTCCTAAGCTCTCCTCGATGACAAGGTCCTTCTCGGCGGCGAAGTCCTCCTCCTCGTTCAGTATCGCGTAGGCCGCTCGAGTGGCGTCGCTCATGACGCTCTTCTGAAAGAGATCCCACGCCTTCTCATTGAGTTCCCCATTTCTGCGCAGGTCGAGATCTTCAGACGCCAAGCGCCCCGCACCAACCCTCTCGGGACTACTTGCAGGACGTCCGATGTAGTTCCTTCCGCTGACGGAGAGCGATGAGTCCGGCCTACCGCTCCCGTTGCCCGTGGTAGTCAAACCTTCCGCCGTCTGCGCTCTGCTCAAGTTCACGCCAAGATACGCCCCTCCTAGACCATCGATTCCTACAACGTTACCGTCATTGAGCGTCAGTACCTCCCCGCAAACCTTCCCATCTCCATCGAATAACATCTGTGTCGGCAGCGCCGCGGGTGTACCCAGTGGTGTCCTCTTCTTGTCGTGGACGCTATATCTGTACTCCAGTCCATCGGGACTCCTGATGAGCCTGACCTCGGCGCTTTCGCTGATCTTGATGTCAGGGACCATCTGAGCAGTACTCGGTCTGCTCGCTGCACTGATCGTTGTCGGTCGACTATTGGTCATCCAGGTGCTACTGGTTCCCAATCTCTGCGAGAATCCAACAGCATCACTACTAACAGTCCTCATCCCACTACTACTCCCCGCCGTCCCCCTCCTAACAGGCCAAAGTGTCTTCTTCCCAAAGTGGTGACTGGTCTTCCCTCCGGGATCAAACGTCCCATTCCTATCCCCGCTAATAGCGTCAGGATTATTCAATATCCCCTCCACGGACTTCAGTCCAACGGTACCGACCTGGAGCCTGCCCATATTGTCCTTGAGCCTCTTCTCAGAAGCGTTTTTACCCGTTAGCTTACTGACGGTGCCGATCAATCCTTGTACGATTTCGCTTGTTGACTGTCCGTCATCGTCGTCACCGTCGTCATCGCCACCGTCGTCGTCAGCGGAGACTTCGTTCATCGACGCATACCCGACGCTACCTTCTCCATTGAGATCAAAGAGTCCCCCAGCATATACACCCCCCTTGTCTCCACTTTCCGCGCCGGTAGTGTTGCCCTGTACCATCGAAATACCTCCTCCCTGGACGTACTGCATACTGACATCCATATACCCCCCTTTCTCATACGTCGTAAAAGTAGTCTGACTGAGCGGTGCCGATATCAAACTAATATCAGCAATGCTCCCACCCGCGACGCTTCCTCCTTCGTGCATGGTGGTGTAGTCGACGCCATCAGACGAGAGACGACTGCCTGTCACGAGGAGACGGTTCTTCCGCGGTAACGTACTACGTCCTCGTTGTGATTGAACCGTCAACGAAGAACGGTTCGTTTCGCGTCCTGTCGAGTCATCAGCTTCTGGCATTACACTATTTGCAGCTATTTTGCTTCCCTTGATGGAACCAGTCCTCTTCATCCGACTTTCCCTAACCTCTTCCTCCTCCTTCAATAACTCCTCAACAGCGACCTCAGATACATTCAATGGGTACCATTTATACATATCGATCTCCGTGCCAGTGACGTCACGTACGATCGCACCCGTCTCCTCCTCCTCTACATCTTCCTCTCCCCATTTCTTCTTCTTCTTCCTCTTCTTACCATCATACAACGGTCCTCCTTTCTCAAAAGCCTCTGGAGGGAAAAGTCCTAACTCCTCCACCACAGATGTACTGACCTTCCCAGCAACACCAGCCGGAGCAGTGGATATCGACCTTCCCACTGCTCCGGGTGTCGTTGGTGCAGAACCAGGAAGACGGGAATACGGTGATGGGGGGTTTGATGAGGATGATTTTGTTTTGTCGTTGTTCTTCTTCTCGGTATAAACATCAACATTTTGCTTCTTCTCTTCCGATATTCCACGCAGAGAATCCTCGAGCGCATGACTCCGTCCGACGGGATCTTTTAGTTCTACTTGTTGATTTTCTTTCCCCTTTCCTACAGAAACAACCTCATCCTCATCGGACCTCTTCTCAACACGACTCCCTTCTTCACCACTTCGGCGGACAGGATTCTCATTTGAGACTCCTCTGTCGTCGTTGCTCTTATTGACATAATCGTCAACGTCGACGTCACGCGTCTGACGAGTTTTTTTGTTGACAGACTTGCTCTTTGTCTTTGTCTTTGCCGTTTTTATTGGTCCCGTATTTTTGTTGTCATCGTAATTGTCATCATCGTCGGTGGGAAAAGGAGACGTCCCTATTCTTGTTCTTGACGTGTTCGTGTTAGTGGTTGTCTTACCGGACAATTCTTCGTCTGGCAGTACTTCAGAACTATCACCATATCCATCCCAATCCTCCTCTCCCAATCCTCCGCCTCCATTCCCCCCCTCGGCCTCCCTCCTCCCTACCCACATAAACCCATCCCTACTCCTCAATCTAACATCTTCCATTCCTATCCTCTTTCTCCTTGCTTCGCCTAATTTCTCTAACTCGACGGCGACGCAGTCAGACTCGTCGAGCATGGAGAGGGAGAGACCAATGTGGCGGCGGGGGATGGAGGGGGAGGGCTGTGGGGATGTTGGTGGGGATTTGGAGATGACGGTCGCGGTCGTTGTCGTGGGAGTGACCGATGGTGGGACTGTGAGAGGCAAATAAGGTGTCGATTCGCTCGATTTCCACGTGAATTCCCTCTCCTCATCATCGATAATTTCCCCCTTGACATCAGCCTTCACATCTTCCTCTCCCCCTTCCCTCCTCATAATGTTCCCAATCAAATACTCCTCCCGTCCCCTCTTCTTATCCTTATCCATATCCTTTCGTTCTTTTCTTCCCCCCATTTTTCGAATCTTCTCCTCCCTTCGGGCCAAGTACTCAGACATCTCACGACTGCCACCGCCCTCGTAAAATTCTTCATCGTCACCGACGTCGCGGAGTTTATCACTGCCAACGTCGGAGACACTACGTGTCGTTTTCATTCCTAATCCACCTTCGGAGGATGAACGAAGCCGTGTGGATACACCGGAGAAGTCTTTCTTTATCGTCGTTCGTAGACGTTGACGTTGTGTTGTAGGTAAGGGTTCCTTCTCCGTCTTCTTCTTCTCGGTGTCGTTGGTCATCGCCTTAGTTGTCGTGGGCGATTTCTTCGTCGTGCTCGCGTTGCTAGACTTGGGTCCATCTCCCCCCTCCTCATCATCCTGCTTCGAGCCCTCCTCTTCCTCAAGAGCCTTCCGTTCCCTCTTCTTTCTCTCTTTCCCATCCCTAACCCTCTCCCTCTTAAACAGCAGCATCAATGCGCGGTCGTAAGACTGCATAAGATCCTCTTCTTGATCAGGGTCCTCGAGACGTAAAGAATCGGCGATCTTCGTGAGTCCGGTGTGGAGGTCAGGATTGCCGAGAGAAGAGCTGAAGGATGCTAATGCATCACCACCTTCACTTTCAACTTCAGGACGTGGCGAAGAACGGGTTACGACCTCACCATCACAACCCTCATCTTTTTCTTCTACTTCTTCCTCCCCCTCTCCCTCTTCGCCTTCGTCTTTCGGTCCCTCATCCTCGTCTTCCTCAGCCTTATCTTTCGCCTCCACGACTTTTTCCTTCCTAACCTCACTACTCTCATCTACCTTAATCAGCCCCTTCTGCGTGGCGTCGTAGTTCTGCTCGTATATGAGGTTTTCGTTCGGATCGTAGTCCTCGCCTTCGTTATTTTCGTTGTCATTGTTGTCATCCTCAGCGACAACATCCTCGCCCTCGTCAGTCTTGCAGTCGTCGACGACGTCGGGGGCGGTATCGGCGGGAGGAGGGTCGTTTACGAGTGCGGATTCGGGAGTAGTACGTTGTACCATTTCGGAGGATGTAACTGGTTCGTCGACTTTGTTGTCGTCGTTGTTAACATTCTTATCATCACCAGCGTCGTCAAACTTCGGTTTAGAATTGCCGACGTTGTTCTCTCTCTCCTCATCATTCTGACCCGACTCTCCTACAACCTCAACATCTTCCTCTTCCTCTTCCTCTTCATCACCCTCAATCTCAACCACGCTTCCCCCCACACTCCCCTCGAATCTGCTCACACTACCACCCTCCCCGAACTGTGACTCGTTCCCGTCGAAGGTCTCCGCTGAGCATACTGAGGGATTTTCGACGACTATGCCGCCGTCGACGATAATTGTTGAAGTTGATGGAGGGGGAGAGGATGGGATTTGTTCGGAGAGAGTGTTGTTGCCTTGAGCTTGTTGTTGTTTTCCCTTTTTTTCTTTTCTTTCTCCGTCTTTTGCCTCGTCCTGTTTGTTGTGTGTTTCCTTCTCCGTTTGTACGGAGGGTTCGTCATTCTTCTCTTCGAGGCAGCCCGACGAGGGCTCTTCAGCAACCGGAGACGGATCAGAACCTTTTGAGAGTTGGGCAGCCTCCTTCTTCGTTTGGATTTCTTTCTCCTTTTGGATTTCTTTCTCTTTTTGGATTTCTTTCTCCTTTTGCTTTTGCATCTCCCTCTCTTTAGCCTCCCTCTCTTTAGCCTCCCTCTTCATTACCTCTACCTGTTCCTTCGCCTGTTTCTGCGCTTCAATAAGAGCATTCATATCAACAGCGGATTCCGATTGCTGCCGTCGCGCTGCGCCGCCCTTATTCTGCGAATTTCTTTTCTTCTTGTTAACACCACTCTTCCTCTTCATGGACTTTCGGTGTCCTGACGATTCGTTACTAGAATTATTGAGAAGACCCTCATCGTCGGAGTGGACGTTTTTCTTGCTCTTCTTACCCTTCTTACCGCCAGATGCCACAAATCCTCCCTTATTGCCAACTTCGATATTCTCCGCCCCTTCCGGCGCGATGAGTCTACCCGTACTAACGACGTCCCTCGTTTGTTTCTCCACGTCCCCCATCTTCCTCTCCACATCCGTCAACTCCACCCCCACATTCTCTAACTCCTTCCCATAATCCTCAATGCACCCGTGCAGTTGAGTCAGAACCCCAAGGTTCACCTCAACGGTTTCAGTTACCCTAGTAACGGACGAATCCCTCAATCTTGAGGCGGTACCAAGGCGATCCTCTAATGTCGCAAGCGAGTTGATCGCTTTCGACAGCCTGTCCCGAGACGATTCCAGAGTAGACACTGCGCCCTCCAGTTCCACGGCCAGAGCCGATGAGGTACTCGGAGCGGGTGATGGCGCCTGAACCGCCGCAGATGAGCCTCTACGCCCCTTCTTATTCTGTTTCTTTTTAGCCGTGGGTGCAGGCATGTCGATGACGCCAGCTTTCTTCTTTTCCTCTTCCTCTTCTTCCTCCAGCTTTTTGGCCTTGGCGAGATCCAAATTCAACTTCTTGACATTGTATTCCAAATTCTTGACATCTTCCTCCGCCTTTCTCACCGCCTCACCACCCCTCTTAACGGCCTTCTGGAGGCCCTTAATTTTCTGGGAAAGATCCTTTTCCTCACCACCATGTTCCTCCGCCATTCTACGAAGACTCGTTCCCGTTTCCAATGCGCTCTTTCTTACAACGCTTATAGCAGACGATAGTTGCCTCGACTTACTCGCCAAAGACGAGTGCACAGAACGGAGGTGTGACGATCGATGGGATAGTGACCTGGACTCCTGGAGCAGTCCGGAGTACACTCTGGACCGGTTCCACCACATCGGGGGAAGTAGATCTTTGGAGTCAAATACGTCGAAGACGGAGAGGTCTTCTTTCGCGGCGTTGTCGTTGACGGAGGCCGCGGAAGAGTCGTCTGTGCCGAGCATTATGCTATCGGAACGTTCAGACTCGCCGCCGCCGCGGCCGACCCCAGAGAGGCTCGCCTTGAATCCCTCGACGACAGTGTCGAAGGGATTGAGTTCGACGATATTCTTGACGAATTCGTCGATTACGACACTCTCTCCCATGGCCCTGATCGGTATGGCAGCGGTGCGACGACGTTGACAGCGGTAGTTCGGGCAGACCTTGATGTAGTGGGACATGGAAGCAGAATCGCCGCCAGAGGGCAGGGCGGAGATTTGGACCTTCTTCGAGAGGGTGAAGTCAGGGAAGCTATTCCCCTGATCACTACTGCCCCCTTCAAAATTTCCGTCGCCCTCCCCACCCTTAGCTTGTTGCTCTTCTTTTCTCCTGAACAACACCATTTCTAAATCACCCGTTTCGATTGCCTTCTCTTCCACTTCATGCTTTCCATGGAGTCGATCGTATCCGACCTTAATCTCCCTGATAAACGCCTTGTGGAGTAAATCGTCGTCTCTTTTCGTCCGTTCTCCGACGATCTTGAGATTCTTCTCGATGATAGGCTTCGTCTTTTCGATAGCATCGACGAGGACAGCATAGTTTATATTCTTGTACTTGCTGCCCCCTGCCTGCTTGAGATCCCTGAGACTCCGAGCGGCGGGAATGCGGTTGTTCTTCTCGTACTCGAAGCTCCAATGAGCTGCGCACCGTCTCCTCCTGTTCTCGTTGGGCTTCCCGACAAACTCGGGGTCCCCGGGGACCTCGACACCAGTGAAGTGCGTCTCCACCTGCGTGGGATCAACTTCTTCTTCCTCTTCACCCTGGCCCCTTACCAATAGCTTGTTCAAGGTCATTTGCTTCGCCAGGAAGATCTCTTTCTTCTCCTTGTACATCCAGCTTACCGTATGGTAGTGCTGCAACACCGCGTCCTCGACATTGTGGTCTGTGGAGTCAGGCGGCCTCTGATTCTTCTCTAAAAACTGCGCGAGTTTGTAGAAGCGAACAGACTTTCGGATGATGGTAACGGCCTTGATGACGACGTCTGTGTCGTACTCATCCCCAGCGAAGTTCTCAAGGATATCGTCCATCCCCCCTCCACTCTCGCTAGCCTGAATCACCACCTCCGTCACCTTGTCCACGTTGACGTCCATCTTGCCCGCTTCGTTGCGAAGCTCCACGGACTTCACCTTCAAGAGTTTGTAAGCAATGTACAGGAGGAGGTTCCGGCTCGAAGCACCGGTATACTCCCCGGTCATGATCTGCATGATATTTCTCTTCTCGTCCCGAGAATATTCCCTGCTTTTGATTCGATTCATGTGCAAGTGGAGAAGAGTACCGACGTGCGGATTGATGGTCTTATCGATGGGTAATTTACCCTCCTTGTCCCTCGCAAACGGACTTGCACCCGTCCGAAGCAGTGCCACGACGATCGGAAAATACTGTCCGCTCATGTGCTCGCAGGCGAGGTGCAGAGCGGTCCTGCCGGACCCGTCCCCGCTCATGGCGTTCGCGTCGACTCCCGCAGCGAGCATGCCTCGAACGGACGAGAGCTCGCAAAGGTTCACAGATTGCAGGAACTCGAGCTCCTGGGAACGAGAGCGCCGGTTGTTCTCGTTCTCTTGCCTGTTCCTCTCCTCGTCTTTCTTACTGTTCTCAGAAGCGATGCTATGGTTAGTGACATCCGCGAGCGAGGCCAGCTTTACTTTTTCTTTGGGGGCGTTTTTCTCGGCAATCGCAGCGTCATACTCGGACACTCGTTGGAAGCCCTCCAGTACCTCTTTCGTGGTGCCGCCGATTATTTCAAATACGTCCTCCTCCTTGAAGCTGTTGCTCGGATCGTAACCGATGTTGAAGTTCTGCAGCATCTCGTTCGACCGGTCGATGAAAACAGGGGGCTGCACGAGAGTGAGCTTGGCAGCAACTGGCTTATACTTCTTCGGGAGGGTGTAGTACCAAGCCTTGAAGACGGTCCTAATCAAATATGTTGCTGCCTCTTTGTAGTGCCAGAATTTGAAGCTCTTCCACAGCCGGCTTCTCTCCACGTAACGGCACCATTTTCTGAAGCAGCACATGGCCACATACGAAGGGGTGCGGTCGAGAAAAAAGTAGGCGGCGGCGAGAGTCGCAAACCTTTGCTTCTTGTATTCGGGATCGATCAAGCGATGGTTGCCGTAAGCCGATATGAGCAGGGCGTCCTTTATCTTCATATTCCAATTACGAAGCAGGCATCGCAGCCGAACCTGCTTGACGACCATTCGGACCTTGCGTTTGAGGATATTGAGCCGCTTCTTCCGCGGGGCCCAAACAGCCCAGGCTTGCAAATATGTCTCCCTTCGGCGAGCTGCTTTCCCCCTCCCCCGGCAGAATTCTCCCCAGGTTCTGGTAATCTTAAGCATCTTAACATTATTGTGGTGTGTAACAGCGATGGCAAGCCGCTGATTCTGCGCAGCCATGAATCTTGCCTGATAGCGCCAACGGCGAAACTTGTTTTTCAGGAAAATCTGGGCTCCGAGAGTCCTCACATGGGCTTTCAGCACCAGTCTCTTGCTATATTGAACCACCCAACGGTCCCATTCGATCAGATACGGCTTGTCGAACGTGGGCGGGGGGAGACCATTCTTGACCTTCTTCTTATGAGCCGCCATCCTCCGCCACATATGGAAGCCAAGGTTCCCCAGTTCCCCTGCCCACGCACCGTAGGCCTTGCAGCGGTGAAGCGCGCTCTGCAGTTTCTCACAAGCCCTGCCTTGGCGCCGCACGCTCGCCCTACATTCCTTGGCCCATTCGTTGAAGAGGAGGGTAAGGATCTGCCTGCGGATTCCGGCCAATACCCTCTCCATCTTAATTTTGTCGAAACCCTCCTCATTATCTAGCAGGTCGAGATCTTCCTGGAAGAAGAGATTCACAGACGGGACAGTGAGCCTACCGCTCTGAATGGACTTTTCGAATATTATTCGGCTGCACATCTTGGTGTTCTTAATATCCTGGTACAGATCTTTCCAACATCGGAAAGCGTGATGACTACACATTCTCTTGAACATCCTATCTGCCCTTGAGAGCGACTCCCAAGCGCGAAAATTTCGTCGCACGAATTCCATACGCCGAGATTTATATACGCGGAACTTGGACGAGTGGCGAACACACCGCCACCAAGTCTGGAGCATTGTGGCCCGAAGTTTCTCTAAAACACGACGGCGATATTTGACCATGAACGTGGCGTCCTTTTTCAACACCTCTTCATCTATTTTCGTAGGGGCGCGTATTTTGATCTCAGGTTGCGCGGATGTGCTCGCTTGCATTGGAGTATTATACGTTTTTGACGGGTCGAAGGAGAATGGCCCATCTTGAAATGTCAGCGGAGTTTTGTAAGTTTCGAAAGGGAAGTTCATTAGGGTGGGATCCATAGGGTCTTGTTGACCACTCGCGTCAAAGTTGAGGGGAAACGCCGAATGCGAGCTGCGGAGAGGAGCCGATTGGGGGGGTAGGGACAGATAAGGGGGGAGAGCAGAGGTAGATTTGGAGACAGCCATGTTTGCCGTGGCAATGCGACGGTCCAAGCTGTTTTTTGCGTGGTAGGTTTGCTCTAGAATGTCAACCCCACTCACGGATCGATCGGGGGACATTGATTGCGCTAGATCGGGAACGGAATTGTAATAGTCAAAGTCGTACTTCTCTGCCAATTCATCTTGTTGTTGTTGGAGTCTGGAAGTTGATGAGTTTTTTCTCTTGCTGCTGCTGCCTGATCGAGAGTTTTGCAGTATGCTTTGCCTGTTTTTGGACCGCATAGAGGAAGACGACCGCCTCCGATCCATGGCCTCAAAAACACTGGCCTGGTTGGGGAGGTGTCAGGAATTCAATGTCGGGTGAACCAAGAGGAAGTGCTTATGAGGCAAAAGAGGGTTCCAAGGGGCCAATAGTAACTTAGAAGAGAAATAGGAATTGAGTACGGGTTTCTATGCGCATGAGTTGAGCTGGACAGCGAAATTAAAATCAAATCAATTGAAAGGTTACTGACTGAGTTTATTTGACTGCTCCCAACTCCGGCAGACACACTAAAGAAGTAAAAGAATCACAAATAATTGAACTTAAGTATGAACCAAAAGTCCTCCGTCACCCCCGTTGAGACGGAAGAAGAGCTGGACAACTATATCCAGCAGAGTCAGGATTTGTTGATCGGTACGAGCAGCTGTTGTTTTGTTTTGCGTTTTGACTATGTCGCGATGACTCCGTTAGTTAGTTTTTAATAGGATTTGTTCGAGCCAGGGGCCCTGCCATTTCTGTCATCCACTAACGTTCACCTTTTATCGCAGTTATCGACGTTCACCCGGCTTGGTCTGGACCCTGCGCTACCCTTGATCCCACATTCTCCCGTGTCCTCCTCACCACAGACAAATGCGAAGAGAGACTAGCGTTCATTAGTTGCGACGAAAGGTTCGCTGAAAAGATTCAGACTCTTTCTACAGACGAAGCTAAATTTACTCTGAGCGAGAGGGGGTGCAACCCACTCTTTCTTGCAGTGCGGTTTGGCAAAGCAGTAGCCAAGGTTGATGGTGCCAATTCCCCTGCATTGGCCAGCATGATCGAGACACAAATACCACCGGTGCCTGGGGAGGACGAGGATTAAGTATTTATACCGTTCAAATAGATGAGAAGGGAGCGAATGAGTTTGCAAATTGTGTATGTTTTTCTAACGTTCGGGGTACTTTAAGCAAAATACTACAAAATATAATTATCCCCCCGTTCCCGTTTTCTTACGACAAACAGCTCCTCAACTCAGACTGCCTCTCCTCAAACAAACGTCTGCGAAGTCGTCGACCCGGAGCCACTCGAAATTGAAGCTCGCGTCGCCGCCGTAGTTGAAAATGCCGCTTTGCTGGCACTGTGTCCATGTCCATGTAAGTATGTCCCCTTCCCAGATCAGGCACCAACGTCCGCTTCCG
>ERZ651776.1320-NODE-1320-length-30046-cov-3.566519_pt1 | contig 30046 bp, 23 predicted proteins | sample MGYA00514761_ERZ651776 | MGnify/ENA metagenome assembly ERZ651776
ACAGCTTGGTTGTCAACGGTAACAGCGACATGAACGGAACGTTGGATGTATCTGGTAACACAGACATTGACGGAACACTGAATGTCCAGATGGGAACACACCTGCAGGATACCCTCTATGTTGCTGGCTTCGCTAACTTCGATGACAGCTTGGACGTTCAGGAGAGTGTGAACATCCAGGACAACTTGGACGTGAACGATTCACTCGCATTGAACACCGCTGAAAATCAAGGGACTGTCTTCTCAGTTACGGATTCAAAAGGCGGAACAGGTGTGTCGATCGTAACGGTTGATATTGACGGAGGTGCATCTTCTGCAACTACATTGACTACCCACCGTTTGATTGTTCAAGATGACGCTGTATACAACGGTGACATGACAATTTCTGGAGCATTGGCTGTGACGAACAATGTCACATCTTCAGCCGTGCCTACGTCTCCAAACAACTTGACGAACAAGCAGTATGTAGATGATGCAATTGCTGCGGCAATCACGCCTCCTCAAGTATTCGACTACGACGTGACGAGCTCTACGAACACCGACACGGTATACTACATCAACGGGGATCTTTTGATGTACTCTACCATGGAGTCTGGTCAAGAGAACTACGAAATCACGGTGTTTGGTTCAGACTTGGGCGATGTTACCGGAGCTACACTGCGTGCTCGCGGAGAGTCACTCGACCTGTATGGTGGGAATGAGATGTGGACTGCTGCTGGCGACGGAGCCTCTGCGACGTTCAACATTAGCTATTCTGCGATTGTTGCGCAGTTGGGAGGACAAACCGACGGATACATCTCTACGCACCTCGTGTTTACGACGGCCACGGCGACGTACCAGTCAGGTATGACCATCCGATTCTACTTGGATAGTACGAACGCTGTTGCTTCTGGATCGACCTTTACTGATCCTGAATAATAAGTATAACCCCCAAAAAAACGAGTAATTATGAAAAAGCTCTTTTATACCTTGTTTGTTCTCGGGGGCCTCTCGATGATTAACCAAGAAGCAACGGCGCAAATTTCGATGGACCGCCAAGCAATAACCTCTGGTTACCACTCGGGAGAAGTTGATGCAATTGGAGATGTACTTGGAGAAATAGATGGAAGCATCGGCCAGGTATTCACCACAACCATTGGGGATGGAAACATCTTCTTGACCCAAGGTTTTCAGCAGATGGCATTCCGAGAGTGCCCTGGTGATGTAACAGGTGACAACGCAGTTGGAACCAATGACCTCCTCGCAATCTTGAGCCTCTATGGGGCACAGGATCCAGAGGCCATCAGTAACTCCGAAAACGGAGGAGCTGAGGACCTCAACGAGGATGGAATCGTTGGAACGGCTGATCTGTTGATCCTCCTTGCTTACTACGGTGAGTTGTGTAACTAAACACCCAGAGCGAAATCAAAGAAAGGGCTCCCCGCAAGGGGGGCCCTTTTTATTTAGCCATGCTTTTTGAACCCAACCATGGGAAACGAAAACCCCCTCAGCGATTTGCATTCGCTGAGGGGGTTTTTCTTCGTGCAGCTGCAGAGTTTATTACTCGATATCATCACCACGCATCGCACGAAACCGTCGCCGGGCTTCCACTGCATGCAAACTGTTGGGATAATCGAAGAGAAGCTGCTCGTAATAGTCCGCAGCAGCCATTTCATCTGCGAGGACATCTTCATGAAGTTTGCCCAATTCAAACAGCGCATCGTCCGCTAGGATATCGTCGAAATGCAGGTCCACGACTTCTTGAAAAAGAACAAGCGCGGTATCGACATCTCCTTGTTCCAAAGCCATGCGCCCTTGCGTCATCAGAATTTCGTCTTCCAACGCGTGGCCGGGCCAGATGGCCAAAATTGAATCGAGTTTGGATCGAGCTTGATCATACCGGTGTTGCTCAGCGAGCAAATCGGCTTGTGCATAGAGCCACATGGGTTCGCTGATGGTATCCATGGCGTAATTGTCCGTGATCAGCAGCGATAAATCGATTGCATCGTTTGAGATGAGCTTGGATGTTGATGCTTTGAGTGCATCAAGCTGGGCTTGTGCCCAATCAAAATCACCGGCATAATAACTGATGCGGGCATTTCGGAATTTTGCCTCATGCCCGAAAAAATCATCCTTGAAATCCAGTTCAACCTGCGAGAACAAAAGGGACGCATCCCAGATGTTATCCTGAAAGACCAAGATGTCTCCCAATTCGAGTTTGCAGAGTGCGGCCATTCGATTGTAGATCCCAGGGATTTCCAATACAGATTCAAGCAGTTCAATGGCTTGGGTGGGCGACTGCAAATAAAATGCTTGGGCATGTGCGAGGTCCTTGGCAATGCCAGCAGTTTTCTCGGTCAATCCCAAGTCGTTCAGGGTTTGTTCGTACTCAATGGTCAATTCCGCGATTGCCTTTGTGTCTGATGGGATGGCCTCGAGCAAGGGTTCCATCCGCATCCGGAGGGATTGTGTGCGCGCCGTATAGAAATAAGGATTGTCTCTTCCTTTGCCTGCGACGTATGCATAGCAGCGAGCGGCTGTGTCATAGTCTTTATTTCGCGAAGCAGTTTGTGCCAATTCGACGATGCGATTGCCATCTTCGCTGCCGCGCAGGTCGAGGGATTTGGCGTGGACGAATGCATTGCCAAAGTCACGGACTTGGTTGAAATACCAGACCAATAACTCGGGATAGGCAACGTCGTCTGGATAATTACGAGCAGCTGTGATGAGTTTGCCTTTGAGCAACACACCCAGTTCGGGGTTGTCCAGAACCCGAAGATTCCGGATGAAACTATTCTGGATGTTGCGGAAATAGGTCGGCTTGGTGTGCAACAATCGCAATGCGGCATCGATCATGCCATCGTAATTGCCGCGCCGCCCTTCCAGGTCAACCAATTGATAGTCCAAATTGTCCACGCCCATCGTCTGGGCCTTGGTGTAGACTTCAAGGGCGAGGTCCAACTCGTTTAGCTTCAAGAAGGCATTTGCCAGACCAATGGCGCTATTGCGACTGGGCTGAAGGCGCTCCATTGCTTCATCGAATGCCAATCGAGCTTGTGCTTCACGATCAAAATGGAGGTAAAGTTGCCCCAATTCTACGTATGCATTTGCCCGAGTGTTTTTACCGCGCATTCGGCTTTTGACCAGTTTTTCAGCGGCATCAAAATCGTCCAATGCGATCAGCACATCGTAGTACATGTCGAAGACCATTTTGGTCTTGTTCTTCTTCCAGATTTGATCGAGGTAGAGCTTGGATTGCTCATAGGAGCCTTCGTTGTAATAAAACTCTGCAAGTTCCAGATCGGATTGACCCCAAACAGCAGTTGTGGCCATCAATACCGATGCAACGAGGATCCAATTTTTTTTCATGTGGGAGTCTATGACAATTAGCGGTCATTCAATGGAACCACGTTCGAGGATGAGCCGGGCGAGCCTGCCGCGCAATTGGGTTTGAAGGCTGTCGCTTTGCGGCTTAATTTCTTCCACGGTCTTTATTCCACGGGAGGCGTACGATTTCGTCTCTTCGATGGTGGCTTTCAAGGTTCGCCCCATTTGTAATTCACGGGCAACATTCTCGGCAATGTATGCGGAGTCCATTGGGGTACCTTGGCTATCGTGTGTTGCTTCGGTTGCGAGTGCTTGCGCCAGACCACGCAGTTGCAGCAAAGTGCGCTGTTGGCTGTTGAGAATGGACTGCCTGCGCTTGGACTGGTCTTTTAGGAGTCGCCGTGCGCGGGATACCTGCGAAATGATTTCACCTTCCTCACGGGTCACCGTCATTTCTTCGTCTTCCAAGAGCAATTCAAACTCCCGAAGGTTTTCTTGTGCCCATAGGAAAGCTCCGGACGCCTCAGCGGCAGAGACACCTGCCAGTGCATTGGCTTCGACTTCTATCGAGTCGGCTAATTGAAGGAGTTCCTTTTCTTGGCTGTGAAACCGCGTCTTGGAATTACAAGCAATGAATGCGATGGCAAAGAACCAGAAGAGCAGTTGTGGAGGAGTGGCTTTCCGCATCAGTCAAGTTTCAGATGTTATGCGTTGATGCGGTCAAACCCACAGAAGGGTGCAAGCGCTGTGGGAATGTGTACGCCGTTCTCATCTTGATGATTTTCCAAAAGGGCTGCGACAATTCGCGGCAATGCAAGCGCTGAGCCATTCAGTGTATGGACCAGGTGTGTTTTTCCTTCTGCACCTTTGTAGCGGCATTTCAGGCGACTTGCTTGGTACGTTTCGAAATTCGAAACAGAGCTTACCTCGAGCCACCGTTCTTGAGCGGCACTCCACACTTCAAAGTCATACGTCATTGCGGATGTGAATCCCATATCGCCTCCGCACAAACGCAAGATGCGGTAGGGCAATTCAAGCCCTTCCAAAAGCCCTTTGACATGCTCGACCATCTGATTCAAAAGGTCATAGGATTCATCCGGATGAGCAAGCTGCACAATTTCAACTTTGTCGAATTGGTGCAAGCGATTCAAGCCTCGCACATCTTTACCATAACTGCCTGCTTCACGTCGAAAGCAAGGAGTGTACCCGCAAAGTTTGATGGGCAACTCGCTTTCTTTTACCAGGGCATCTCGGTAGATGTTGGTCAAGGGCACTTCAGCCGTAGGAATCATGTACAATTCGTCGTCTTGCATGTGGTACATTTGGCCTTCTTTGTCGGGCAGTTGTCCCGTGCCAAAGCCACTGTCCGCATTGATCATCAGCGGTGGAATGTATTCTGTGTAGCCGGCTTCGTCTGCTTTCTTCAAGAAAAACTGAATGAGCCCTCGCTGGAGTTTTGCTCCCTTCCCTTTGTAGAAAGGAAAGCCCGCTCCAGTAACCTTGGCGCCCAGTTCAAAGTCAATGAGATCCATCTGTTCCGCAAGTTCCCAGTGAGGCTTGGCATGTTTCTCGAGTGTTTCAGCACTGCCTGAACGGAAGGTCTCCACATTGTCCTCCGCGTTGCGCCCGGAGGCAACGTCGTTGTGAGGGGCATTGGGAATGGTGCAAAGCACATCGTGCATTTGCTGTTCGATTCCCTGCATTTTTTCTTTCAGGATGGCCGTTTCTTCCTTGAAAGAAGCTGTTTTCGCTTTGATGGCTTCCGCCTCCTCACGCTTTCCTTCGCGCATGAGCGACCCGATTTCTCTGCTCAAGGCATTGCTCTGAGCCAACAGATCGTCCAACTGGGTTTGTGTGCTTCGTCGTTCAGTATCCCATTCAAGGATTTGGTTGAGGTCCTTACGCGCATCGATGTGACGCTTGTCCAGGGCAGCTGCAATTTGCTCTTTTTCTTCCCGCAATGATTGTACTGTGAGCATGGCTAAAGGGCGATGATTGTTTTTTCCTTGTCAGGCTGGATTGCCAAGGTGTAAAAATAAAGAACTCCCGAACCCAATGAAGGGTCGGGAGTCACAAATATGGTTTAACAGCAGTCTTCTTAACGAAAACAGCCGTTGATGCGTTCAATCAAGCGTCGCCCATTGGGACGACAGAAACGAAAGAACGGTTATTGGCTTTTTTGCGGAATTCCACAACTCCGTCCGTCAAAGCGAACAATGTGTGGTCTTTGCCCATGCCTACATTTTCACCGGGGTGATGCTGCGTGCCGCGCTGCCGCACAATGATATTACCCGCGATGCAACCCTGGCCACCAAAAATTTTGACGCCGAGCCGTTTCGATTCAGACTCGCGTCCGTTTTTCGAACTTCCTACACCTTTTTTATGTGCCATTATTCTTCGGTTTTCTTTGTTTTGGCCGCAGCTGGCTTCTTCGCAGCTGGCTTCTTCGCAGCGGGTGCCTTAGCAGCCGGCTTCTCAGTCGTCGCTTTTTTTGCGCCGCCGGCCTTGATGCCAGTGATTTTGATTTCCGTCAATGAAGCGCGGAAACCGTTCAACTTTTGGTAACCTTTCCGACGCTTCTTTTTGAAGATCAGAACTTTGTCGCCTTTGAGGTGGCGTTCAACCTGAGCTGACACTTCCGCGCCGCTTATCGCTGGGGCGCCAACAGTTACATCTCCCTTATTGTCGATGAGGAGGACCCGGTCGAACTTGACCTTTTTGCCTTCTTCAGCGTCCAATCGGTTGACGAAAACCTGCTGGTCTTTCTCTACCTTGAACTGGTGCCCTGCGATCTCTACGATTGCATACATGATTCCTGTGTGTAATTATCCCCTAAAATGGGGGTGGCAAAGGTAGCGGAAACTTTTCAACTTTTCAACAATTCAGGCAATTGTCTTGATCGGGCTTTTGCATCATCCCTTCGCCTTGCGATTGGTTAGCCATACACCTATCAAGATACAGCCGCCAGCCGCCAGGTGCTGGGCGTTTAATTGTTCGCCGTCCCACCACCCCCACAGTGCGGCGAATACGGGTATGATATAGGTAACGGAAGCGGCCGTGACAGCACTGGTCCACGCAATGAGTTGATTGAACAATACCAGGGCACCTGCAGTTCCAAAGGCCGCTAAGACGCTGACTGCAGCGAGCCCGCGAAGACCATCCGGATGCGAGGCAATCAAGTGTGGAATATCTCCAGTGATGAAAACGAAGCTCGCAGGCAAGGCAACAAGTCCAAGGGAACATGCAGCGATAACGGGGCTCTTGAGCCCGCGAAGCTTTTCGCGCGTGATGTTCACGCTGATGCCATAGCAGACGGTAGCAATCACGAGCAGCAAACTGGGGATGAAAATGGAGGGACTGGGTTCACTGGATAAGATGCTGGCCGATTGCTGGGCTTGAATGAGCCAAAGGGTTCCAGCGAATCCGATGGCAATTCCGCCCAATTGATTTCGTTGCACTGCAATTCCGAATGCAGCCATTCCTATGAGTAACGTCCAAATGGGACTGAGCGCATTGAGCATTCCGGCCATTGCGCTGGGGAGTGCGGTTTGGGCAGTGGCGAAGAGAATCGCTGGGATGAAGCTCCCGACCGTGCCGATCAAACTCACCCATAGCCATTGCTCTTTCTTTAGGGATCTCCAATGCCGCAGGGAGATGGGCAGTAAGGTGAACCCGGCAATGGCAATACGAAGTGCGGCAAGTTCAACGGGGGGGAAGAGCGGACTTCCATCAGTGGCAAACAGCCCCCACTTCATCAGGATAAAACTACTGCCCCAAACAAAGCCGAGAAGCAATAACACGAATGCAGGTGCCCAACGTTGTTTGGGGGATGGTTGGCTCGGCATGGGGCTTGAAATTAAGTTATGTTGGGTATTCGCCGTACTTCACCAGCGTATATTTGCAACATGCGCAGCGATATTCTTTCTCTACATCAGAAGAAGCGATTTGTTCTGGTGGGCAGTGTTTTGGTGTTTGCCCTTGGCTTGTCAAGTTGTGGCGATTCGGGGTCGTCTTATGAAGTCACAGAAAACCACACGGCAGGCACTTCCGAATTGACGATGGCGAGGCTGGATGTTTCAGGAATGATGTGCGCGCACGCATGTGGTGGAAAGATCAAAAAAGAATTGCTGAAAGTAGAAGGTGTTGCGAATGCATCCATTGAATTCGAAGAGAACCGTGATTTGAATTTTGCGGAGGTCGAATACGATGCGAAAACCGTAGAATTGAGTGGTTTGGTGGAAGCGATTGCCGGCATTGCCGACGGAAAGTTGTACGCCGTTGAGGCGGTTGAAGTCACGCATTTTGCAAAAGGAGCCCAACTCAACTGAACGAATCGAACGGTCGCTGCGCCGTATCACCCGGGTTGCCTTGGTAATGACCTCAATGGTCGTTTTGGCTGGAAGCGTTGTGCGCATGACCGGCTCCGGAATGGGGTGTCCCGATTGGCCGAAGTGTTTTGGTTTACTAATTCCGCCCACTTCGGCGGATGAAGTCACCTGGACGGAAGGCGAAAGCTACGACGCGGGCCGAATGCTCATTGCACACGACACCCTCTGGGTAGCGCAAACGGAGATAGTAGCAGCGGATTTTGAACGGGAGCGTTCCGCTGGCAATTGGGAGGCATATACAAAGCATAGTTATGCCACATTCAATTCCCTGCATACGTGGGTTGAGTTCATCAACCGACTGATTGGGGCACTGACGGGCATTCCGGCTTTGCTTTTGATTGCACTGTCCTTCTTTGGTGGATGGAGGTACCGATCGTGGAATCCGTTTCGTTGGTCCGTCGTGCATTTGTTCTTTTTGGGCCTTGTCGCCTGGATGGGAAAAAAGGTGGTGGACGGCAATCTGATTCCATTTTCAATCACGCTTCACATGTTGGGCGCAGTATTCATTTTAATGGCGTTGGCACTTATTTTGTATTCTGTGCGGCAGGGGCATTGGAAAGAATCCCCTGGTGTTCAAAGAAAGGTTTGGCTGGTGCTTGCAGCTCTTTTAACGTTGGGTCAATTGATTGCAGGAACACAGGTTCGCGAACAAGTGGATGTTTTGATGCACTTGGGCATTGAACGGTCGGATGTATTGGACGGCCTGCCGGATTGGTGGAAATTGCACCGTTCGGGCTCTTGGATAGTCCTCACGGCACAACTCATGTGGATTTGGCCACAATTGAAAATCAAATCTCCATTGGGTGGAGTGGCACGCTGGTCTCTCGGACTCATTGCTGTGCAGATGGCGTCGGGAATTGCATTCGTATTGCTGGCCATGCCTGCGGTTCTTCAGCCGCTTCACCTTTTGCTGGCGGTGGGCCTGCTCTTATTAAACTTCTGGGCTTTATTGGCCTCAGTCAATCGCTGATCTGTTCCTTCGAAACGATTGGTTTTAAAACAAAAGAGCCGAATCCCATAATTGGAATCCAGCTCTTCGAGGTTGTTAGGGCATTCATTCAAATCATCCACTGCACATTTCACAGTCGGATCCATTCTCGATGGAGCATGCCATTGCCGCCTGCTCTTCATCGGTCATATCTTGGATTGCCTTTCGAGGAGCCTCAGGCGTTTCGACTGCTGCAGCTACCGGTGCTTCCTTGTATTTCTTGTCCACGGTGAACTTGATTGCATCCGTCGCCGCTTTGGTGCGCAGGTAGTACATGCCTGTTTTCAATCCTTGTTTCCAAGCATAGAAATGCATGGAGGTCAATTTCGCCGTGTTGACGTTTTCCATGAAGACATTCAGGGACTGAGATTGGCAGATGAATGCTCCGCGATCTGCGGACATGTCAATCAATGCCCGCTGGGGAATTTCCCAAGCCGTGCGATATAACGCCTTCAGGTTGTCCGGGATTTCATTGATGTTTTGGATGGATCCGTTCGCAGAGATGATGCGGTTTTTCATGTCGTCATCCCATAGGCCGAGTTTCGTGAGGTCCCGCAGCAAGTGCTTGTTCACGATGATGAATTCACCTGATAGCACCCGTCGGGTGTAAATATTGGATGTGTAGGGCTCAAAGCACTCGTTGTTGCCTAGGATTTGCGCTGTAGATGCTGTGGGCATTGGTGCGAGCAGCAGAGAATTGCGCAAACCGTGTTCTTTGATTTCTTCCTTTAATACGTTCCATTCCCATCGGTCGGTGGGGGTCACTCCCCATAAATCAAATTGCAACTTGCCTTCAGAGGCGGGAGAGCCTTTGAATGATTCATAGGCTCCTTCTTCTTTGGCCATATCCTTGGACGCGGTGCACGCGGCATAGTAGATGGTTTCGAAGATTTCTCGATTCAACGCTCGGGCTTCATCCGAATCAAATGGGTGACGCATAAGAATGAATACATCCGCCAATCCCTGCACGCCAAGACCAATGGGTCGGTGGCGCATATTGGAATTACGGGCTTCCGGAATCGGGTAATAATTGCGATCGATGATGCGGTTGAGGTTCCGTGTCACCTGGTACGTTACTTCGAAGAGTTTGTCGTGGTCGAACGTACCGTTCTTGACATACTTCGGCAAGGCAACAGAGGCCAGGTTGCAAACGGCGACTTCGTCTGGCGCGGTGTACTCAATGATTTCCGTGCAGAGATTCGAAGACTTAATCGTGCCCAGGTTTTGCTGGTTCGACTTGGAGTTCGCTGCATCCTTGTAGAGCATGTAAGGTGTGCCGGTTTCGATTTGTGATTCCAAAACCTTGAACCACAACTCCTGGGCTTTGATCGTCTTACGTCCTTTGCCTTCGGCTTCGTATTTGGTGTACAACGCCTCAAAATCAGCGCTGTGCGTATCTGAGAGTCCGGGGCATTCGTTTGGACACATCAGCGTCCAATCGCCATTTTCTTCGACGCGTTTCATGAACAAATCGGGAATCCAAAGGGCGTAAAACAAATCGCGTGCACGCTGCTCTTCCTTTCCGTGATTTTTCTTCAGCTCTAAGAAGTCGAAAATGTCCGCGTGCCACGGTTCGATGTAGACCGCAAAAGATCCCTTTCGCTTCCCTCCACCTTGGTCGACGTAGCGGGCTGTATCGTTGAAAACGCGGAGCATGGGCACGATTCCATTGGACGTACCGTTGGTGCCTTTGATGTAAGAACCAGTGGCGCGGATATCGTGTATGGACAAACCAATGCCTCCAGCATTCTGGGAAATCTTGGCGCATTGCTTGAGCGTGTCATAAATGCCACTGATGCTGTCCTCTTGTGTCGTCAAAAGGAAGCAGCTGGACATTTGAGGCTTCGGGGTGCCTGAATTGAAGAGGGTGGGCGTGGCGTGGGTAAACCAGCCGTCACTCATCAGGTTGTACGTGTTTACCGCTGCGTCCATATCATCCTTGTGAATGCCCACTGCAACGCGCATCAACATATGCTGGGGGCGCTCCACAATTTTACCGTTGATTTTCAGCAAGTAGCTTCGCTCCAGCGTCTTGAATCCGAAATAATCGTAATTGAAATCCCGATCATAGATGATTTGTGAGTCCAAAAATTCCGCCTGCTCACGAATGATTTCAATGACATCTGTGGCGACCAAGGAAGCGTCTTGCCCTGTGATAGGATCGATGTAATTGTGCAAATCTTCCATCGTCTCAGCGAAGGATTTCTTCGTTGACTTGTGGAGGTTGGATAGCGCAATTCGGCTTGCGAGGCTCGCATAATCAGGATGCGTTACCGCGTTGGTCGCCGCCACTTCTGCGGCTAAATTGTCTAATTCAGTGGTAGTTACTCCGTCGTACACCCCCTCAATCACTCGCATTGCGACTTTCACAGGATCCACGGCTGGGTGCAATTCGTAACAGAGTTTTTTAATTCTTGCTGTGATTTTGTCGAATTGAACGGGCTCCTTGCGTCCGTCTCTTTTTAGTACGTGCATGTGCTAGGGAATAATGGGGTGAGTCGTGGGTGAGGGGTGTGGCGTAAAGAAAACGTCAATCAGAAGTCAGCATCGAGGCTGAATGATTTGCTGCTCTCATCAGATTTATTCAAGACACCCGCCTTTTGGTATTCGCCGACGCGCTTCTCGAAGAAGTTGGTTTTTCCTTGCAACGAAATCATATCCATGAAGTCGAATGGATTGCTCACGTTGTACTCTTTGTCGGTACCGAGTTCGACAAGCAAGCGATCGGCAACGAATTCGATGTATTGTGACATCAAGTCAGAGTTCATTCCAATCAATCGAACGGGCAAGGATTCACAAATGAATTCTTTCTCAATTTCAACGGCGTCGATAATGATTTTGCGCAACGTTTTGTTCGGCAACTTGTTGACGATGTGATCGTTGTAAAGCAAGCAAGCAAAGTCGCAGTGCATGCCTTCATCACGTGAAATCAACTCATTTGAGAAGCTTAATCCTGGCATCAGGCCTCGCTTCTTCAACCAGAAGATTGAGCAGAAACTTCCGCTGAAGAAGATTCCTTCGACAGCCGCGAATGCGACAATGCGCTCTGCAAAAGAGCCGTTCTCGATCCAGTCCAATGCCCATTCTGCTTTCTTCTTCACACAATCCATGGTTTCGATGGCGTTGAAGAGCTTGTCTTTTTCAGCATCGTCCTTGATGTAGGTATCAATCAACAACGAGTAGGTCTCGGAGTGAATGTTCTCCATCATGATTTGGAAACCGTAAAAGAACTTGGCTTCCGTGTATTGCACTTCCGCAACAAAGTTTTCGGCGAGGTTTTCGTTCACGATGCCATCCGATGCGGCAAAGAAGGCGAGAATGTGTTTGACGAAATAGCGCTCGTCATCATTGAGTTTGTCATTCCAGTCCACGAGGTCAGCGGCAAGATCAATTTCTTCTGCAGTCCAAAAGCTCGCTTCTGACTTCTTGTAGAAACTCCAGATGTCATCGTGTTTGATCGGGAAGAGGACGAACCGGTTGGGATTGTCTTCGAGAATGGGTTCGGCTACCACCGTGTTTTGTGGAAGAACCTCTTCAATGGACGTTTGGACTTCAGTGGTTTCGATCTGGTTTTCGGTTGTCTCGTTCATTTTTCTACTGTGTTCTTCGCCGCGAAGCGATGGCGTTTTTTAGTTCTCGTGCATCAAGTCTCGTTTTCAGTGGCTGGCATTCCTCAAATTCAATGTCCTTTCCCATCGACAGCTGCGCGGCGTTTAGGGGGTCGAATCCCCGTCCTTGAGTTTGATTGTTTTGCTGCGGATGCAGCTAGTTAATCGTGGTTCAAGGCATTTTTTCGTCTTCCGGAGAAGGGCGAAGGAGGTGCAATTGATTTGAACGAATGCAGACCGAAGAAACGGTTTCTCCGCATTTGTGAGTCAAAGAAAATCCAAAGAGGGGCACAACGCCAAAACAAAAGAATTCACAATCGAAGGGAGTTGTTAACAAGCGAAGTTGTTCACTCTTCGGAAGCTTCAGCCTAGCCTAACGATGGAGTGAATTTTTAGTTCATTGGGGAAAAGTAAGGGCAAGTTTATTGCTGTTTTTTTAATGTGATTTTGTACGACCACAGGTGGCTGAATTTTAGGTTCGTCGTGCATACAATTGTTTCCGGGTGTTCTTCGCAAAAATTAGCCGCATTTGCGGCCGTATCCTCCTTATTTTTGTCCCATGCTGAAAGCGTTATTTAAAAAACTTGTCGGTGACAAGGTGGAAGGGGACCTGCGTGAGATTCAACCAACGGTTGAGGCTGTTCACAGTTTTGAGGCAGAATTTTTGCAGCTTCAAGACTCGGGCTTAAGGTCTCGAACAGCGGATCTCAAAAAGCGCATAGCCGCTCACGTGGCATCATTGGAGGAAGAGTCTTCTGCATTGAAGGCGAAAGCGTCTGCCATGGGCGAAGAGGACCTGGAACAAAAGGAAGCGATTTATGATGCCATCGACACCCTCGAAAAAAGCATCAACGAAAAGCTAGAAGAAGTTTTGGAAGAGGTGATGGCTGAGGCGTTTGCCCTTGTCAAAGAAACAGCTCGGCGTTTGTCAGAGAACAAAGAACTCAGGGTTGAGGCCACCGATTGGGACCGTGATACGGCAGCACGAAGAACAGGTGTGACGATTGAGGGAGATGAAGCTGTTTGGCACAACAAATGGTTGGCTGCAGGATCTGAGGTGGAATGGAACATGGTGCATTATGATGTTCAACTGGTTGGGGGGACAGCTTTGCATCGCGGTAAGGTGGCCGAAATGCAAACGGGAGAAGGCAAGACATTGGTTGCCACGTTGCCCGTGTTTCTCAATGCATTGACGGAAAAGGGGGTGCATTTGGTGACGGTGAATGATTACCTCGCCCGAAGGGATTCGGAATGGATGGCACCCATTTTTGAATTTCATGGAATGAAGGTGGATTGCATTGATAAGCATCAACCGAATAGTGAATCCCGTCGTGCAGCATACCGTGCAGACATCACCTACGGAACGAACAACGAGTTTGGCTTTGATTATCTGCGCGACAACATGGCGCAGCGTCCGGATCAATTGGTTCAACGAAAGCACCACTATGCCATTGTGGACGAGGTGGACTCGGTTTTGATTGATGAGGCACGCACGCCCTTGATCATTAGCGGTCCCACTCCCAAAGGTGACCAGCAAGAATTTGAGGAATTGAAGCCAAAAGTGGTCAACCTCGTTTCGATTCAACAGAAGGCTGCACAAAAGTTTTTAGCCGATGCAAAACAACTCTTGACCAAAGAGGGCGCAAGCAAGGATGAAATAGCCGAAGGTGGATTGGCTTTGTTTCGCGCTTTTCGCGCCCTGCCCAAATCCAAGGCATTGATTAAATTCCTGAGTGCTGAGGGCATGAAACAGCAGCTCTTGAAAACCGAAGGGATTTACTTGCAAGACAATAAGCGCGAGATGCCGAAGGCAGATGAAGAGCTGTATTTTGTCATCGACGAGAAGCAAAATCAGGTGGAATTGACTGAAAAAGGAATCGAGTACCTCACGGCGAATATGGAGGACGATAACTTTTTCACCATGCCAGACCTGGCGACGGAATTGGTTACGATTGACAACGGTCCGGGTGAGGAGGAGGCCAAGCTTGAGATGAAAAGCAAGCTCATGGCTGACTATGGCGTCAAGAGTGCACGCGTGCATACCATGAATCAATTGCTCAAGGCATATGCCTTGTTCGAAAAGGACGTGGACTATGTCCTCATGGACAACAAGGTGAAAATCGTTGATGAACAAACGGGACGGATCATGGACGGCCGTCGGTATTCGGACGGCTTGCATCAAGCTATTGAGGCGAAGGAAAGTGTAAAAGTCGAGGCGGCAACACAAACGTATGCTACGGTTACGTTGCAAAACTACTTCCGCATGTACCACAAGCTTTCGGGCATGACGGGTACGGCCGAAACCGAAGCGGGAGAACTATGGGACATCTACGAATTGGACGTCATGGCCATTCCAACGAATCGCCCCATTGCCCGGGACGATCGAGAGGATTTGGTTTACAAGACGAAAAGAGAGAAATACAACGCCATCATTGATGATGTCGTGAAGATGCGGGAGGCCGGACGCCCGGTTTTGGTCGGAACAACCACGGTTGAAGTCAGTGAATTGCTCTCGCGAATGCTGGACATTCGGAAGATCAGTCACCAGGTGCTCAATGCCAAGCTTCACCAACGTGAGGCGGAAATTGTAACTGCGGCCGGAATGCCTGGAACGGTCACAATTGCCACCAACATGGCGGGACGTGGGACAGACATCAAACTTACAGACGACACGAAAGCCGCAGGAGGATTGGCCATCATTGGAACGGAACGCCATGACAGCCGTCGCGTTGACCGCCAGCTGCGAGGACGCGCCGGCAGGCAGGGAGATCCGGGATCATCGCAATTCTACGTCTCGCTCGAAGACGACCTCATGCGGTTGTTCTCATCGGACCGGGTTTCGAAAATGATGGATCGGATGGGCCACCAGGAAGGTGACGTGATTCAGCATTCCATGATCACAAAGTCCATTGAAAGGGCGCAGAAAAAGGTCGAGGAAAATAATTTTGGGGTTCGGAAGCGCTTGTTGGAATACGATGACGTGATGAATGCTCAGCGCGAAGTCATTTACAAACGCCGCCGCCACGCATTGCATGGAGACCGATTGCGCACGGACATCGCCAACATGTTCTTCGAACTGATCGAGGGTTCGGTTCTGGCTTATCACCCCGGAAAGGAATTTGAACCTTTCCGTCTCTCCCTGCTCAAGGACTTTGGGATTGAACCGCCGATTGATGCCGATGCTTTTGGCTCTCAATCACCGGAAGACGTTGCCTTCTCAACTTACCAAGAAGCCGAACGCGTTTATCGAACGAAATTGACGGAATTGGCGGAACGGGCGCATCCCGTGATTCAAAAAGTGCAAGAAGACCCTTCGAATGACTACCAGCAAATCCTGGTGCCATTTACCGATGGTCGCAAGACGATGCAAGTCGCGACAAACATTGACGAAAGTGTTGCTTCATCGGGTGTGAGCGTAATGGAAAGCCTGGAAAAGGCAGTTGTTTTGGCCATCATTGACCAGTATTGGAAAGAGCACCTCCGAGACATGGACGATTTGAGGTCCAATGTTCAGTTGGCACGATTTGAGCAGAAAGATCCATTGTTGATTTATAAATTCGAATCGTACGAACTGTTCAAGGCCATGGTTCAGCGCATGAACGCCGAAGTTGCTTCATTCTTGTTGCGTTGCACCATTCCAACGGGCCAACAGGGTCAACAAGTGCAGCAAGCACCCCAGCGCCGTCCGGGAATGCCCAACAAAATCAGCCTGTCAAAAGAAGGGGTCCAAAACATCCAGGAACAGGCGATGTCGGCATCGAGGCAACCCGGAATAACACCCGGGACGGGTGGTCGTCCCATGCCACCTCCTCCGAAAAAAGTGGAGCCGATTCGAACCGAAAAAAAGGTACTGCCTAACGAGCCCTGTCCATGCGGTTCGGGGAAGAAATTCAAAAAGTGTCACGGCTAAACACTGCCGTGTATCAATGCATTCGGATCGGTGCTTGGCACGCTAAGCCCGCTTTTTCTTCGAGAATTCGTGCGAAATGCCCGCAGGTATTGGGCGTGTAGATGCTGTCTGGTTCGTGTACCAGAAGGTGAAACCTTTCCAAGCCGTGGGATGCACTCGAACCGATCCATTCCGCCCAACTTTCGAGTCGCTCTGTGTCGAAGGGGTGTCCTTCGTAGCCGCCAAATCGGACCAAAACATGTGGTGCTGTGACACACATGTGCAGCGCATCGCGTCTTCCTGCCGTATCGCTGATCACCATGCCGATGCCGAGTGAAGCCAATTGCTGAGCGGTCTCATTCAACGTGGCCGGAACGAACCAATCCGGATGCCGAAACTCCACGGATAGGGGCAACTCCGTTGGCCACATTTTCAAATACGCCCACATTGCCTCGGCATGCTTTGGGGCGAAATGCGGTGGCAGTTGAATGAAGGATGGCCCCATGCGCTGCTCCAAGGCGAGCAAGCCTGCGATGAAGTCGTCCGTGGGTCCTTCGCAATTTTTAAAGCGCCGATAATGCGTAATGATTTGCGGGAATTTGCAACAGAATTGAAAGCCTTCGGACGTCGCTTGCGCCCATTCGCGCATTTTCTCGGGCTGATAAATGCGGTAATGCGTGGCATTGAATTCGATGGTTCCAAACTGCGTTCCATACGTTTCGGGATACAGCCTTCGTGGCGTTTTCGCGGGATAAGTGCTGCCGACCCATTGCGGGATGTTCCACGACGTTCCACCTGCAGAAACTGCGAGGGATTGGGCCGAATTCTTCAGGAACCAAGAAGTCTGGGGCAGGGGAAAAAAATCCCGAGGCGTCTCATCAATGGACGGAAGTTTTCCAAATTTCATACCGGAGCAAATATCGACGCATAGTTCTGGAATTGGAAGTTACGCTGCAGATGACCCGAGAGATGAGGTTTATCAATCTTCTTTTTGAACCAAGTAATACATGCAGGTTGTGACGAAATTCCGGAAATAAGGGATGCGCGTCAATAGGCCAAACTGCACCCTCGGCGTCAGATTGAACTTGTACTTGTAAATTGGATTGAAGAGGTAATAGGTGCGCAGTGCGATGGAAAAATGATTTTTTCGAACCAATCGTTCAAATCGCTCAATGCTGATTCCCGTCTCTTTTATTTCCAGTGTGTTTTCGATCGAGGCTTGTGTCTCGCCGAACGCTTTCAAAATGCCCCTGTACAGCGGGACAGGCAGAAGATGGAAATACGGTGTTCTGCTTAAAAATCGGTGGGCCAAGACCTGTTGATGCCCACCAAAAGGCATCTGCCAAGGAGGAAATCCAAAAAAGATGTGCCCTCCCGGCCTGAGAAAATCACGCAGCCTGTTGAGAATAGCATCCTGATCGTGAATATGCTCAATGACATCTTTCAAAATGATGAGGTCGAAGGGACGTGATACATCTGTCGCCACATCGATGTCGTAGATGTTTTTGTTCATCACGATGGCCTGTCCCGATGCGATTTCTGCCTTCAGGGTATCCCGAGCGCGTTCGGCTTTTCCTTTGAGGAGTTCAATTCCGACGCCCTGGCATCCGCGGTCTAAAAATGCTTTCAATACGCCGCCTTCACCGCATCCGATTTCCATGACGTGCATCCCTTCAACGATGGGGAGGGACTTTTCAATGAATGGAATGAGGAACTCGGCCGCGTTGGCCCGTTGCTGACGAATATAAAGGTCCCTGTTTTTGTGAAAATGAAAAGCCATAATCTACCTGCTTTTTTTGGGCATGTCGTTCTATCGCTTACGTCGAACGTTGCTAATGGTTGCAGTATTCAGAGCAATTTAATCCATGAGCGCATCGGTTATGAATTCTGGGGCTCAATTGATGCAATTCATGAAATAGTTAATGTGATTCTGATTCACTTTGGAAAGATGTTTTCAGCAAAACAAGGCATTGTTCCCCGGCATTGCATTCAGTGCGGGTTATGGCTCACCTCGCAGGAGGAATGGCAGCTTGGCTGTCTCATTTGCGAGGGTATCTGGCCGGATTTACGCGGGGAGATCGGAGAGCAATTGATGAAAGAAAGGTGTGCATTGGATCGAATGTGGACGGGGTTCAGGTTGCGCGAGAATGCGGCTTTGGAACGGCAGATTCACGCGTTGAAATACCAAGGAAGACGACGGCTCGGTTTGCGCTGGGGGCAATGGGTCGCGAACGCCAACAATGCGCCCAAGGATGAAGCACAGCCGATCGCACTCATTCCTGTGCCACTGCATTGGCGAAGGCAATGGGATCGTGGATTTAACCAAGCAAGTTGGATTGCAAGAGGTGTTGCCCGCGAATGGAATGCTGTTGTTTATCCAAAGGCGCTGGCCCGCCATTCCCATGGGCGCAGTTACACGGGATTTTCACGTCAAAAACGCGAAGATTTGGCGGTTTCAGCATACCGCTTGGGTCAAAAGCCACCTGATGCAAACATTCCGATTGTTTTGGTGGATGATGTTTTGACGACAGGGACAACAATTCGAGCGTGCGCTTCTGTGCTTGAATCATCGAACCGTAAGGTGCTTGGAGCGTTAACTCTGGCAATTGCATGAATGCAATTGCCACCATAACTGCGGTATCTTTGTTCAGCGGACCGCGACCACAGTTAACATGTCTTTGAACGAAGAAACATATGCAGCACTGATTCCACAGGCCTTGGCTTTGTTGGAGGGAGAGCCAAGTTTGGTCGCGAATTTGGCCAATGTTTCTGCTGCACTGAAGCAGGCCTCGGATTGGCACTGGGTCGGATTTTATTTGGTTGATTTTGTCCGTGATGAATTGGCGCTGGGCCCTTTTCAAGGCCCCGTCGCTTGCACACGATTGCGAAAAGGAAAAGGCGTTTGTGCTGCGGCATGGGAGACATCCTTGCCTCAGATTGTCGCGAATGTCCACGAATTCCCGGGCCATGTGGCGTGCAGCGCAGCCACGAATGCGGAGTTGGTAATCCCAATTCAATCAGCGGGTCGTGTGGTGGCAGTATTGGACATTGATGCATTGGATTTCGATGCTTTTTCCGAAGCGGATGTCGAGGCATTGAGGCCCTTGACTTCAGCGATTGAAGAGTTATGGCAACATTGGGAAGCATGAAACTCCTGACCCCGCCATATTTCGTTTTCGGCCTTTTGTTTCTGCTCCTGAGTGGCTGTGCCCAAATCTCATCTCCAACGGGGGGGCCAATCGATGAAGATCCTCCTGAAGTCTTAAAAATGTCACCTGCTTCCGACCAGGTAAACGCCCGGCCCTCGTCCCTGCGCATTTTATTTGATGAATTTGTGGCACTGAAGAATCCCCAGCAGCAGTTGGTCATATCCCCGCCCATTCCTACGAAGCCCACTTTTCGTATCAAAGGAAAAGAAGTTCGCATCGAATTGGATCCGGCATCATTCCAAGACTCCACTACCTATGTTTTTTCATTTGGCAAAGGCATTGTCGACTTGCACGAATCCAATCCTGCAGAAGATTTGAACTGGGCTTTTTCGACGGGTTCCGTTATCGACTCACTCGCCTTGAAAGGCCGGGTTTTGGATCGCATGACGGGCGAGCCAAAGGAAGGACTTCGTGTCTTGCTTTTTCAAGAACCGGTGGAACAGGATTCCATCTTGAGCGGGGTGTTGCCTGACGCGATTGGAATGACCGATGCCCAGGGGATATTTGAAATTGATTACCTCGATGACGGAAATTATTTCCCACTGGCTTTGGATGATTTGAATTCGGATTACACCTGGGATGTGGGCGAATATTTGGCATTTGACAGCACGGCCATAGCTGCGGGTGATTCAGTGGAGCATATTCTGTCCGGTTTTGAACCGCAGCAGGAGGAGGCATTGCATTATATTGAATCGTGTGCGTTGGATTCTACGGGGGCAATATCCATTTATGCCCCATGGGATGAAGTATCATTGAAAGAAGATTGGTCGGCTCTATTCGAGGGGAAAGAGGCTTTTGCCAATTGGGAACGAAAGGCTGATAGCGTGATGATGTGGGTCGATACCGCTTTCGTCGATGCGCCCGAAATGTTGGAGGTGGTTTGGGCGGGGGAATTATTCAATGACACGTCCAATGTGCGCTTGGGTCGCCGTTCGAGACGCCAATGGCCGGATCCACTGAAACCGCTGCCCCGCTCGTCTTCGGCACAAACCACCCGCGAATTGACCTTTGATCGAGCTGTGGTGGTGCTCGATACGAGCCAATGGATGTTGGTTCGTGGTGCAGATACCCTTGGAGGATTGGATTTTCGAATGCGCAATGCGGCAGACGGAATATTGAGCCGGAATTTGCAACTGGAGCACGAAGAGACGGATGGGTCCGATTATGAATTAACGGCATTTCCCGGAGCATTGAAAAACCCCATTGGTGCCCCACAGCAGGATACAATGGAATGGAAATGGAGTGTTCATGCCTCGGACTATTATGGAGAGTTGAGTGTTGCCTTGTCAAATTTGCCCGGAACGGGATGGTTCATCCTACAATCAAAGAAGCATCCAACGGTGCGAGTTCCGTGCAGCGGTGACACATCATTGGTTTTTTCGCGACTGGTTCCGGGGTCGTACGATTTGGGATTTGAGTGGGACGTTGATGGCGATGGTGCCTGGCAAATGGGAGATTTTCGTGCATTGGAAGTGCCTGAGCCGTATTTTTATCCTGAAGAAACACCCACCATTCGATCCAACTGGCTGGTGGAATGGGTTTGGGATTTTTCAAAATTGAAAGAATCAACGGAACCCGTTGAATCATTGTAAATGCGAATCATGCGAATTCATGGAATGACCATTTTGGATTTGAATCATCGTAAAAGGACGATCGTTTTGGCCCTTGGGTACCTCGTGCTCGCGGTAACCGCTGCTCAAGGCCAATTGCCTTACATCGCTACATCGCAAAACCACTTTTGTGCGGGTTCAACCGATGGAATCACGATGTACTGCAACGTATTGGCTTTCGATCCCAGTACAGATGTTGAAGATTGGTCTTTTGAATGGGAGCCAGCATTGGAGGTGAGCGACCCAACGGCGCAAGTAATCACGACCACTCCGGGCGTGACCACGGATTTCTCGGTCATTATGACGGCACCGGATGGCTCGGTCTATACCGATGAAATTACCATTACGGTTTTCCCTGTTTTTTCTGTGGATGCAGGCCCAGATTTAGCGGTCTGCAGCACGCTGGCAGAATACCTATCTGCTTCTGTAGACGTGCCTGATGCGGTTGATTGGTTGTGGGAACCCGCCCTTGGATTGAGCAATGCTACCATCTCGAATCCCCAAGTATTGCAGGAAGTAACCCAGGTATATACGGTCACAGCGATCATTTCCGCTTCCTCGGCTTTTTCGTCGGGGGATGCATGCGAGGCGAGTGATCAAATCGAAGTCATTTCAATTTTCCCCGCCATGGATTTGGGGTCGGATATTCTGGCATGTTCCGGGACAGAAGTCATTTTGGATCCAGGCTTGCCTGTGAACTACACGTACGAGTGGTCTGTCGCTGGAGAAACCCTGCCGGTTCTTTCGGTGCTTTCTTCGGGTTCTTACGGATTGAATGCGACTTCTCCGGAAGGCTGTGAGCAATCGGATGTCATCGAGGTTACTTTCACAGAGGGGCCAGAATTGGCTTTGCCCGAATCGGTTGAAGGGTGCGAGAATCCGGGTATTTTGTTGGACGCTACCCCTACCAACACGGGAACCGGGCCCTTTCAATTCGCTTGGTCGAACGGTGCGAACGAGGCCGTAATAACGGTAAACGAAAGTGGGGTGTATGACGTCCTGGTCTCAGACGCTGGGAATTGTTCCATTTCGGGAACGGTGTTGGTGGAAACGCTTCCAAGTCCCAACATTGCCCTTCCTGCGGATACGTCGCTCTGTTTTGATGATTATCCAGAAGTGTCCTACCAACTCGCTGTACCAGCGGGTTTTGCAAGCTATTCATGGACGACAGGACAAACGGGCAACGTAATTTCGATTGAAGAAGCCGGTTTGTACGGCGTTGTGGTTACAAATGATATAGGTTGCAGCAATGAAGAGATGAGCCTGGTGCAAGGCTTCTGCTCAGAACCGGCTCTATTTGTTCCCACGGCTTTCACGCCGGATGGCGATGGGCTGAATGAGACGCTTCGAATCGAAGGAAAGAACTTGATCGAACTTGATTTTCGGCTCTACAACCGATGGGGAGCGTTGGTGTGGCAGGCGGACACCATTGGAGATTATTGGCACGGACAGGCGCCGCAACGAACGCATTATGTGCAGGACGATCTGTACATCTGGCAGGCAAAGTATCGGCATTACTTGGACGCCAATGGACAACTCAGTCCCTATACCGAGGCATCCGGATCCGTTCGCATTTTGCGGTAACCGATCGTGGTTCTCGTCTTTTTGATGGCAAAGCTTTATCGGCCGTTCAGGAATTGATTTCTAGGAATCGCTTCACCGCGGACAATGTTCCAAACACAACCAGGGTGTCTGTTTCCTGAATTACCATTTCCGGTTTCGGAACACCGATGATGTGTTCTTGGCTTTCTTCGCCTTCTTCTTTCGACTCAAAAATCCGACGAATGGTGATGAGCCGCAACTCATACCGACTCGTCAAATCAATGCTTCCCAGCGTCCGGCCAATGCAGTTTTGCGGCGCGTGGATTTCGGCGATTTCATAATCATCCGGAAGCGCAAGAAACCCGCCGATATTCGGGTGAATGAGTCGCTCGGAAACCACGCTTGCGACTTCGCTTTCGGGCGTGAGGATCTCGTCGACCCCGAGGCTTGAAAGAATGCGCTTTTGGTGATCATCGTTGGAGCGCACAATCACGCGGGGCACGCCCAAGTCCAACAAGTTGAGCGCGGTCAGGACCGTTGCCTCGAAATTTTCACCGATGGCAACAATGGCGGCGTCCATGTCCTGGACCCGTTGCGTTTGGAGCGCACGGATGTCGGTTGAATCCAATGTCACCGCTAAGGCAACATCATCCTTGATTCCTTCGGATCGTGCAGTGTTGTTATCGAAGGTGAACACCTCCGCTCCTTTTGAAGCTAACGATAAGGCAATTTGTTTTCCGTAACGGCCCATTCCAAAAACGGCAAATCGAGATGATTTAGGCATGATGGCGTATTCAGTATTCTGTAATGGTTGGCGAAATTATTCCGTAGACATGGCTTCTGTGCAATCCTTGAAAATAGCGAGAAAGGCAGCGATGTCCTCAAAGGTATTGTACAATGGCACAGGCGCCATGCGGATCACATTGGGCTCGCGCCAATCGGAAATCACACCGGCCTTCGTGAGCGCTTCAAAAAGACTTTTTCCAAAGCCATGTGCTGCCAAGGAAAGCTGACAGCCTCGACGCTCGGGATCTGTCGGGGTAATGAGTTCAGCGCGAAAACCAACTTCTTCTGCAACGTGCTGGATGCCGGCCTCCATATAAGCGGTGAGCCGCTTGCTTTTTTCTCGCAATTGATCGATTCTAGACTCGAGAAACATCTCCAGTGAAGCGGCATGCACGGCCATGTTGAGCACCGGAGCATTGGACATTTGCCACGCTTCCGCGGTTTTCATGCTTTCAAAGTTGGGTTCCATCAAGAACCGGCGTTTGGCATCGTGCCCCCACCATCCATCAAACCTTGGAATGTCTTCTCGGCCGACGTGTTTTTCGTGGATGAATGCGCCGGCCACGGCTCCCGGTCCTGAGTTGAGGTATTTATAGGAGCACCAGCAGGCGAAGTCAACGCCCCAATCGTGCAGTTGCATCGGAATATTGCCCATGGCATGTGCTAAATCAAATCCGCAATGCGCGCCAACCGCATGAGCGGCGCGAGTAATGCGCTTCATATCCATGAGCTGCCCAGTGAAATAATGGACACCGCCAATCATCACCAAGGCCAATTCATTGGCATGTGCTTCAATGGCTTTTTCAATGTCTTCTTCTTCGATGCATGTTGCGCCGGGACGAGGAGAGATGGCAATCAAATCTGTGTCGGGATCACCGCCATGGAAACGAATTTGACTGGCCAAAGCGTACTGATCTGACGGGAAGGCTTTCGCTTCGCAAATGATTTTGGTGCGCCTTCCTTGTGGCACATAAAAACTCACCAAGAGCAGGTGCAAATTCACCGTCAAGGCGTTCATCGCGACAACTTCGTGTTCTTTCGCACCCACCAAATTGGCCAGCCCTTTCGCCAGTTTTTCGTGGTAGCTCACCCATGGATTCTGGGCATGGAAATGCCCTTCAACGCCCCACTGGGCCCAGTCATCCAGCTCAGTTTTGATGGCTTGTTTAGCTGTCTTTGGCTGCAGGCCTAAGGAGTTCCCCGTAAAATAAAGAACCTCTTTCCCATCAATGACGGGCAGGTGAAAATCAGAACGTCGATCTGGAATGGGATCATTCTTGTCCAGCGAGCGAGCGTGCTCGATGCTGAATAATCGTTTTGGTTTGATCTCCATGGATGAGAAATTGTCTGAGGCCTAAAGTTCCAACGAAAAACGCCATTTTCGGGAACACTTAGTAGAAAAAGATAACAAAGCCTTGAACAATGAGGCACCCATCAAGGATGATGCTGTAAAGCCACTCGTCGCGAGCAGAACGCCCGTAGATGACACCGGGAATGGCGCATGCGGCGGCAATCATCGGTGCAAGGGCGTTCCCAGCCGCCATGAAAAAACAACCACTCAACAGAATGAGCAAGAGTGCAATCACTGCGGCCCTTCGCTGCCCTATGCGCTGGGGTACGGTGTTCATTGCCGCTGGGTCGATCTGCAAGTCGCGCACATCGAATGGGATCGTCAAGCCGGCGATGAAGGTTGATTGAGCGATGGCGCGAACAATCAAATTGACCTCCCAAGGGCCCTCTCCGGACATGACCCCTGGGACCCATACCGTGGCCAACCCCCACGTAATCGCAATCACGGGCAGTTTCATACGGCTCACATCGCGCCAGCCGTTGCCTTGATTCAAGAATGGATTCGATGCATAGCCCAATGCCAACGTCAGCAATGCCAGGACCAATGGCCAACCTGCGGTGAGTGCATTCAACCAAGGAATGAGCGAATTCCAAAAAGTAACGACCCAAATCAACCCCCCAACCATCCAAATCCCCATCACCCATTCGAACCATTTCTCGATGAATTGCCGGCGATCCACAGGCATGTTTTGGGGCATTCGTGCCCACTTAATCCTGCGTTGCAGGGTATAAATAACTCCCGTTCCAAGCCCAATGGCCGTGGCAATTCCCCATGTAGACTCATGTTGAGCATCTTCGGGTGCATATGCGTGCATCGTCGCCAAAGCAGAACACAAAGCACCGAGTGCAATCCAAAGGTGGGAATAGCCGACGATTTTCACCATGTGCCAAAGTTCGTACAATGCCCTTGAAATTGCATTTGGACCCCAAAAAACGCATTTGAAACTGCACCTGTTCAGAAAGGATAGAAATGCAGCGTTCTGGTGCATGTAATCAACGCATTAACTGCTAAATTTGCGCAACATTTGATTGCCTCATGCACGCTTCAAAATTCACTTCTCGTCACATTGGTCCACGTGAACAGGACCAGCAGGTGATGTTGCGCTCCATCGGAGTTGCTTCCATCGATGACTTGATTGCCAAGACGGTTCCTGAAAAAATCAGAATGCGGACCCGGCTCCAGCTGAGCCCAGCATTATCTGAAAGCCAGTATTTGGAACACATTGAAGGAATTTCATCGAAGAACCAAGTGTTCCGGAATTACATCGGCATGGGATACAATCCGACTGAGGTGCCCAGTGTCATCCGACGCAATGTGTTGGAAAATCCAGGTTGGTACACCGCCTATACGCCCTATCAGGCGGAGATTGCGCAGGGCCGATTAGAGGCGCTCTTGAACTTTCAAACCGCGGTCTGTGATTTGACGGACATGGAACTGGCCAATGCATCGTTGCTCGATGAAGCTACGGCAGCCGCCGAAGCCATGGCCATGGCTTATGCCGCTCGTCCGCGTGCTATCACCAAAGCGGGAGCCAATCGATTTTTAGTAGATGAGGCCGTCTTTCCCCAGACCATGGATCTCTTGCGAACACGAGCGAAGTACTTGGGGGTGACCCTCGATGTGGTTTCCCGAAACGCAATGCAGTTCATCGCTGAAGATGACGTCTTTGGAGTGTTGTTCCAATATCCTGATGGCGATGGTGTGTGCCAAGATCTATCAGAGGTCATTTCTGCGGCGCATGCGACCCATGCACAAGTGGTGGTTGCTGCGGACATCATGTCATTGGCCATTTTGAAGAGCCCCGGGAGCATGGGGGCAGACATCGTTGTTGGCACAACCCAGCGATTCGGGGTTCCGATGGGATATGGGGGGCCTCATGCCGCATTTTTCGCTGCGAAAAAAGAGTACAAGCGACATTTTCCAGGCCGAATCATAGGCGTCTCGAAGGACCGTTTGGGAGCTCCTGCCCTGCGCATGGCGCTCCAAACCCGGGAACAACACATTCGTCGTGACAAGGCCACTTCCAATATTTGCACGGCGCAATCATTGCTCGCGGTAATGGCCTCGATGTATGCGGTTTATCACGGGCCGCAGGGTTTGCGTGAAATTGCAGAAAACATTCATTCCGCTGCTCGAATTTTGGATGCAGCCTTGCGACGATCCGATCAATACGATCAATTGAATGAGGTTTACTTTGATACCTTGAAAGTCAAGGTGATGGGTGGTGCGGACGGAATGAGAGCTCTTCGTGCTCGGGCTGAAGCGATGAAAATCAACCTGCGCTACTTCCCAGGAGGCGAATTCGTCGGGGTGTCGCTGCACGAGCGGGTCTCGCATCAAGAGTTAATGGATCTGTGCACGGTATTTGGCGTAACTCCATTTACGGAAGTTTCGGAGAACCGAGCCTTTTTGGGGGGGCTATGGCGTGAAGTGGACTACTTGCACCATCCTGTTTTTAACCGGTATCGTTCGGAGACTGAAATGATGCGGTACATCAAGCACTTGGAAAACAAGGATTTGTCATTGGTGCATAGCATGATTCCATTGGGTTCTTGCACAATGAAATTGAATGCGGCTACAGAATTGATTCCCATCACGTGGCCGGCTTTTGCTGAATTGCATCCATTCTGTCCCCGAGAGCAAGCTGGAGGCATGCTTGAAATGTTGGACGAATTGGAATCGGATTTGGCGAAAATCACGGGTTTTGCGGGCGTTTCATTGCAGCCAAATTCAGGGGCACAAGGTGAATTCGCAGGGTTGATGGTGATTCGAGCCTATCATGCGTCGCGGGGCGATCAACATCGGGACATCTGTCTTATTCCTTCTTCTGCGCATGGGACCAATCCCGCGTCCGCAGTGATGGCAGGAATGCGGGTTGTTGTTGTGGGTTGCGATGACCAAGGAAATATTGACTTGGACGATTTGCGGGCCAAAGCGGAAGAGCATTCCACTCATTTGGGAGCGCTTATGATCACATACCCTTCGACACACGGAGTGTTTGAGGAAGGCATCTTGGACATTACTGCAATGATCCATGCGCACGGTGGACAGATATACATGGACGGGGCTAACATGAATGCCCAGGTGGGGCTCACGAGTCCGGGATTGATTGGAGCGGACGTCTGTCACTTGAATTTGCACAAAACCTTTGCTATCCCGCACGGTGGTGGAGGCCCGGGTGTTGGTCCGATTGGTGTTGCTGAGCATTTGGTTCCTTTCCTGCCAGGGCATGAGGTTGTTCCTACCGGGGGTGAAAAGGCCATTCACGCCATCAGCGGGGCACCATTCGGTAGTGCACTTATTTGCCAGATTCCATACGCCTACATCAAAATGCTTGGCGAGGCTGGACTAACGCGATCTACAGAAGTTGCCATTTTGAATGCCAATTACTTGAAAGAGCGATTGCAGGGGGAATACACCATCCTGTATCAGGGGGAACAAGGCACCGTTGCGCATGAAATGATTTTGGACTGCCGCTCGTTCAAGGCATCTGCAGGGGTTGAGGTCATGGACATTGCAAAGCGCTTGATTGATTATGGTTTCCATGCGCCCACGGTGTCATGGCCTGTGGCAGGGACCCTCATGGTCGAACCTACAGAAAGTGAATCCCTCGAAGAGTTGGATCGTTTTGCCGAAGCCATGCTGGCCATCCGCGAAGAAATTAGAAGCATTGAACGTGGCGATGTCGACCGGGAAGACAACCTCGTCAAAATGGCTCCGCACACGGCTCGTGAGGCCGCCTCTTCGCAATGGAGTCATCCGTATACCCGAGAATCCGCTTGCTATCCAACGAAAGAGATGCAGGCGCGCAAGTTTTGGAGCCCTGTTGCCCGCGTGGACAATGCGTACGGTGACCGGAATTTGGTCTGCAGCTGCCCACCCTTGTCATCATTTGAAGAGATTTTGGGTTCCACTTTATAACTGGGCATCAAGCGTTTATATTTGCGCCACACCATTAACATCAAACTGCTTGATTATGAAGCATTTTTACACCGCAGCCTTGGCTGTACTCTTGACCACAGCGGTCACTGCACAGGGCTTATTGCCCATCGCAAACAAAACGGCGAATCAAAGACGATTGGAGTCGTTCAATACCCCAACTCAGGTTGATCGCGAAGTAATTTGGTCGCATGACTGCAATGTTGATTCTTGCGATTCATGGACTTTTGACAACGGAGCGAGCATTGTAGGCTCACCATGGGAGGATATTGACCTGAATTTCGAATGCTCCACGGATGGGCCTGCAGGGCCATACAATCAATGGGCCGGTGGAACAGGAGATGGTTCAGCCGCAAGCGCGATGAACTCGACAACTTCTTCCAATGGATTGTTGATCGTAGATTCCGATTTGTTTGGCCAAGATGCTAATTATGATGCAGCTTGGATCGAAAACAGCTGGGTGCAAACCGCAAATTCAATCGACTGCAGCACCTTGGATTACGTGAGCATTTCCCTTGAGACCCGCTACCGCTGCTGGGACAACGGAGCTTCAGATGACAGCGAGAAATGCCTCATCGAAATTTCCCGAGACGGAGTGAACTGGCCAGACATCGAGACGTTTGCAGAAATCGACGGAACGGTCGACTACGGAGACGGCGAATTGATCGCGAGCCGATGGGAGGTATTCCCAGGTTATGGCACAGGCGATGGTTCTGACAACCCTTCGTTGCTTGAGTTCGACATCACCAGTGCAGCAGGAGGACAAGAACAAATTTGGGTGCGATTCCGATGGGCAGGCACTTGGGGCTACAGCTGGGAGATCGATGACATTCAGATCTATGAAACTCCTGCGAACGATTTGCGCATTGACAACTATGTCAGTTACACAGATTACTTTACCACTGGCGTATACGAAGCTGGCGTTTTTGCCGCGGGCCAATTGTCTGAATTGCAGGCTGCTGCCAAAGTATACAACGTGGGTTATTTGGACCAGGAGGGTTCAACGCTTGCCCTTGACGTGAATGGAAATGATGCAGGCGCTTCAGACCCGGTGACCATTGCTTACCAAACCAATGACACGTTGCGCGTGACGTATGACATGGCGGAAGTCACCGCCTACGAGGTGACCTACAACTTGAGTGCGACGAACGAAGATGAAAACCCGGATAACAATACCGCAACGCAATCATTCGAAGTGAGCAACTTGCACTACGGCCGTGACAACGGCACGATGACGGGAGCATTCCCAGGTGAGGGCACGGATGACTTCATTGCTTTGGCACCTTATGACATCTTTGAAGATGTGACCGTGTATGCGATTGACGTTGCTATTGTAGCGGGTTCAGAAGACGGCACACCTGTGATTGCTCACCTGTTTGATGGTTCCGATGAAAATTACATCACCGAGCAATATGGCGGACTTTTCGCGAG
>ERZ651776.1321-NODE-1321-length-30038-cov-5.169287_pt1 | contig 30038 bp, 38 predicted proteins | sample MGYA00514761_ERZ651776 | MGnify/ENA metagenome assembly ERZ651776
TAATATTATTTCTAAGGCACTTTAATATAAAAGGTTTAATAGTATTAAATTGAAAATTATTATGATTTAGCAGTGATCCATCTAAATCTGTAAATATTAAAATATTTTTATTGTTCATGAGTAAAATTTAATCAAAACTTTAAAATTTTAAAGTTTTTTATTAGGCAACCTTAAAGGTTGGTGATTTATTAGGCAAAAGCATTCCTGCTATAATCACACTTATTGATATGAAAGCTAAACATTGAAGCACAAAAGAAAAATTATATCCATTTTTAAGTAATAGAGATGTAATTGGTAAAACGCTTGCACCAGCTGATAAATTAACCATGAATTTTATAGAAAGAACTCTTCCTCTCCAACTATCTTTAACATATTTAACTAAAATAACGTCAGTAATTGGGACTTGCCCAAAAACAAAAATCATTGCTGCTAACATAATAAATAACAAACCAAAATCAGATGACTGACTTGCTATATAAATAAAAATCAATTGCCCTAAACCCATAGCAGCCAGAACATATTTTGGAGGGATTTTATCAACCAACCATCCTGTTCCAATTTGTGAAAAAGACGCAATGGCATAAACTAATCCTGCTAGAAGACCTGTTATCGCTACATCATTTGAAATTTGTAACATATTAACTTCGAACAACCGTGGTATAAGAAAAGTTAATGATCCAAATATAAACCCGCCTGAAAGAGTAACTATGCTTAAACAAAATAAAACAGTTTGCCATCCTTCAGTTAAAACAGATGAAGACTTACTTTTTTTAGTATTATCTACTTTCACTTCGGTTTCATCTTGTTCAATAAAAGCAAATAGTTGAGATATTCCAAATAACAAACACATTATTGAAGGAATAAAAAACCCTAAACGCCAATCAGCATACGCTATTAAAAAACCTGTTAGTATTGGAGCTAATGCAACACCCATATTTCCCCAAACTCCATTTATTCCTAATCTCAAACCAACTTTACCTGGACGCTTAACAATCATTGCTATTCCTACTGGATGGTAAATTGCAGCAAAGAAACCTAATATACCAAGCGACAACCCTAACATTTCTGTTGATTGTGAAAACGCAGCTAAAAACGAACCTAATCCAAGGCCAAAAGGATAAACTGTAATTAGAATAGCTCGTGAGTATTTGTCAGCTAGCCATCCAGCTAAAGGTGCAGCTGCACCAAATAAAACAACTCCTAGAGTTCCATAAACAATTATTTCCTCATAACTTAGGCCAAATTCTCTTCCAGCATCGAAGGCAGCCTTTGCAAATATAAGCATCATAAAATGATCTAAAAGATGACCTATATTGAGATAAAGATCAGGTATTGAATAACTTTTTGAGTTATCAAAAGATATAATTTTCATAATTAAAGTAACCTTAATTGAATTTTATTCATTAAGATAAAAAAGTTGTATAATCCGTATGTTTTAATTTTTCTACCCTAAGAGCATTTTCAGGTGCATTAGTATCCTCATATCCAATAGATACTCCACAAACTAACATTTCATTTTCTTTAAAATTTAGATGCTCAGAAATTAAGGTATGAAATTTAGTAAACGCAACTTGACCGCACGAATGTAAACCCTCACCTCTGGCACCTACTAATATGCTTTGTATAAACATACCAACATCCATAAAAGTACCAGTGGCTAACCTTCTATCCATAGTAATAAACATTCCAACAGGAGCACCAAAGAAATGAAAATTTTCCTGCATTTGTTTATCTCTAGCTTCAAAATCATCTCTTCCAATATTTAATAACTTATAAAGTTCAAAGCCCACTGCTCTTCTTCTAGAAACGAAGGGCTCAAACCATTCAGTAGGATAATAATCAAATTCTTGCTTAAAATTTTTTGCAGACCCATCTTCAATAGATCCTAAAATAGATTTAGTTATAGCTTCTTTTTTCTTCCCTTCAACTACGTAGACATGCCAAGGCTGAATATTATGACCACTTGGTGCAAAAGCTGAACATTCTAGTATATTTTTTATTTTATCTTTAGGTATTGGATCAGGTAAAAATCTTCTAACTGATCTTCTTGAAATAAAAGCCTCTTTAACATCCATAATTCACGCCTCAATGTAAGAAGTTAATAAAATAGTTAACTATTTAACTATTTACATATTTTATTTTTAATCAATTAATTAATTAATTTATTTAGTTTTCTGCAAAGATTTTCCTAAAGAAGTTTACTTTATCAATTCTTGCAAATAAATATGGTTGGGTTTCTTTTATAGATTCTGTTATTCGGTTGGTCTTAGAAAAGTTGATTTTTGTTTTTATTTTATTATCAGCAATTTGTGTTGGTATTTTCTTGTTTGATTTCCAGAAACTTAAAACTTTCTTCAAATATGGTATATTTTTAACTGGGTCGGAAGAATGATAATGTTTTATGGCTTTTTCCCATGAACCGTGTTTATTTTTTAACTGTATCAAAAATGACGCTGCATATGAAACATTTGGTTCAATAGATAACATGTCTTTTATATTTTTAAAGTTCTGTTTATGCCATTTTAAGTTAATTTGCATACAACCTACATCAAGATTATTGTCACCTTTTTTAGTATGCTTTAATAAATATGACTTCATCTGATTTTTGTTATCGAAAAACAAACTTTTTCCAGCATGGTTAATTGTCCAAGGCCATACCACCATTTCATTATTTTTTAATATTCTTCCTGCTTCTGCTCGACCAATTCCCAAAAGTAAGCCACTTGGAATATCAGTTATATTTTCAATATTTCGAATAACATCTTTGCATTTAGATTTAATTTCTAATGCAAATGAACTTTTCAACATAAATAATATGTATGCTGTAATTATTAAGGTAATATTAAACAAATTTTTTAAGGACATAATAAAAGTAATTAGCAATCAGTATGCCATATAAAAAATCATCTTAATTTTTTATAGTCTGGAGACCTTTTTTCTAAAAAAGAGTCTATACCTTCTATACTTTCATTGTCTCCTTGAGATTGAACCATGAAATCTGTTTCTAATTTGATTTGTTCAGCAAAATTATTACCGTAGGCAGATCTAGTTAATTTTTTAATTCTTGATATTGAGTTTTTAGGAAGATTTTCAAAGTTTTTTGAAAGTTCTATTGCAGTTTCTTTTGCATTACCTTTTTGAGCTAAAACATTAACAGCACCGATTTGATATAATCTAGAAGAATCAATTTTTCCTCCTATCATTGCCATTTCAGAAAGTAATTGACGTGGCATTGTTTCAGACAAAAATTTTGTTGCAGCTCCATCAGGAGTAAGACCAATTTTTACATAAGCTAAAGAAAAGAATGTGTGTTCACTCATAACAACAAGGTCGCATGCCATAGCCAATGATACACCTGCGCCAGCTGCACCACCCTCTATTGCAGAGATCACAGGTTTTGAACAATTATATATAGCTTCTATAGTTCCATTTAATTGATTTAAAGTTTCATATCTTTGTTCTTCGGTCATTGAACGTCTTGTTTTTAAAGCATTCAAGTCACCTCCTGCACAAAAAAAATCTCCTGCACCCGTGATTATAATTGAAAAAACATCTTTGTTTTCTTCTGCCATTTTAATTGAAGATTGAAACTCATCATGAAACCCTTTTATCATTGAATTTCTTTTTGTAGGATTGTTTAAAGTCAATAACATTGTGTTGCCATGGATTGTGTTTTCAATAATAGACATATAATTCCTGTATTTTAAAAATTTAAAGATAATATATTATTGAATTTAATGATAAGTTTCGTCAACCTTCAAAAAATAAAAACAGGAATTCAAACACATGATGGAAAAAGAGGAAGCATTAAAATTAATTATGAATGCAGCTCTAGAAGCCGCTATGCCACGAGGTAAGTTTAATTATATTCCTGAACCACCTAAAGGAAATTTAATTTTATTAGGGGCCGGCAAAGCTGCTGCGAGTATGGCTGCTGAGTTTGAAAACATCTATAATTATCCACTACAGGGATTAGTAATAACGAGATATGGTCATTTTACGGATACTAAGTTTATTAAAGTTCATGAAGCTTCACACCCAAACCCTGATAAAGCAGGTTTGTTAGCCACCCAAAAGTTATTTAATATAGCAAATAAAGCAACAAAGAATGATCATATAGTTTTTTTAATTTCTGGGGGTGCATCATCACTACTCACTTTACCCTTTAATGGTGTCTCCTTTGAAGAGAAACAAAGAATAAATAATGAACTTTTAAAATCTGGTGCTCCAATTGATAAAATGAATATCGTTAGAAGATCACTTTCTCAAATCAAAGGAGGGCGACTAGCTGCGGCTATTTTTCCTGCAAGGCTTACAACTTATATGATTTCAGACATACCAGGTGATGATCCAGCCTATATTGGTTCTGGGCCCACTATTCAAGCAAATGGTAAGAATGAAGACGCTATTTCTATATTAGACAGTTATAAAATAAATATTAGTGAGGAGCTTCATGATATTATTATTAAAAATTCATTACCCCAGCTTCATAATACTCCTAAGTATATGCTTGCAACTCCAATGATGGCGCTTAAAAATGCAGCTAAAGTAGCTGATGAACAAGGTTTTATTCCTATAATTTTGTCTGACACTTTAGAAGGTGAAGCGCATGCTGAGGGAAAAAAAATGGCTGAATTAGCACTGCAAATTAAAAAAGATAAAAAATACAAAAATATAAATTTGAATAAACCCATAATACTTTTATCAGGAGGAGAGACAACAGTCACAGTTAAAGGTGACGGTAAAGGAGGAAGAAACACAGAGTTTATGTTATCCATGGCCATAAACTTAGATAAAATGAAAGGTATAAGTGCTCTGGCAATTGATACAGATGGTATCGACGGCATTGAGGATAATGCTGGTGCATATATATCTGAAAATACTTTAAATAAGGCTGGATTTTCTAATAAAAACCCAGAAAATTACCTAAGTAACAACGATTCATATACATTTTTTAAATCAATAGATGACTTGATATATACTTCACCAACATTAACAAACGTAAATGATTTTAGAGCAGTTTTAATTGAACCTTAAAAATAATTAGGGGCTAACAGGTATTGTCTCATTGAAACCTGGAAGTTTTAGAGCAACATCTTCGTACCATTTTTGAATATTAGGTCTATTGGTTTTCCAGTCCCGTACATTCCTAAATGTTAAATAGCCTAGTGCAGAAGCTAAACCAATATTAGCTGCATCAAATCCCAATGGATCAGACCAATTAACTATATCCAATTCTAAAAAATCTAGGGATTTATCGATTTTCCCTATTTGCAAATCCAACCACATTTTAGAGGGAACTTCGCCACCTGCATATCTATCTGAGTAAACCACTAATAAAGAAGCGTCAATTATTCCTTCAGCCAAAGCAGATCTTGTTAAAACTATATCTCTATCTTTTCCAGAAGTAGGAATAAGGCCACCACCTTCTCTATTAAAATGGTCAATAATTACTCTACTATCAAAGAGACAATCTCCATCGGGTTTTTCAACTATTGGTATTTTTCCTAGAGGATTTTGACTTCTAATGTCGTTATCATCAGTAAGAAGTTCTAATTGTTTATCAAACCCTGATCTAAAAGCAGCTAGCATTACTTTACGAACATATGGAGAAGCAGGACTGAAAGTTAATTTATACATTGCAACACCTTTAAAATTATAGTTTTAAAACTTAGATTGCTTTAATGCAAACTTTAAAATTTGATGCTATATTTATATTTTAACAGAAGGCTTTTATGAAGTATCTAATTGTGACACAAACATTTCCTCCAAGATCAGGTGGAATGCAAACAGTAATGGAGACAATAAGTAAAAAGCTAGCAACTTTTGAAGAAACACATGTGTTTCCTGATCATTTTCTTAAAAAAGACTTTAATATTTCTAATTCCAATTTTCATATTCATAATAACTTCACTCCAAAGTTATTTAGATATTTAGTAAAAAGGAAATTAGTAGACCAAACCTATGAAGACAATGATATAGTTATTTGTGACAGTTGGAAATCTATTAATGCTGTCCCAGACAAAGTAAAAAAAATTATAGTTTTTGCACATGGACAAGAATATCTAGCAAAGAAAAAAACTAATCTCATTAAAAAATCTCTTAATAGAGCTGGACACATAATCTGTAGTTCTAGTTATACTCTGAATTTAATAGATAACCTCAACATTACGAACGCTAAAAAATCCGTAATCCCACCTACCTATTCACTAAAAGAAACTAATGAGAATCACGTTGGTAAAAAATTAACAAAAAAAATATCAATACTTTCTATTACAAGACTTGAAAAGAGAAAGGGTATAATACCTGTTTTAAAATCTCTAGGCCATCTTCATAAAGAAAAATTAATAAAACCTTTCATATGGGAAATATGTGGAGAAGGAAACCAAGAAACTGAAATTAAAAAGTATATTGACAATTTAGGTTTGAGTAAGCACGTCAGATTACTAGGAAAAGTTTCTGATGAAATTAAAAATAAACTTTTAAAAAAAACAGATCTTTTTGTAATGCCTTCTTATAAAGTTAAAAATTCTATAGAAGGTTTTGGTATTTCTTATCTTGAAGCTGCTTCTTATGGTGTGCCGTCAATTGCAGGGGTTGAAGGTGGGGTAAGAGATGCAGTTTTTGATATGAAAACTGGTTGGTGTATTGACCCATTAAATTCAAGCCTACTTTTGGATACTATTAAGGAAGCTATAAACAATAAAGATAAAAGAGAGAAGTTTGGGCTTGAAGCAAAAAAACAATTTTCTAAAAAATTTCTAGGAGAAAAAGTTTTCCGGAAATTTATGAATACCATTAATTCCTAAATCTAAATCAAATCTTTTATCTTCTAATTTAGTTTGTATGTTTCCATAATAATGAGGGAAAAGATCCCCATCCCTAGATGCTTCCCATTTAAGTTTATTTTGTATTTTATTTTCATCAAATTGTATAATTAACAGATCTTCTTGACCTGCAAAATGTTTTGAAACTGTTACTTGTATTTGATTAATTGTAGATAAATGAATAAAACCGTCATTTATATCAACCTCTGAACCTGAATAAAAACCAACCTCAGTTGCATCGCTCCATTCTTTTTTTGAACATACTTTATATACGTAGGTCATTTGGAATTCTCACTCATAAACTTTTCTATTAAGTCAATTAGAATTTGTGGTTCATCTTCTTGTGAATAGTGTCCAGCATTTGGTATTTTAGTAACACTGGAATTAGGAAAAAGAGCTTTAAAATCTCTAATTGCATAGTTTGGATCAATGGCTTTGTCTTGCATGCCATAAGCTAAAATTGCCGGCTTAGAGCATAATTCGCTCAAATTGCCCTGCTTAATACCTTCAACTATAAATGGTACAATTCTATTTAAAAGTGCATCAAGGGGAAAATTAATAGCACCTATACAACTAGCCCTATCAGGAAATTGTGAAGAGTAAGCATTAATCCAATTATCGTTTATAATATTATTATTTGTAAAATTTGGAATTTTCATCACTGATAAAACCGTTGATCCAAGCTCACCTAAAATTCCTTCAAGTGTATTTGCTTCATGATGTTTTTTTATCCATTTGAACCATGGAGTTAAACCTTTAGGTCTTTCTTCTTTGCTATATCCAAATAAAGTATTTATTAAAACGTAACCTTTTACTCTATCAATATTTCTTATTGAGTAAGCCCCAGTAATAGGTCCACCCCAATCTTGTCCAACAAAAGTTATATTTTTTAAATCTAAAAAATCAATTAACCTTGCAAGGTTTTCCACGTGGGTTTTAAGAGTATATTCTTTATCTTGAGGAGTTTCTGACTTCCCAAAACCCATCAAATCAGGAACTATTACTCTATATTTCTCTGATAACTGAGGGATAAAATTTCTGTAAATATACCCCCAAGTTGGTTCCCCATGGAGCATTAAGATAGGATTTCCATCTTTTGGACCTTCATCAATATAGTGCTGTTTAAAACCATTTCCATTGAAGAAGTTAGGTTTAAATGGCCAGGTTCCTCTAAATGTTTCATCATGATTAATCATATTTCAAAAACCTTAAGAATATTTATGTTTCTGTACTTGCTGCCTCTTTTTCATATGTATAAGCACACACTCCAACAAAATTATTTTCTTTAAAAACCAAACTCTCTTTCAAGTCAGCAATAATAGAAATATAATTTTCTTCAAATTTATTTAATGAGTCTGGATTTTCAAATTTAATTGAAACATTCAAATCTCCAGTTTGTCCAATAAAAATATTTAGACCTACAATGTTGAAAGAGGAAATTTGTGATCCAAATTTTTCTGAGCAAAAAGAGGCGGCTAACTTTGCTTCACTTACTGACGTAAATTTAAAATTTAATATTTTCCCAAACATTTTAACCTTTTATTTTTCCGAGCATATTCATTAATTCATCTTCATTAGATGACAAATTCTTTACTCTCTTTAAAGTTCCAATATTAAGGTTAAGTTCTTTTTTTAATAACTTTCCATCACTTGATATTTCAATGCTATTTTTACTTTCAAAGCCTAGACCCAGTTTCACAATGAACTTTTGTTCTTCTAAAGAAATAAAATCTTTAATAATGAATTTTAAAATTGAAATAGCTTCTAAAACTTTTAAATTTGGATATTTTAGTAATAATTTATTTAATATATGTATAGTTGATTCTGCCGTCCCTTTTCTTTGAGAAACTTGAACCTCTAATTGATAGGCTAGTTTTGTAGCTAGTCCCATTAACAGACTTATTTTGTGCTTTGTTAATTTTCTTACCTTGTTATCACTTACACACAAAGTTCCTAAAGTATATCCGTCAGAAGTAACAATTGGAAATGCTGCATAAAATTTTACACCAAAATCTGTTACTGCAGGATGGTATTTAAATCGAGCATCTTTAACCATATTATTAATAATTAGGGGTTGCTTTTTCTCTAAAGCAAATTGACATAAAGTTTGATTTCTTGGCATTTCTTTTGGAACATCCTCAGGAAAGCCATCTCTAGCTAAAATAACTTGTTTGTCAGAGTCAATTACACCTGTCCAACTCACAGGACATCCAGTAATTTCTTTAGCTAAAAAACAATATATTTCATACAAATTACTGTCGATGTCTTCTGTTACACCTGATCTTTGAACCGCTTTTACTCGTTGAGAGTCATTTGAAGGTATATGTGCAGGTTTGAAGTTCATATGGTAGAAATACTAAAATATAAGTTTGAATTTAATTAATTATACATTAATATTAGATATTATAAATATCAAGCAGCTGTTTTAAGTTAATATATTAATTTTAGCTATAGAATTAATCATTTTTTCTGGATAATAATATGTCAACACAAACAATGACGTCTTTTAAAACTTTTTTATTTCTTCTATTTTTCTTTATTTCCTTTCCTGCTTTTTCTCATCATCCAATGGGTGGGGAGCTTCCCCAAAATTTTCTAAATGGTATACTTTCAGGTATAGGTCATCCAATTATAGGTTTTGATCATCTTGCTTTTATCCTTACCTTTGGAATAATAACTTCTTATTTTAAAAATAAAGTGCTTTTACCATTATGTTTTGTAACATTCTCGCTCATAGGAACTATTGTATCAGTAAATTTTCTAGTGGTTCCTTTTTCAGAATTAATAATTTCACTTTCCATAATAGTTGCTGGTTTGACATCCTTGTATCAGAAGAAAATTAATATTTACTTCCCAATTATATTAGCTTTAGGAGGTGGTTTTTTTCATGGATATGCGTTTGGGCAATCTGTAGTAGGAATTGAAGCGTCTCCGTTAATTGCATATCTAATAGGAATAGCACTAATTGGGTTTGTTTTAATTTTTGGATTCAGTTTTTTAATAATAAAATATTATCATCTGACTTTAAAGCCAAGGTTTGTTGGAGCAATCTTCACTGGTGTTGGACTGACGTACTTTATTGAGAACGTTGAGGCATTAATTTAAAATTATAACTCAAAGAAAATTAAGTATCCATAACTCACAATCAATGCTGGAATAGCAGAATATATTGTTGCCACTAGAGCAACTTTAGGGCTTATTGCAAGCGCTGGAAATAATGCATCACCATCATTTGATATAGCGTTTCCAATCTGTGCTGATAATGGTAAAAAACCCGCTATAAACATAGTAGTAACTAATAGTTGAGGGCCACATCCAGGCAGAAAGCCTATTAATACTGCAATCAATGGAACAAAATATAATATATCGCTAAAGAGTAGCTTCAGATCTAAATCAACTAAATAAACTGTCAATTCAAAACATAAAAAAGCTATAATAACCCAACCTGTAACAAAGTTGGTATCTGATACTGTTCTTCTAGTTATTGTTTCATTTGGTGAAGACATTTTGGGTTTAAACCCACCTATAAAAGACCATAACCACATAAAAAAGCATAAGCTCCCAGCAAAAAATCCAAAAAGCGTTGCTAAACCATCTACATAAAATCTAGAAAAATAAGTATCTAAATCAAATTGAAAAGCAGTAAAGATACCAAGAATTATTCCTGGTAAAAACAAGGCTATCCAAAAAACATCTAATTTTGAAGAATGATAAAATTCCTTTTTTTCAGGTAACTTTATTGATAATGATTTTTTATCTCTCATAAAATCTGGCCCGTGTATTTTATTTACCAAAATACCTGATACCAAACCTACAATAAAACCAACAACTAACATTGCAAAGCCAACAAGTGGTTTTTTTGCTATTAATAAAAATGCTGCATCACCCATGGTAGCAGTTAAAGTAGCCATAACAGATCCAAAGCTTAACTTTCCTCGTACGTATTGGGTTATAACCATTATAGCACCACCACATCCAGGCAAAGCTCCTAAAAATGATGCAAGAACAATTTCAAAATAAGGTCTATTTCTAATTGATGAAGATAAATCAAATTTAAAGTATTTTTCTAGCGAATAAAAAATAATTAGCGTTGCAGCCACAAACGTAGTTACTTGAATATATGCGTCGGATATTGCCTTTTGTATAATGTTCCAAACTTCTATATCTATAAACAAAGCTAAGGATAAAGTAATAAATACCAGACTCATTATAAAAGATAATTGATACCTTATTATGAGAGGATTTGCTGATTGTTGACTATAAAAATTCATAAAAAAGCACTGTAGTTGAAGTTACTATATTTATTGCACAAGGCAATAATAACGTCAACAACCTAATAAAGTTAGCCTCAACTAACTTTTTATTTTTTACCCTTTCTTTCAGCTGCCCTTGAAACTAATAACGGAAACACAATCAAAGCTAAAAAAATAATTATTAATAAGACAACTGTCATAATCTATTTTCTTTATTATAAATCTAAATCATACATTAAGTTACTTGGCTGTAGGTTTATTAATTACTTGATATGAACATTAATTCAAATAGAATTAAAACAGAATTATAGTTAAATATTAAGACCTAAGTGAGAATTAAAATGCAAATCGACAAAGATACACAAATACTAATTGATGAACGGTTAAAAAATAATGCCCCTGCACTAGAAAGCTTCACTCCTCAAGAGCTTAGAGCTCTAAGAGCTAAAATGGCAGAGACACCATTAGAATTAAGAGTTGATATATCAGATGTACAAGATTTATCCGTAAAAGGAACGCTTGGAGATATTCCTATTAGGAAATATTTTAATTCTTCAACAAGTGATCCAAAACATAAAACATCACCTTTGATAATTTATTTTCACGGTGGTGGTTTTGTAATGGGCGATTTAGAAAGTCATGATCTAGTTTGCAGACATCTTTGCAAAGAAGCAAAAGCGACAGTTATAGCCGTTGATTATAAACTGGCCCCAGAACATAAATTTCCTACACCAGTAATAGAAACAAAAGATGCCATTACTAAAATATTTGAAAGAGCAGAGGAATTTAATTTTGATCCTAACAAAGTTATTTTATGTGGAGATAGCGCTGGTGGAACTCTAGCTACTGTAGGAACAATTATGTCTAGAGATAATGTTATTCCAAAAGTACATGGACAAATTCTAGTATACCCCTGGGTGGATATGACTATGTGTAGAAGATCGATGGACATTGAACTTGAAGGGATGATTTTAAACAAGAAAACTATAAAATATTTTGCCGACCACTATTTAAACAATACACAAGAACAAGTTGATTGGAGAGCTTCACCTATATTAACCGCAGATTTGTCTAACTTGCCCCCTACCTATATTTATGGTGCAGGATTAGATCCTCTAGTAGATGAGGGAGATGCGTATAAGAGAAGGCTTTTATCTTTTGGAAATGAAGTTCATTACAGATTGTTTCCAGGACAGATGCATGCTTTTTTAAGTAATTCTGTGCAGTTACCAACTTCTTTAATTTGTATTAAAGAAATGGGAAAAGCGGCACAAACAATATTTTCTAAACTTTAAACAAATTACTAACTAGAGTACTTGGTTTCATCTCAACAGAAAACCCACTTTCTTTTGGTAACATATAAGCTGCATTTTTAATTTGGCATGGGTTAAGAAAATGTTCGTGTAAATGATCAACATACTCAATAACCTGTTCATCTCTTCTTCCCGATATACATAAGTAATCAATCATTGCTAGATGCTGAGAATATTCACAAAGCCCTACTCCACCAGCATGAGGCCAAACTGGCAAACCTTGTTTAGACGCCATTAATTGAACTGCTAAAACTTCGTTTAAACCGCCCATTCTACAAGCATCAACTTGAACAATGTCAATTGCTTTTTCTGAAATTAGTTGTTTAAAAATAACTCTGTTTTGAACTGCTTCGCCAGTCGCAACTTTAATAGGATAAATCGCATCTTTAATTTTTTTATGTCCAATAATATCATCAGGACTTGTAGGTTCTTCTATGAAATAAGGGTCAAATTCTGCTAAACTTTTCATCCATTTTATAGCCTGACCAACTTCCCAAACTTGATTTGCATCAATCATAATTTTTATATCTGGGCCTAATGTGGTCCTTGCAATTTCTAGTCGTCTCATGTCGTCTTTAAGGTCTTTTCCTACTTTCAACTTTACATACTCAAAACCATTGTCTTTGGCTTCTAAACATAACCTTTGTAATTTTTTATCACTATAACCCAACCAACCGGCAGAAGTTACATAACAAGGATAGCCTTCGTTTTCAAGTATACTAACTCTGTCTAATTTTGTTTTCTGATGTGATTTTAAAATTTCAACAGCTTCGTCTTGATTAAGAAAATCCGTAATGTGTCTAAAATCAATAGCGTTTGATATTTGATCAGCATTCATATCTGATACTAACTGCCATAGAGGCTTATTGTCTAATTTCGATAAAATATCCCAAACTGCGTTAATAATAGCTCCACTAGCCATATGAATAATACCTTTTTCAGGGCCTACCCACCTTAATTGACTGTCTGAAGTCATTCGTCTAGAAAATGCAGACTGATTATCTCTAATCCAATTTAAATCAAGGCCTATGACTAAATGTTGAAGAGCTTTAATTGCGTTACAACATAAATCATTTCCTCTACCTAATGTAAATGCAAATGAATGGCCTTTTAATGAGCTTTGGTCAGTTTCAATTATTACATACGCTGCAGAATAGTCAGGGTCTGGGTTCATGGCATCGGAACCATCTAAATGATCAGATGTAGGAAACCTTAGGTCATATGTAGTTAATTTAACTATTTTTGCCATTAATGCCCCACCTTCAAATCTTATTTCTGGGTATAAATATTATCATGATTTAAATCATGAACATCTCGCCTTCCACACAATGCCATTGTCATGTCAGCTTCTGTTTTTATTATCTCAAGAGCTTTAGTAACTCCCTCTTTACCTAGAGCACCAAGCCCATATAGAAATGCTCTTCCAATATAAGTTCCTTTAGCACCTAAACACATCGCCTTAACAACATCTTGACCAGATCTAATGCCTCCATCTATGTGAACCTCAATAAGTTTTCCAACTTTATCAACAATTTCTGGAAGTATATTAATTGTAGAAGAAGCTCCATCGAGTTGCCTTCCTCCGTGATTAGAAACTATAATTGCATCAGCACCAGTTTTTGCTGCTAATAGCGCATCTTCGGCATCTAAAATTCCTTTTATTATTAATTTACCACCCCATCTTTTTTTAATCCAATCAACTTCTTTCCAATCTAGTTTTTGATCAAATTGTGTTCCTATCCAAGAACCTAAGGATCTAACATCTTTTATACCATCAACATGACCAACTATATTTCCAAAAAAGTGATTTTTAGTAGTAAGCATTCTCATACACCATACTGGACGCGTTAAAACTTGATAGATATGCTTTGGCACAAGTTTTGGAGGAGTAGACAACCCATTTCTTATGTCTTTATGTCTTTGACCTAATAGTTGTAAATCTAATGTTAACACTAAAGCACTACACTTTGCAGCTTTAGCTCTATCAATTAAACGTTCCATAAATTTTTTATCTTTCATGACGTATAATTGAAACCAAAATGGATTTTTTGTTTTTTCTGCAACAGCTTCAATCGAGCAAACACTCATAGTTGACAAAGTATAGGGAATTCCAAATTCTTCTGCAGCTTGTGCAGCTAAGATTTCACCATCAGCTCTTTGCATTCCAGTAAGTCCTGTTGGAGCAATTGCCATGGGCATTGCGACTTTTTGACCAATCATTTTTGTTTCAAGAGTTCTGTTTGACATGTCAATAGCTACTCTTTGCCTTAACTTAATTTTTTGGAAATCTGAAACATTTTCATTATAAGTTGTTTCGGTCCAGGAACCTGAATTCACATAGTCAAAGAACATTTTAGGGACTTTTTTCTGAGCTAATTTTTCTAAATCTTTTATTTCTAAAATATTCATTAAACTTCCTTATATTTTCTGATATGTCATTATTAGATAAAAATATTATAAACTCAATAATACTTTAAAAGTATATAAATATAATTGTGTTGGAGGTTATTTTGAATATTTTCGAGTTAAGGACTTATACTCTTCATGTAGGCAAACTTAACAAAGCTATTGAAGTATATGAAAATCTAGGTTGGCCTGCTTTAAAGAAATATAAAAAAAATATTGTGAGATATTATATTGGTGACGTCGGAGCCCTTAATCAAATTATTCATGTATGGCAATTTGAAGATGATAATATTAGAAGAGCTTTGTGGAAGACAATTTATGCTGATCAAGATTTTTTGAAATTTGCAACTGAGTTTAGACCTCTAGTATTAACTCAAGAAAATAAATTAATGACCGCAGCCCCGTGGACACCAATCTTAAATTAAAAAGGCAATAAAATAATGGCAAAAAACAGATATAATATAGCAGTAATTCCTGGTGATGGAATAGGAAAAGAAGTTGTGCCAGAAGCATTAAAAGTATTAGAAAAGATTTCAGGTAAACACGACATCAATCTTCATTTTGATCATTTTGACTTTAGTTCATATGATTATTTTTCAAAGCATGGACAAATGATGCCAGATGATTGGAAACAACAAATTGGTTCACACGATGCATTATTCTTTGGCGCTGTTGGATGGCCAGAAAAAATTCCCGACCATGTTTCTTTATGGGGCTCTTTATTAAAATTTAGAAGGGAATTTGATCAGTACATTAACATTCGACCAGTTAAGTTGATGCCTGGTGTCCCCTCTCCTCTAGCTAACAGAAACCCAGGTGACATAAATTTTTATATTATAAGAGAAAATACAGAAGGCGAATATTCCTCTATAGGAGGAAGAATGTTTCCAGATACCGAAAGAGAAATTGTACTCCAAGAAACTGTCATGTCCAGAATTGGCGTTGATAGAGTTCTAAAATTTGCCTTTGACCTTGCTCAAAAAACAGAAAAAAAACATTTAACATCTGCAACAAAATCAAATGGTATTTCTATAACTATGCCCTATTGGGACGAAAGAGTTGAGGAAATGGCAAAAAAATATTCTAACGTAAAATGGGACAAATATCATATTGATATTTTATGTGCCCACTTTGTGCTAAATCCAGATAAATTTAATGTTGTCGTTGCTTCTAACTTATTTGGAGATATTTTATCTGACTTAGGGCCTGCTTGTACAGGAACCATTGGGATAGCTCCCTCAGGAAATATAAACCCTGAGAAAAAATTTCCTTCACTATTTGAGCCTGTTCACGGCTCTGCTCCTGACATTGCAGGGAAAGGAATTGCTAATCCAATAGGGCAGATTTGGGCAGGAGCAATGATGCTTGATCATCTTGGTTATAAAGATGCATCCGATGATATAGTAAGAGCGATTGAAGAAGTATTAGGGCACAAAGAATATAGAACAGGTGATCTTGGAGGTAATGCTAACACAATAAATTGTGGAGCAGCTATATTAGACGCATTATAGCATCTAGGATTTTAGTCGACTTCTCAGTTTTTGCATTCCACCAATCCAACGAGCATAATTATTAGCCTTATTTTGGAAATAACCAACAACTTCAGAATGAGGAGAAATTAGAAAAATATCATTTTTAATTGCTTTTAAAACTTCAATTGCAACCGTTTCTGGTTTCATCATACCATCTAAGGCTGAAACTTCATTTTCTCTTCCTTTTATCATTGCTGTTTTTACAGCTTGTGGACATAAAATTGAAACACCAATCCCCTTTTTTCCATAAGTAATAGCAAGCCATTCAGCAAAACCAATAGCAGCATGTTTAGTGGTAGAGTATGTTGCTGAGTCTATATGACTTAATAACCCTGCAGCTGAAGCCGTATTTACAAAATATCCACTTCCTCTCTTCAACATATCTGGTATTAATTTCTTTGATGCAAAGACATGTGACATTACGTGTAAATTCCAGTTTTTATCCCAATCTTCATTACTAGATTGTTCACTACCAAGTGACAAAATTCCAGCATTAGAACAGAATATATCTATCAAGCCAAATTCTTGATTAACATCATTTATTAAATTATTTAGATCTGTTTGATTAGAAACATTACATTGTTTATTAATTACTTTATCATTTTTAAAATCAAAATTTTCAAAACTTATATCAGCTAATACTATTTTTTTTGGATCTTCCATTAAAAAAGCTTTTGCAATTGCTAATCCAATTCCGCCAGCACCACCTGTTATTACAATGACTTTATTATGGATTTCCAATATATTACTCTTAAGATATTATTTGTATTTTTCTATCACATCCAAAAGTTTACCAAAATTTTGAATTTCTTTAACATTAAATGTTTCGGCTAAATATTTATTATTCTCTTCACTAGCACTATATTTAACACCTTCTTTTTTCGAATATGAGACCCAATTGTTTTGCTCTAACTTTTTTACTTGTCTTCTTACAGTTTCAATACTTAATGATGTTAGTTCTGATATTAATGTGTATGATAAAGCAGAGTTACTTTCAAATCCTGTTTTAGAAAATTTATACCATAACTCTAAAGCCTCATCTCTTAATTCTGAGTTCATAGAAGCTGTTAAAATTAAAATATGATGCCAAGCAATGACTTGAAAAATTAAATAACCATTCGCACTACCCCAAGCTTTTACAGCAGTTTTGGATCTTCTAATTTCAAAAAGTAAGAAGTGAGGCCAGATATTTGAAAATTTATTTTGTATTAAACTAGTATGATCCATAATTAAACTAACTTCTCTAAAATTATTTATAAATAACATGAACTATAATAGGAAAACTAGTGGAATTTTAAAATATTTAGGTGAACTCAGTATAGCTAGTTGGAAATAAACTGAGTTCACTGAAATGAATACAAACCAAAATATAACATATAACAATAGGTATGTTTCACGATTCGTGAAACAAATAGTTGACTGAGTCAGTATCATAGCTTAAATGTTTTCTCCAAGGTCCACACACCCTTGTAAAAAAAATGGTCGGTAGTTTATTTGGGGGATGAAGATATGGTAGCTGAATATGAATTAGATTCTAAAATCTTTAAAAAAGAAAACTTAGATATTTGTTATTTTATTACTGGTAAAAAGTTTTTAAACGGTATATTACACTACAAACTCAAATCTGGATCATCACAGGAAATTTATCTTAGCGAATTTGCACTCAAAGAAAATTTTGTTTCAGAAAATAAAATGTGTGAACAATCAAAAAACTCTGTTTCTAGATTGTTTACAAGAATAATTAGTAAAGGTTATCAAACAGGAAAATCAAATGAAAAATAAAATTATTATAACATCAGCAATTTTTGCATCTCTATTTCTTTCAGCGTGTGAGACAGCATCACAAAGAGCACTGAATTCTTCATCATCTTCTACTTCAAAAAGCTTGTTTGCTCAAGCTAAACAAACAGCAGCTGATAAATTAATTGCCGTTGGTGATAGAGTATTATTTGACTATGATTCTGCCAAACTAGATTCAAGTGCTAAAATACTTCTTGATTCTCAGTCTAGATTTTTAAGAGCAAATACTGACCTAAACTTTGTAGTTGAAGGTCACTGTGATGAAAGGGGTACTCGTGAGTACAACTTAGCCTTAGGCGAAAAGAGGGCAACAGCAGTTAGAGATTATTTAGTTATCAATGGCATTGATCCAGATAGAATAAAAGTTATCTCTTACGGGAAAGAAAAGCCAGCGGTCATAGGTTCTAATGGTATGGCTTACTCTAAAAACAGACGTGCTGTAACCATTATAAATTAATCTAAAATATATTTTAACTTATCCCTGATCTTATAGTTTTTCACTATACATTTATTGGGGATAAGTTTGCTTAAGTATAAGTTAAATTACTTTACTCAAAATACTTTTAAAGATATCTAGTGTGGTATTTAATTTTTTTAAATGAGTAAATAATGAACCATTTTTCTAATGAAATTCTGACTAAAATACGTAATCAATTTGCTCAGATTGATGTATGTCCCGTACAAGGTAAAAGGGTATTTTTTGAGAATGCTGGTGGTGCATTAACTCTAAAATCTGTAGTAGAATGTTCACAAAAGTATGCTGCAATTCCAGATAATCAGGGTAGAGATAACCCAGGATCCCAAGAACTAGTAAAAAAAATCCAAAATGCTAAAGATGACATGAGATTGTTTATGAATGCAACCGAAGGTCAATTCTTTGTTGGAGAAAGTGGTACAGAATTATTATTTAGGCTCATAATGAATGCATGTCTTGGAACTGATAATAGTGGATTAGTGTTAGGTTCAACTGTAGAACATCCTGCTACAAGAAGTGCCTGTGCTAGATGGTCTAAAATTTCTGGCAAACAACACGTACTTGTACCTCACGATGATGATAAAGGGTTAGTTACAGATAGTGAGTACTCAAAATATATTACTAAAGATACAAAAGTAGCTACAATTTTACATACATCACCAGTTACCGGTATGGGTATGAATATAAGAACTATTGCTAAAGCCATCAGAAATGTTTCACCTGATTGTTTTATAATAGTTGACGGCATTCAACATGCTGCCCATGGTGAAATAGACATTGATAGTTACAATATTGATGGCTATGTCATTTCTCCTTATAAAATGTTCTCAAGACACGGATATGGTTTAGCTTGGATATCTGATAGATTGACTAAATTACCACATGATATGTTAGTTGACGGGCCAAATGATAGCTGGGAACTTGGAACCCGAGATACTGGAGCATACGCAACATTATCAGAAGTTGTCTCATATTTTAATTGGTTAGGAAGTAATTTTACAAACAGTAAAGATAAAAGGGATAAATTTGTTGCTGCAGGAAAAGCTATTAAAATCCATGAAAAAAACTTAACTGACGCTATGATTTTAGGAAATGGTAATATACCTGGCCTTTCCCAAATAGATAAAGTAAATATAATTGGCGGGTTAGATAATCCTGCAAGGGAAGGCCTTGTTTCAATCTATATTGATGGAATATCATCACCTGAGGTTGTAAAAAAACTTAATGATCAAGGAATTAGAACTCATTTACGTAAGGCAGATCATTACTCCGGTAATATCCTTAATCCATTAAAACAAGATAGTTGTATTAGAGTATCTCTTTGTCATTACAATTCAATAGAAGAAGTTTCAAAATTTTTATTAGCTATCAAAGAAATATGTAACTAAGTTTTAAGGTTTTAAAATTTCTTCATTAGATTGAATCCATGATTTAATACCATATTTTGCATTATAAACATTTATTCCAAACTTTTTAGATATAATTTCCGCTGCGATCTTACTTCTTCTGCCGCTTCTACAAATTATTATTAAGTCTTTATTATAAGAAGAACTTTCTAGTAACTTTTCATGCCATTGGTCAATGTCATAATTTCCTTTTTCATCAAAAAAAGTTATTAACAAACTATTAGGAATAACTCCTGTATGGTTCCATTCATTAATTGTTCTTATGTCGACTATTGAAACATCTTCTTTTATTAATTTTTTTAATTGTGTGTTATCAACATCGATAACATTTGCAAAAGATACATTAATCAATAAGAACCATAACACTATTGAATATTTCAACGTTCTAGACATAAATCATGTTTCCCTACTTTTATTTAAATTTAACTGCTTTTTTTAGCGGTGAAAGATTAATTTCATCTACTACTGTATTTCTACCAAGCTTAAGAATACTTAATACTGAATTAGAAATATCTTCTTCACTAATTGCATTATTAACATCTTCACCAGGTGAAAACTTTAAATTATCAAAAAAACTTGTTCTAACCATTCCTGGATTCACAATGCAAACTCTAATATTACTATTTGATACATCTTTACTAATAGCCTGTGAAAAACCTCTCAATCCAAATTTTGCACTACAATAGAGGGCTCCATTTTTTTCTCCAGACAAACTTGCTTCAGAGCCCATAAAAATAATATCACCTATTTGTTTCTTTTTAAAATGTGGGAGCAAACATTTTGTTATTATTATATGAGAAGTTAAATTCATTGATAAAAACGAAGAAATTTGCTTCGAAGAGAAGTTTTCAAGAGGGCCAAATTCTCCGTAACCTGCATTACTCACTAATCCATTAATTTCTGGGTTATCTTCAATAATTTTTTTAATTTTTTTTTCTAAATTATCTGATGTATTTAGATCAATTGAATATGTTAAATAATTTTTGTGCTCTAATTTCTGCCTACTATGATTTCTAGCAACACCTATAACCTTTGCACCAGCGTCTAATAATTTTACTGTAATAGCTAGTCCAATGCCGCTTGAACTTCCAGTTACTAAAAAACATTTATCTTTCATTATTAATTACCTATTTGATTAAGCAGAACATTTGAAAATCTGACTTTTATCTATATAATTTTCTGTAATATTACTGCAAAAAGATGTCATTTCTTCTTCAATTTTTAAGTCATAAGATACAACACCATTTTGTTGAGATAAAGGTCCAGAAAACAAAGGTGTCTCTGGATATAATTTAAAAATATCCTTAAACATTTCTTTAGGAAAACGCAATGGACCAAAACTTACAGAGTGTATAGAATCTGCAGGGATTGTATTATATATATTCTCTAATAATTCTTTGTATAGTTTCTCCCAATTTTTACCATGTATCAATGGATCAAATCTTAACCCTATTTTCCAACCCTTTGCTGCTAAATGAGACATAGCGTTAATTCTTTTTAAAACAGAAGGTGTTTTATTATCTAACACCTTAGACATTAAGTTTGGCATAAGGCTATATGCAACAATAACATTATTTAGAGGTTCTATTGAAGTAAATGGTTCTGTTTGAACACTTTTAGTTCTAAATTCAATATCAACGTCAGGATATTTTGCAAATATATTTGTTATATGTTTTGCGAAACCTGTCAAATTTTCAAGTGCAAGTGAATCACAATCATAACCAGAAAAAAAGGTAATTTTTTTATCTTTATTATCTTGGATAACTTCTTCAATTTCTTTGTCAAAATCTTCAAAATTTACAAAAATCACATAATTAGCTGATGAATACATACCTTGAAGAAAACAATATCTACAATCATAAATACAATTAAACATATGAGAAAAATAATAATTTTTGGACGAACCAACACCAAACCCTTCAGGTGTTGGTAGTACATATCCTTCATTTTTAAAAGCAAGTATTAAATCAGGATTATTCTTCTGAATTCTAAAGTTTTGATTTCTTTTATTAAAGATTTCTCCATATCTATCTATTTCTATAATTTTAGCTTTTTTTAACTTAGATAATATCAATTTCGTTCTTGGATGTTCTTTGATAATTTTTTCAACATAAATAGTTTCTATCAAACCAGACTCCAATCAACCTTAGTATTTAAAATTTTTGCTTCTAAATTAGTAATGACCGATCGTGAGTTTTTGCAATCCTTTATAAGTTTTATTATTTCTTCATCCTTAGATAAAGTATTTATCCTTTTAATAAGGTTTTCAAGTTGGTGTTTCTGAGAAACAGAGAAATGCCATTGAGAAAGTATTTCAGATAAAATTTTAGGTTGTTGAATTATTTGATATTGATCCATAGATAACTTTTCATAATATGAAACTATAGTTTTAATGTTGGCAATGTTTAAGTTAATAAGTTCTCTAATTTTAAATTTATTTAAGTCTTCTATATCGTTATTAGGACCGTCAGAAATTACTTTCATAAGACAAATAAATTCTCTACCAGACAACTTATTTGTTATATCATAAAAAGCACTACCCTCCATGTCTATCAGCTCGTGTAATGTATAGTCTGTAAGAGGAACGTCACTAGTAAATAAATTCATTTTGTGGAAAGTAACTTTTGGCATAGTTGCAGGGTAAGTATTTGAAGAATCATTATTACTAATTTTGTTAACTAAACATAAATCTCCATAATGGCCTTTGCCACTTCCTGCTATACCAAGATTTATCCAGCAAGTTGACCTTGAAGCTTTGCTAATCATATATAAATATGTTGTAGCTGCTGCAGAATTATGCCTTCCAATTCCTGATAAAATCAACCATCTTGTTTTCTCAAAATTTCTGAAAACTTGGAACAACGTAAACTCTGGATCAAAGTTCATATTGTACTCATCTAATATTATTTCAGCTTCTACCTTAAGCGCAACAACCCACCTAATAGACATATTGCTGTTAAGTATTTTTTGGTTCATATTCAATTTTTTTAAGTTTAATTAACCATTGTTTAAGTTTTTTATCGTACTTTCTAAAGATTTCTTGATTTCCTCTTTTCTTGGCTCCTGTTGATACAATGATTAATTTTTCAATTAATTTTTTATAAACTGTCTTACTTTGTTCTTTAGAGAACCAATTATTATCTATATTTTTTTCCAAAGATTTAATCCTGAATCTATCCATACCCCAATTTTTTTTTGAAAGCTGATCACTATGACCACCATACTTAAATACTAATGGATCAGACAAATAACCTATTTCCTCTTTGGCTGTTATGCGAATCCACAGATCATAATCTTCACAAACTTCTAGTTTTTCGTCAAACAAACCATAGTCATTAAAAATACTCTTTTTTATAATACAGCTACTTGGAGACACACAACATAATTCAAGTGATTTTTCAAAAATATTACCGCCTGACTTTTTATGTTTTTTCATCTGATTTAATAATTTTTCATTTCTATACCAAATTTCATTTGTATGAATAAGTCTTAGATCTTTATTTTGATTAGCAAACTGTAATTGTTTTTCTATTTTGTTAGGTGCCCACGTATCGTCTGAATCTAAAAGTGCAACCCAATTGGACTGAGAAAATTTAATACCTTTATTTCTTGCTGCGCTTACACCCCTTTTTTTTTCAACTAAATATTTAATAGTTGGAAATGACGATGATACCATTATGTCTGTTTGATCAGTAGATCCATTGTCAACTACAATAATTTCGTCAGGTTCTACAGTTTGCATTAAGACAGAAGATATCGCTCGTTTAAGTAAACAACTTCTATTCAAAGTTGGTATTACAACAGAAACAGTATCTAACTTTTGATGATAAGCCATTTTTTTAAAAGTATTTAACTCTATGGTCTTTTATCAAAGGACTTTACATTTTTATCTATATAATGAAATTTTTGTTTGTCAGAAGCAAAAATAGCTATTTTGGGTTCAAAAATAGAAGGGTCGTCAAAAGTACCAACTTTTAAAATTATTGAGTTTGGTCGCATAGGGGTTTTTGTTCCAATTGCTGTCCCACAATTATTACAAAACAGCCTTGTTACTGCGTTATCTATATCATTCCTTTTAAACTCTTGTGCTTGTCCCTTAGTAAATTCAAATCCCTCCAATGGCATAATCATAATTACATTAGGATTACCACCTGTTATATATTGGCATTCTCTGCAATGACACTGCATTGAGGCTTGAGGCTCTCCTTTAGATGAATACCTTATGTCGCCACAATAACATCCTCCTTCAATATTCATAATAGATCTCCATTGTTATAATATAATTATAATTAAACTCTTGTTACTGACAACACCTCAATAGATTCCTCATCATACCTTACCGTAGGTTCATTATAATCATGCGGTACTTTAGTTAATTTTTCAATCGGTAACTTATCAACCCAAAGTAAAAAATTAATTTCTACATTATCTTTAGTGTCAAAAGATACTTTATTTTTAATATCCATATCTTCACTAATAATAATACTATCTTCCTTAACTTCTCTAAAAGAACCTCGTTCTGGATTGTTTCCATAAAAGGTAACTTCATATCTCACTAACCATGAATTATTTTTTTTTAAGTCGCTCATTAAAAAATTATTCAGGCATTTTTAATTTTTGTTTTTTTTCTGTTGACCGTGCTAATGCAGGCGGTGGAATTTCTTCAGTAATTTCTGCCTTGTTACAAACTAATAATTTCATAACTTCCTCAGCTTTTTCTCGTCTACTCCAAGTATGAATGACATTATCTTCTAAGTCTTTATACAAAAACCAATCATTTTCACTTTTTGATAACCAAACTTTAATAGCATACACAGCCATTTTTTACTCCTTGGTATAATAAAAATTTATATAATAAATAATACGTCAAAAATTAAATATAATGTAGTAAAAATATTTTGAAGACACTAAGGTGACCTTATTAAAACAATAATTCAACAACAAGAAAGTGAATCAATGAATACTTATAATAATGTAAACGTTGAAAAACTAGCAAATATATACTTTGAAGGTAAAGTCATTAGCCGTACAATCACTTTTAGTGATAAAACAATAAAAACTTTAGGGGTTATGCTCCCTGGTGAATATGAATTTAAAACTAATTCTAACGAGTTAATGGAAATAATTTCAGGAGAACTCAGTGTCCAATTAGAAGAAGAAACTAATTGGAATACTATTAAAGAGGGTATGAACTTTAACGTACCTAAAGATTCATCCTTTAAAGTCAAAGTTTTGAAAACAACAAATTACTCTTGCTCATATTTTGATTAATAAATTTTTATTCATATAATTTTCAAATAGCGGATACTAATTTTTATGTTGAAGTCAGTAACTATCATCGGAGGTGGACCAACCGGTTTAATGGCTGCAGATATTTTATCTCAACATAATTATTCGGTTACAGTTTTTGAACGTAAACCGTCATTGGGTCGAAAGTTCTTATTAGCAGGACGAGGCGGCTTAAACATAACACACTCAGAAAACACTAATGATTTTTTAAAAAAGTATGGTGTAAATCATACAACTTTTAAATCTCTTATAAATAAATTCTCACCTCAAAATTTACGTGATTGGTGTGAAAGCTTAGGAGAAAAAACTTTCATAGGATCAAGTGGAAGAGTTTTTCCACAAAGTTTCAAGGCATCTCCACTTTTAAGAGCTTGGCTGTCTCAACTACAAACACAAAATGTGACTTTTAAAAAAAAACATGATTGGCTTGGGTGGCAAGATAATAGACTTTTATTTAAATCGGAAAATAAAAACATTTTAATTAAGTCAGACTTTACTATTCTTGCATTAGGAGGAGCCTCTTGGCCTAATTTAGGATCTGATGGATCTTGGGTTGATATCTTGAAGACAAATAATATTGAAATATCAGAATTACAGCCTGCAAATTGTGGTTTTTTTGTAAATTGGTCAAAAGTTTTTACTGAACGTTTTGCTGGTAATCCTCTCAAATCAATAAAAATAAAATATAAAGAAAAAACAATTAAAGGTGAATTTATTATTACTAAAGTGGGTGTTGAGGGCGGAGCTATATACTCTTTATCTGCGTTAATACGTGATGCTATAAATATTGAAGGAGAACAGAAGGTGTTTATAGATCTCAAACCTGATGTTAGTTTAGAAGAGATCAATAAACGCCTATTAAATAAGCCATCAAAGTTATCTCTGACAAATTATTTACGTAAAAATATTAAGCTCTCTGATGTAGCTATTGGATTGATTATGGAACTCAAACATAAAAAAAAGTTTAAAAATCTTAATACTCAAAACTTGGGATTTCATATTAAAAATTTTGAGTTGTTACTTGAAAAACCTTTTTCTATTAAAAAGAGTATTTCAACAGCGGGAGGAGTAAGTTTCAAGTCTATTGATAGTGACTTCATGTTGACTAATAAACCAAACGTATATGTTGCTGGTGAAATGCTAGATTGGGAGGCTCCTACGGGTGGGTATCTTTTACAAGCTTGCATATCAAGTGGTTTTTTCGTAGCGAATAATATTTTGAAAAAATCAAAATAACTCAGAGCAAAATTAGTATATATCATTATATTCTATTATATTATTTTCTTTTTTTCCTCAATTGAATACAGGTTTTACAACCATTGCTTCCTCGTAAATGTAATCTTGGCTGTTGATAAAATTCTCCATGATCAGGGCAGATTATAACAACCTTAGAAGTAAGGCTATCGAATTCAACTTTTGAATAGTCAAAATTGTTACCATGAATTTTTTTAAATTTATTGATTAATAATTCAGTAGTAATTTCATTATTTTTAGACACAATTTTCCTTTTACTTTAAACAATAAAAAAATATTACTATTTAATTTACTATTTTTAAATGAAGAATAATAATCATTGTCATAAATTATTAAACAAAAAATAGGACATATTAATGTCGATTTGCTAAAACTAAATAACTTGCATTTATTTAAGAGCACAATATGAATAGAAATATCAAAATAATAATAGGCACAGTAGTAATATTATATATAATTTCTGTGGGTATTCAGTTAGCAGGCATGGATATCTTTTAGAACAAAGTTCGCTTTTAAGAATTATTAATCAAAACACGCATATTATGTGAATATTATTACACAAAAAAACTAGTACAAAACTGAAAATTTTGATTTTTATTGAATTTATTGGTAGCGGAGGAGGGACTTGAACCCCCGACACCCGGATTATGATTCCGGTGCTCTAACCAGCTGAGCTACTCCGCCTAAATACTTAAGATGTTATTAGATATAATTTATTTTCTAGTCAAGTAATTACAGTTTAAAATGAGAATTCATAATAAAATATTCTTGTTTAAATTATTATCTTTTATAAATGCTTTAATTCTAGGATATTTGTTATATTGCTGGTTATTAGTTTTGTTTTTTCCTGAAAATCTTAATTTTTCTATGATTCCTATGGTATCCATAATTTTTTTGTATTGCATTTGATTGTCTAAAATTTCAATCTCAATTTTATTTAAACTTAACTGATTATTTTTCATTTCATAGACTGGTTTATTACTTTTCCAATTTATCAAGCTTGGTATAATGCCATTTTCAATTAATTCTTTATTAAAAAAATTACTTTCTAAGCTTGGCATTGCAAAGTTCCATTTATAATTTCCACGAGAAGCCTCAATTGGAGTACAAAAATGTTTGAGTATTTCTTTATCCTTAGTTTCAATCACATAACCAATCATTTGAGGTGAATATTCTAACTTTTTTTGTAATATAGGATTATCTAAGTTGAACCATCTATTTTGATTAGGAGACTTTGAAGAAGGATCTATAGCAATGACTTCTAAATAAACATCTTTATCTACTTTGACCACTCTATTATGAGTTCCCATAAAATCATGATAGCCTACTTCACTCAACTTTATATCTAACTTTTTTTCTATAAAGTTGGTACCCTCTTCTAGAGACCTTGCGCCAAAAACTATATGATCTAGTTTATGCATTTAATGTTGAGCTAGGCTTGCCATATTAGGAGCTTCAGAAATCCAACCACCCCCAAGAACATGTGAATATTCTTCAGTATTGTAAAAGACAGCTGCTTGTCCTGTTGAAACTCCAAATTGAGGTTCATCAAAATATAAATTAGATAGTCCTGTTTTAAAATTTACTACAACTTCAGCATCAACAGGTTTTGAAGAATTCCTTAATTTTACTAAAACCCTAAATTTTGATTTTTTTGGTTGATCTATTATCCAATTACATTCTGTTATCTTAATTTTTTTGCATGCCAATAATTTCCTTGGGCCAACAATTACATTATTATTTTTACTATCAAGGGCAATAACGTATAACACAGTCTCTTCGTCTGCAATACCTTTCCTCCCTCCTATTCCAATACCTTTCCTCTGGCCAATGGTATAGTCAATTATACCGTTATGTTTACCTAGGACTTTTCCTTCAACATCAACTATATTTCCAACATCAATACTTCCTGGCCTTAATTTCCTTACTATATCTGCATAGTTTCCTTCAGGAACAAAACAAATGTCTTGGCTATCAGGTTTTTCAGAAACATTTAGATCATGTTTTCTGGCAACAGATCTAGTTTCTTCTTTTGTAAGCGAACCTAGCGGAAATCTCAAAAAATCTAATTGCTTTTTTGTTGTTGCAAATAAAAAATACGACTGATCTTTTAAATCATCAATTCCTTTATATAAGCTTGGCATTCCTAATTTATTTTTTCTTCTGATATAATGACCTGTTGCCATAGCACTTGCACCTAGTCTTTTAGCCCTTTCAAACATATCAGTAAATTTAACTGTTTGATTACATCTTACACAAGGTATAGGTGTTTCTCCTCTTAAATAAGAATCTGCAAAATCTTCCATCACTTTATCTTGAAAAAGATTTTCATAATTTAAAACATAATGGGGGATTTGTAATTTATCAGCAACTAATCTAGCATCATTTATGTCAGAGCCGGCACAACAAGCTCCTTTTTTTTTAAGAGCTTTACCATGATCATATAATTGCATAGTTAAGCCAACAACATCAAAGCCAGCTTCAACAAGTAAAGCTGCTGTAACGGATGAATCTACGCCACCAGACATAGCAACAACTATTCTATGGTCAGCAGGATTTCCCTTTAAATCCATATCTTTTATAACTTGTTTAAGGTTAAACATAGATTTTACTCTTCAGGAATGGAAATTCGTAAGCCATCTAATTCATCGTTGATTTCTATTTGACACCCAAGACGTGAAGTTGGAGTTAAGCCAACTGCTAAATCCAACATATCTTCTTCGTCTGGGTTTGGTTTACCAACAATTGGAAACCAGTCTTTATCTATAACGACGTGGCAAGTACAACACGATATTGAACCACCACAAGTACCCTCAATTCCTAAATCATTATCTCTAGCAACTTCCATAATAGATAAACCATTTTCAGCATCTATAGATTTTTCATTTCCATCTGGCTGAATAAATACTAACTTTGGCAAAGCTAACTCCATAAAATATATTTCGTTCTAACTAAATGTTAGACCAACATTGCGCCAATCTATCTAATTCTTTCGTAGTAATCAAGTTGTCTGATGCTAAAATAATGTCATTTGGTGGAAACGATAATCTAATTGAGTTAGAGGCAAGAGAATCATACCCCATTGCTTTAAGCACATGGCTTTGACTGATTTTCCCAGAACTGCATGCTGAACCAGAACTTACAGAAAAAGAATTAATATCTAATTTCATTAACGCTAAATCTCCTGGTATATCAGGTAAGGCTATCAATAAAGTATTATTAACTCTTTCAACGTCATTACCAAAAACAATTGTCTGTGGGCTCACTAGTTTAATTTTATCACTTAAATAATTTCTAAGAAATTTAACTTTTTCATAACTATGTTCTGACATTGTTTCTAATATAGAAGCAGCTTCACCAAAACCAAGTATTCCAATAATATTTTCAGTTCCAGCTCTCATTCCCTTTTCTTGTCCTCCACCCAAAAGTTGAGGGTTTAGATTAAAATTTTTATTATTAACTAGAGCTCCTACCCCTGAAGGA